>Ga0307373_10007102_pt1 | contig 17564 bp, 17 predicted proteins | sample OX2MG_FD_202534 | JGI IMG/M metagenome (GOLD analysis project Ga0307373, IMG submission 202534) | Soil microbial communities from Risofladan, Vaasa, Finland - OX-2 | ecosystem: Environmental > Terrestrial > Soil > Coastal area > Acid sulfate soil | place: Finland: Risofladan, Vaasa | collected... | reverse complement strand
TGGCGGTTGGCGGACTGTTGTATTTGATTTGGAGATACCGGATGCGCGCGGTGCCGATGATTGTTGTGCTGGGTGTGGTGAGCGTTGGGCTTGTTTCCCAGCTGAATCCCAAATATCTGACGCGCGGCAACGTGTCGAGTCTGACTGGGCGGACCGAGATCTGGAGATTTGCGATCGAGAAGATCGAACAGCGTCCACTGTTCGGATGGGGCTTCGAGGTGGAAGGGGAAATCATGAAGGCCCGCGACTTCCCGATCTGGTGGGGGCCGTGGGAGGAGGGGCCGCGCAGCTCTTTGCACAACGAGTACCTGTCAAAAGCGGTCAGCCTCGGTGTTCCTGCGCTGCTCTTTTGGGTGTTTTTCTTCATGCGCCCGTGGCTTGCGCTGCTAAGAAGCAAGGAGGATCCGTGGAATTTGAAACCGCTGTTCTTTCTCGTTGTCGTTCCAGTTCTGCTCCTGGACTTTACCGAAGGCACCGCGGGTGAGTGTCGCTTCGCGGTGGGAATCATCGCGACGCTTGGTTGGGCACTGGCGGAAAGGTGGCGACTGGCGACTAGGCAGCGGCGTGCCGCGACGGTTTCACCGCAGCCCCTCATCCTGACGACACCTTCGCTGCGGCGGACAGGCTGATGGATTCGTGCTCTCAGGCGGCGAAATGAATCACAATTCTCTTCCGATTCTGATGTACCATGCGATCCGCTCGGCGGCGGACAGCGTGCTGCCGCCGACCGCGAGTATCGAGCATGCGGTCGAAACGGGCGATTTTCGCGCTCAACTCGATACGATTGTCAATTGCGGGTATCGCACGATCAAGCTCGAGGATCTCGATCGTCCCCTGGCGGCGGCCAAATCGCTCCTGATCACTTTCGACGACGGTCATCAAAGCGATCTGCTGGAGGCCGCACCCGAACTTGCGCGGCGAAATCTGCACGCGATTTTTTTTGTCATTTGGTCCTATCTCGGGCGTCCCGGTTATATGACTCGCGAACAGGTGCTGGCGTTGAGAGGGCAGGGATTCGAGATCGGTTCACATGGTCTAACTCACGTACGACTGACTCAGATAAGTGTGGCCGAGGCCTCGCGCGAGGTGTGCGAATCGAAACGGCAATTGGAGGATTTGCTCCAGGAACCGATTGCGGCTCTGGCGATTCCATTTGGGTACTACAACGATCAGGTGCTTCAGGCCGCGTGGGCCGCGGGCTACCAGCGGGTCATGACGTCAGATTTCAGAGTTGCCAAACGCAAACGTCGGGTGATGCCCCGGATGGGTCCGATGGCGGACACCACTTCCCGGGATTTCCAGTGGATGCTCGAGACGAGCAGCGGCGCCGCAATCGGTCATCATGCGATCGAAGCCATAGGGGTGCGACTGCGGCGCCTGACCAGTTACGCGGAAATGCTGATGGCGCGCGCTCACAAGGTGGAAGATTTAACGAAGGCCGAGAAGTGATCGGCGAGGACTAAGAAATAAAATACAATGCGTGAAAGTCAAATGGCCGACTTCTTCCGGGCTCTGGGACATAAGATCGTCCAGACCAAGAGTTGTTTCTGGTATAGTTCGCATCGCTTCCTGTACAAGAACCTGCCGATCCATCGCTGCGTGGATCCTTCGCAAGCCGAACTGACTAAGGTAATGATCCGGGGTGCGGCATTGGCAATTCGCTATCCGGGGACTCCTGGTGACGCGACTGCCGACGGAGGAATGTACATCTGCTCGGATCCGAACTATGAGTTCGCGTCGCTCTCGGCAAACGCACGCAGTCATACCCGGCGGGGGCTTGCCCGCTGCACCATTGAACAGATGGACTTCAAGGATCTCGCAGTCCAAGCCTATCCGCTCATCACGGAAACGAATCTGCGCCAAACCGGAAAGCAGCCGCATCGCAACGAGTCGCAATGGAAATCGTTTTGCGATCTTGCAGGTAGATGGCCGGGCCTTGAGGCATGGGGTGCATTCATCGATGGCGAACTAGCGGCCTTTATCGTTGCTATACTGGCTGAGGATTGTTACTACATCCATCTGCAAAAAAGTGCCTCCGCACTTCTCAAGCACTATTCAAACAACGCGCTCCTGTTTACCGTAATGAAAACGGCGCTGGCTCGTCCGGAGGTTGGCTTTGTCGCGAACGGTCAAATCGCGCTGGCCGCAAAAGAGGGGCTTTTTCATTTCAAGACCAGCATGGGCTTCGAGATTCATCCCTTCAAAGAGCAAATGGTTTTTAATCCGCTGATAAAGCCTGGTCTATGGGCAGGCAAAGCAGTGACCAGCCGGCTCACGAGAATTGTTCCGGAAAACCTTTTCTGGCGCAGGGTTTCGAAGGCGCTTGAGCTGGCTGGAGACTGAACTGCATGCCTGCGGAAATGCCGATCGCAGGTTGCACTGGAAGCGGAGAATGTGATGGCGGGGTCGACTACTCGAGGATGGCCGGCCCGCGCCCTATTTCACCATGCGCCCAAGAATTCCCGCGCGCAATCCTTCGAGTGACCGATACCGATTGACGAGTCTTTCGTAGCCCACCCCGACCAGAAACGGCAGGAAATTGAAAACCAGGTACCTGGGCTCGGGCTCCCACATCCGAAGGTCGATTCGCTCGAAGCCCGCGTTATAGCCTTCGGCACAAACGGTCTTGCGGGAATTCAGACGATAATAAGTGGGCCAGGGGTCGTGCACTCCGGGAGGATACCCACGCGCCCAATTGGCGACCAGATGGTGAAACCAGCTGGGAGTCAGCTTCGCGACGATCGCGACATAGTGCCAGGAATTTGGAGTACGAAAGAAAAACATCCCACCTTTTTTGAGGACTCTATGCACCTCACGCAAGAATTTATTGGGCGCAGACACATGTTCGAGCACCCAATCACAGACAACCGCGTCGAATGTGTTGTCCTCGAACGGCAGCGGGTCGTCTGATCCGACTACGTGGGCTTCATCCAGTTCAGGGTTGCGAAGCACCTCTGGATCAATGTCGGCGCCGACAACACGCGCGACCTCGCCTTTGAGGACGCGGATTGGCCCACGGTCGGCAGGCGGACCGGCGCCCAAATTAAGTAACACCGTTTGGCGAGTGATCTGCGTTCGTATCCAACCGTAGAAGGCAACCCCACCGTCGCGAGTCTGGTCCGGATAAAAACGCTCAAAGGTACTTGTCGATATCATACAAAACCCTGCCGGCCGGTATTTGACACGCCTGAGCCCGCTATAAGAGTCGAGACTGGAAAAGCGCCGACCGTCCACCCGGGTGTCGCCGGGCTGTGCTGTAATGAAAATATATAAAAAAGCTATAAATGTCAAGAAATTATAAGAAAAAAGGGGAAGAACGGTATAGACAACAATAGAGTTGTGGGGGTAGACTTGATTCAGCAGTAGGCTCTTCCGGATCTCAGAGTCCAATGCGGATCATGAAACGACCCACATTTCCAAAGAAGAAGCGGACCCCGGATGCTCCGTTCACCAAGCCAGCCGAAGGACCGTTCGAAGCTCAAACGCTATTCAAATACTTTCCAACGCTCAAACTCGACAAACTCAAACGGCTGGCCGGGGCGATGTCGCTAGCGCGTTTAAGTCGAGGCGATCGCGTCTTGGGTGACCTCGAGTCGCGAACCGACATCCTGCTGGTCTTAAAGGGGGCGATCGCGGTGATCTGGCAGCGCGATCGCGGGCATCAGGTACTCGTGACTCTGCTGGCGCCAGGCGAGATGTTTGGGGTGTCTTCCTCCTTCCTGCCGGAGTTGGCAAAAGGTCTGAGAGGATATGCTTTCACTAATAGCCTGGTAGCTACAATCGATTCGAAGAAACTTCTGGACATACTGCTCGGCGTTGACCTGGAGGCTTTCAAATCCGCGACGGGAATGACGATGGGATGGTCGTTCAATACGCTTATGCGGTACATAAGGATGGTCCACCTGTTGCCGCGCGACCGGCTGGTGATTGCGCTGATCGAAATGGCAGCTAAGTTTGGCGTACGTGATTCGAGAGGCCTGATAGTGAATTTGCCGATCAGTCAGAAGGACCTGGCCAACCTGCTAGGTGCATCGAGGCAGACGGTCAACGCGGATTTGGGCCACCTGGTGCGCTTGGGCGCGGTCGTCAATCTGCACCACCAGATGGTTGTGGTCCCGGAAAAGCTCTTCGCCCTGATTGACGATTATGGAGTCCATCAGCTTGGGGCTTCGAGTCGACATTTTGGATCCGAAGTCGAGCTAGCCCTCGATTAGTTCGCTCTCGCAAAATTGACGTCGTATCTATGAAGTAGCCTGCCATCGCAACTACCTCGCCATTTGTGATGCTCTTGGCCTGCTCGATTGCAGGATTTTCTCAACTGGCCGCAAGATGCACGCAAGGAGATGCTGACAGTGGCGTTGCTACCGTCGTCATCGCCACGCCGAACTCGTCGCCTTCTTTCAGTTTCGGGCCAAGCGCCACACAAAAACCGGCGTGGCGTCTGGAATCTGCAACGACCGGCGGGCCCCACAAGCATCCCGTAGTTAAACGGCGGCTGACCGCTTCGATCTGCGCTTCACTCCGACAAGCGTCTGGTGGTTCAATCTAGCAGAGCGTTGGTCCGTCCTGATCGCCAACCAGGCGAACCGGCGCGTTAGCTTAACCACCGCCGGTGTCTCGCGCCTTGAACTTTCTTGTTCTCCTAGCGCAACTGCCTGAGTTCCCGCGCAGCATGCGCGTCCCCAGCCCGCGCAATTCCCTTTTTCCACAGGTAAGATTCCGAAATTGACCTGGGCGCGACGCCCCCGCTGGCAGACCGCCGTCCGTGGCGACTCCTGGTATGACAATTTTAGCCACGCCGCGTTCTGACCGCTCCGACCGGCGCCCTATCCACTCTCCGCCAGTGTCAAGTTCCCGACACTTCTTTCCTTTTTGTGCATTCACAATGACGAGAGCATTGAAATCGACTGCTCCGCTTGTGTAAGTACACCACTCAAGAAATCCGTCGAGCAATCCGATCGATAATCAACGAGGCTGGGCGGGCCGGGGGGAAGAGAAGATATGTCACATCGATCGTCGCTGCGGATTACGGTTCTCGCCTTAAGTTCAATATTCATGTTGCTCGCCAGCGCCAGCCTGAGCCCGGCGCTGGCAAAACTCAGGAGAACCACGGCGACCATCGAGATTACCTCGCCGGACCGATACAGCGTGGTCTCCGGTATCGTCACGATAGTGACCCAGGAACAAGCGCCGATAAGCTGGATGAATGCATTTGTCGATGGACGATGGTTTGTTTCGGACGGGTCGGCAAAACCTTATTCGGTCCAGTGGGACTCGACGACGGTTCCGAACGGCAGGCACACGCTAACGGTCAAAGGCTACAACGACGCAAATCAGCAGCTCGCCCAATCCAGCATAGTCGTCCACGTGTCCAACGCTTCGCCAACTCCAACCATCGTCTCCACTCCGTCCCAGACCACGCCCACGGCGACCTCTACACCCACGGCGACCTCTACACCCACGGCGACCTCTACACCCACGGCGACCTCTACACCCACGGCGACCTCTACACCCACGGCGACCTCTACACCCACGGCGACCTCTACACCCACGGCGACCTCCACGCCCACGGCGACCTCTACACCCACGGCGACCTCTACACCCACGCCGACCTCCACGCCCACGCCGACTGGCACTACCTACTATGTGTCGCCTACTGGCAGCGATTCAGCTGCGGGGACGTCAAGCGCGCCGTGGCGGACGATTCAGAAGGCGGCCGACATGCTGCAACCGGGGGAGACCGCCATCGTAGCTGCAGGCAACTACGGCGAGCGGGTGTCGATAGCGCGCGCAGGGACGCTAGCTGCTCCAATCGCTTTGCAGGCCGCCAATTCGGCGGACGTCAAGCTCTTGGGCTTCGATCTGTCAGGCAGCAGCTGGGTGCTGAACGGATTTGACATCTCGACCCAAACCAACGGCAGCGCCGGAGTGGGAATCTACGTGACCGGATCGGCCTCGAACGACACAATCGAAAATAATTACATCCATGAGCTGTGCCACGAAGGGATTTTCATGGATCCGACGGTTTCGCACATCTCTGTTCTCAACAACCGCATCTGGCGCGCGGAGATGGCGGGCGCGCAGGTCGATGGCACTAACGATCTTATCCAGGGCAACGAAGTCTGGGGAACCCAGCAGGAGCCGGTCCTGGCAGGTGGAATCTATTCCGGATGCGTGACGCCCGGTGGCGCCGATGCGGACGGATTCCGCTTCTTCGGGCAGTATAACGTCTTCAAATCCAACTACATCCACGATATCTATACAGTGTCGCCGACCAACCCCAACCCGCACACCGACTGCTTCCAGACTTGGGGAAGCACCGCAATGAAAGTGGATGACATCCTGATCGAGCAGAACTTCTGCCGCTGGCCGGTCGCCTCGACCACAGTGGACGCGGAGACCGCGATGATCGAGGGCGTCGACGGGCCGGTGGGGACGGTAACTTTTCAGAACAACGAACTGTCCGACATGCGACAGGGAATAGTGGTGGGGTCCAACGTCGGCGCGCTGAAAATCTATAACAATACCTGGGACCACATCCTGGAAGAAGCTCTGATTTTCAACGACGTCAGATCGTCGGCCGATGAAATAATCAACAACATCTTCTACGATGTCGGCGCCAGTGGCGACTCCTACGCCGAGGTCCCGAGCGGCAGCCCGGTGTTCGAGGCCAACGATTTCCGTATGCCCGGCGGCGCCAGCCTGGGCACCTATCCGACCGTGGAGTCGTATATAAGCGTCGATCCGATGTTCCTCAACTATGGCGATTCGACCGCTGCCGGCGCGGACTTCCATCTGCAGTCCGGCTCGCCTCTCAAGGGCGCCGGGGTCACGCTGCCCGAGGTAACCAATGACTATTACGGAACCAGTCGGGGAACGTCCGGGTACTCAATCGGTGCCGCTCAGTAGCCCTCGCTGCGAGGTGGATTGGACAGCCCATGGCTATTGTCAGAGCGACGTTCGATAATAGTGAATTGACTGCCAGAAGCCCCCGCCAAATCGGGCGCGGATGGAGCGGAGCACGCCTTGGGTCAGGAGATATCTGGGATGCAGGTAAAGTCCGCCATTGTTTAGCGAAAATAGCATGCGGTGGAGTTTCCAGTTCTTGACATTGCGCAGCAACCTGAAGCGCGCCGTCACTCCAAGTGTTTGCATGCCAAAAGAGAAATTAAAGCTAAACCAAAGCGGCTGAGAGTTCATCACCAAATCGGGTTGAGTCTGGTTGCCGACTTCCGCGAGCGGGCCTTTCGCTAGGCGGAAGACGACTGTCTTGTCAAGGTCAGGCATTCGGACGGCGACCGGGCGTAGCATGCGTAACAAGAGCATCGGGTACCTGTCGCGCATCTGTGCCGCAAGGCCGTCGTAGGCCGCAGCGATCTCGGGCATCGTCTTGCTCTCTATCGGGTCGTACGCACGCTGATCCACCCCCGGCAGCTGGTCGAATCGCGCCAGGGCGCGGGATGAATCGTGCTCGGCGCCGAGCTCGTAGGTATCCCCCGGATAAAGTACCACGGTGCGCTGACCATGCCTGCTCAGATGGTCGGCGGCGTCGCGCGCAGAATTGGCAAAGTTGTTGACGTACTTGTTGTCGAGGCTCGAAAAGTAGATGAAACTCGCGAACGGAATGGTGGCCTTCGCGCGTAAGGCGCCATGCACCGACGAGAGATTGTCGAGAACCCGCTTTGCTCTCTGCGGCAGAAATTGCTCGTGGGGTTCAAGTCCGGCGTAAGCGGCGAGGGAAAATTGGTTCAAGAGCACATCGACAGGCCCGATGTCATTGAGAATCCTTTTGCATGCGCCGGTGCTGATACGGGCGTCGTTGGCATTGAAGATGACTTGTCCCTGACTCACGACGGCCAGTGCAGAGTCCATCAGGCCGGCGTGATAGCAATAGACCCTGGTCGCATCAGGCTGGTCGGACAACGGTACGATGTGTCGGTGCGGCAGCGGCTGAAATCGCTCATAGCCAAGCTTGCGAAGCGCCGGAGAAATCTTCGCGTATTCACGATCCTGAATGAGTACAGTTACACGCGTTTTGAAGGCGGCCGGAAACGAGTCGAGGGTCGGAAAGTGACAATGGTCAGGATGCTCATGTGAGATCCAGATATAATCGATCTTCTCGAGCATCGCCTGATCGAACTTGGGTTCGGGTAGCAGACTCCACGAGTTGTTGAATATCTTTCCGAATAGCCACGGGTCCATCAGGATCGATGTATCGCCGCAATCTGCGACGATGCATGCATGTCCGACCAAGTGTATCTTCATGGTTCTTTAGCCTGACTGTTCGGTTCCGGCATCGGAGCTTCGCGGCCCTTTGCAGAGCGTGGCCCGCAGAAGGCCCCTTCTTCCAGGGGCAAACCCAAATCGAACCGCGCCATACAAGCGGTGACCATGGCGAGTCTTCTTGGTGGGGCGCTTTGTATCCATGCCCCTGTAATGAGGAGGGGGGTGGAGCGGCCGGGGGCGGGCCGAGAAGGACGGAGGGGGGCCGCCCTTTAGCCCGGGACGCCACCCGGCCGTCCGAAGGAAGCATGTTTCCAAGATCGTCTTCTTCATCTCGGTGAAAGATTCATTGAATTTGACATAGAAAGATAGATAAGGCAAGACGACATTACAAATAAATATAAAAAATATGAAATGTGTTGATTTATCTTATCTTAATATAATTATACATCCTTGTATTAGCCTTTAATATTTGGTAGGTTAAAAAACGAACCGGATTTAGGGGCTTATCATCACGAAGAATCGACGAAATAGAGACTGGACGAACCTCGAGACGGCCACCAAAGGTTTCTCTGGAAACCGCCTGCGACAGGGATAATTCGTGAAAGTCACGCTCGTTTCGCATGCTTCGGTCATAATCGAGTCGCACGGTCTTCGAATCTGGACCGACCCATGGCTCCGCGGGAAGGTCTTCAATCAATCGTGGTCATTGTTCCCGCCGGCCGCATTTGACCCGGCGGTACTGGACGGAATCGACTATCTGTGGATTTCGCACATTCATCCGGATCACTTTCACATTCCGAGTCTGAATTCGCTGCCGCCCGACTTCAAACGGCGGGTCAAGGTCTTGTTCCAGGACAATCACGCCGATCAAGTCTTCGAAGTGCTGGAAAAATGCGGCTACAAGAACTTCCAGGTGATACGGCATCGAAAGCAGACCGCGCTCGGCGACCAGACGTCGGTTTACTGCTACGGGGTTGGGACGCTCGATTCCTGCCTGGGCGTGATCGAACCGGAAGGGGCTTTGTTCAACGCCAATGACGCGAGGCTGAACACCGCCGATTGTCGCCGGGTGAAGTCGGACATTGGGCGGATCCACGCGATGCTCAGCCAGTTTTCGCTCGCGGTCTACAATGGCTTTCAGCCGCGCGACTCCCACCTCACGCGCGGCGCCGCGGCGGTGCTCGAGAAAATTTTCGGCAATCACGCGGACCTCGGCGCAAAAGTCACCATTCCATTTGCGAGCCTGATGCGGTTTTCCCTGGCGGACAATCGCTATATGAACGCCTTTGCCAATCGTCCACGCGACGTGTGGGAGTTTGCGCGTCGGCGCGGTCTCGGGGTGGCAATCCTGTTCCCCGGCGACGCTTACGATTCGTCTGTAAGCTACGACTCGACCTTGCCACTGGAAAAGTACGATGCGCTCTATGAGACCATCGAGCAGTTTGCCTACGATACGCCGGCGGTCGTCCCGTTACAGTCGATAGAGAAAGCGTTCCGCGAGATGGTACGCCATCTGCGTGAAAAATATCCCGTTCTGCTACTGCGTATGCTGAGGACTGTGGTGGTGAAACTGCCCGACCTTGACAAAACCGTGGCGTTCTCCATCCCGGCTGACTCGTTCAGCGAAGTCGGAGCGCAGCAGCCGCCCGACCTTATAATGTGTTCGCAGGCGCTGCACTTCTGCTTCTTCACACCCTATGGATTGCAGACGCTGTCGAGTTCGGCGCAGCACACGATGCTTCGAAATCGGCTCAACTGGCGGATCCACCGGGCGCTGTTTGCGCTGAACAATGCGCATGCGTATGGCCGTCTCAAGTATATGCTCAGCAGCGACACCATGAGCTTTCTCGGGAAAAGGCTTCGAGCGGCGGCCCGCTATACAGACCTCACGCGCGCTCGAATCAGATTCCCTGACCACTATCACCCCAAGGATCGTGCCAATTGAAGCGGAACCAACTGTCAGGCCGGTTTGTTGGAGCAGGCCTCGAGATGAGCAAGTATCTGGCAATAACTCCGGCCCGCGACGAAGAGCAATTTCTGCCCGGATTGATTAGCAGCATGGTGGCGCAAACGCGCCTACCGCAGCGCTGGATCGTCATCGATGACGGCTCGGCCGATGGCACCGCGCAAATCCTCGATCAGGCCGCACGGCAACATCGCTGGATCCAGCCGATACATCTCGGGCGAAATCGTCCCCGGGAAGCGGGCGGCGAATCGGTGATTATGCAATTCCTTCCACGCGATGTCTGGCAGGACGTTGATTTCGTTTTCCGGCTCGATGCGGACTTGAGTTTTGCGCCAGACCTCGTGGAACTGATGCTCAAGGAGTTTGCCACCAATCCTGAGCTGGGAATCGCGGGCGCTACCTTGTACGAGCCAAGCGATCGTCGCTGGCTCGCAATGCCAGCGATTCATTCGTTTCACACCCGCGGCGCCACCAAGATGTACTCGTCGGAATGCTTCGCCGCGGTCGAACCGCTGGAAGGATGTCCGGGCTGGGACACGATCGACGAGATGCGCGCGCTGAGAGATGGCTTCAAAACCCGGAGCTTCCCGCATATCTGCGCGTACCATCACCGCCCGCAGGGCGAGGCAGCCGGGGCTTGGCGAGGCCAGTTCGGCAAGGGGCAGACGGCTCACTACATCGGCTATTCGCCGATCTTTCTACTCGCCCGAGCCGCGCGGCTGGCGGTTACCCGGCCGCTGTCGGCATTGTGTATGGTGGCCGGATATTTCGAGAGTCACCTGAGGCAGCGTCCGACCGTCAACGATCCCGGGCTCATCAGTTTCATACGCCGTCAGCAAGTGCGCCGCTTGTTGATGCTGGATTCAGTGTGGCGCTGAACCCAATGAGGTTGCGATCAGAACCAGAGTTGGTAGTCGATCTGTGTTGGCAAAGGTAACTCACGTGGACAGCTATTTAGGTCGGACTCAACGGCTTTTTCTGGTCATGAGGACGGGGAAATTCGGAGCGCTCGCACGAGAACTCAGCAAGCGAATGTTTTCGAATAAAGAATCGTATCTGCTCCGACGCGACCTCACCGTCCCATTTCATTGCGCCGCGCCGAAACAGCCGATTGAAATAAGGCCAGTCCGCGATACCGATATACCCGAGATTCTCAGAGCGCGCCCCGGACGCTTGCTCATCCTGCGAGCCAACATTCAGACCTGCTACCTCGCCGTAACCGCGAGCGGTGAGATCGCCTACATGCAATGGTTAGTTGCGCGGGGTGAACTCGAACGATTTAAGCCCTTTTTCGACGGTGACTTGAAAGACCTCGGTAAAGATGACGTCCTGCTTGAATTTGCCTATACCTTCGAAGGGTTTCGGGGGCAAAAAATAATGGGTGCCGCGATGGCTGCGATCGCGGAAAAGGGTCTGCAAAGCGGCGCTCGTTTTGCGGTCACCTACGTTCAGAAAGACAACATTCCGGCGCTCAAAGGCTGCGCCGCAGCAGGCTTCTTCCCTTATCTGACCCGGGTGGAAAAATGGCGAGGCTTTTCGTTTACGGAATCTTTCAAAAACCTTCCAAACGATGCGCATGGTCCGTTTGCGGCGGAAACCGCAACGTCGCTATCGCCGAGTTCAACCCTTCCTGAGCGCGGCGCGCACACCTGATCGCACCATAGGGATGTGGGGAAAGAACGGGTGGCAGAGAGCTTTCTGATAGCGTCGGGTTCGGTGGATATTACGCCGTGGCGGCCGATGAGGCTCGGCGGTTTTAGCAAACGAATTGCACCGTTCACATCCATCGCCAGTCCGCTCGAAGCAAATGTACTGATCATAAAAAACGCCTCGTCGAGTGTGACGATTGTTAGCGTCGACCTCCTTTATCCTGGCGAAACGTTACGGGCTCATCTGATAAAGAATCTCGGACTCGCCGGCAAGGAGGAAGAGCTGTTCTTCTGTGCGTCGCATACGCATTCGGCGCCTATGACAGCTCCATCGATGACGCGTTTGGGAGTTCCTGACGCCGAGTACGTTGGTTATGTTGCGGACCGAATAACGACCTTAATCAAGTCCATCCAGCGTGAAGGGGAGTCGTGCTCCTGTAGCTACCATCAAGGGGCCGCAAATCACTCGATGAACCGGCGGCTGATTCGCCTTCGCCTGACGCGGTCCGGGCTCGTCAGATCTTCGGGTTTGGGACCCAATCCGAAAGGGAACCGGGACGAGAGCGTGCGAATTCTCAAAGTCTCGAAGCCTGGCGGCAAGTTGGCGGCGGTAATCTGGAATTACGCGTGTCACCCTACTGAATTTCCGGGCTTCCTCGAGATTTCGGCGGAGTACCCGGGAATAGTTCGCGCCCGCTTGCGATCTGAATTCGGCGAGATTCCTGTTCTTTTCCTGCAGGGTTTCTCTGGCGATGTCCGTCCCCCGTTTTCCGGGAGAAGGCCTGGGATTGCGGGTTTCGCCCAAAGAATCCTGGTAGGGCCGCAATTTCGGAGACCGCTCGAGCGCGAATGGGAGGAATGGGCGAACAGCCTGGCGGACTCGGTCGCTTCGTTCGCACGGTCGCCGCTGCGGAGCTTGAAGATAGACTCGCTGATACTGAAACGGATCGAGGTCCCTGAATACGAGGTTGCCGCCGGCGGCAGCGGCGAGAAATCCCTCAACTGGCATCTAATCGACTGCGGTGGGTTTCGGATTGTGGGCGTTAACGCCGAACCTGTGGTCGACTACAGACGCCAATTGGAAGCATGCTTTCCCGAAAAGCCGTTACTAACCGTCGGATGCCTGGACCAGCCCATCTGTTACTTGCCGACTGACAAGATGATTCCCGAGCGGGGCTATGAAGTCGAGGGCTTTCGAACGCTATTCAATTTCGCCGGACGTTTTCGGAATCGATTACAGGACGCCGTCATCCGACGGATGAAAGCGGCAACGACCTCCTAAAACAAGACGCTGTCGGAGAGCCTACGAATGAACAACTGCTGGGTTGTCGGAATGGTCCGTATTCGCTGCCTAATGGCAATACTGATTGTGTTGATCGCCGCTGGTGGTGCAATGGCAGCACAAGGCCTTTGGGTCGCCAATTCGCAGAGTCTCGCGGAATTCCAAGGCCCACTCAAAAGCGGCAGGACGCCAGCCCATCGTGTTATCCGCAGCAAAATCCTGGACGGAAGCTCTACCATTGCGTTCGACGGGAGTGGGAACCTGTGGGTGACTAATTTCAATACCAACACGATTCTCGAGTTCAAAAAGGCACAACTTAAGCGCTTAAGAAGAAATCCGGCTCCAGCAGCGGCGGTGACCATTTCCGAAGACTTCAACAGTACTCTCGATGGTCCCGAGGGGCTTGTCTTCGACACCTCCGGAAATATGTGGGTCGGAGCGGAGCACGGACAAGAGATCCTGATGTACGCGCCGGCGCAATACGCTGCAAGCGGCAACCCCACTGCCACAGCGATCCTCAACGCGAACAGCTTCAATTTCGATTCGCCATCGGAGCTCGCGTTCGATGCAGTGGGCAATCTATGGGTCGTCGACGAAGACATATTTAACGGCAATGGCGGCGCAGGTGAGGTCTTTGAATATACTAAGGCGCAAATCACCGGGTTATCGGCGGGTACTCACTACATCGATCCAGTGTTTGGAATCGCTCTACCATGGTTCACGCATCTTGAGGGCTTGGCATTTGACAGCATTGGTAATATGTGGCTGGCGGACGAGCGCGGCGTGAACGTTTACAAGTTTGCCGCGGATCAACTAACCGGGACAGGAATGTCTCAGAATCTCACACCCGCTGTGGTCTTGAGCCCCACCAGCGAATCGGGTCGTTGCCCTGAGAGCCTCGATGGTCCCTACGGTATCGCGGTCGATCAGAAAGGTAACTTGTTCGTGAGTAACGCGAACCTTGCGGGCCAATGTTTCGGTAGCCTGGTCAAGTTTTCTGCCGAAAGCATCCAATCGAGTGGCAGCCCCATTCCGAAAGTGGTCATCACCACGACCCGACACGGCAATAACATCAACGATCCGAACAGTCTGACATTCGGGCCATTGCTACCTTAAGTGAGCAACCGCCAGCGAGTCGGCTAGTTCCCACCCGTTTCGAGATTGCCTGTAAGCCCGGGGCGCGAATTCGTCGTTGACGAAGGCAGAAGCGCCTACCGTCGCCGAGCGCATCCGCCACGAAGTCGATCTACCTCAATTCTGCTGGTTTCTAGGGGGTAGGCCAGATCGCCATAATCATCCAGCCTGGCAGGGAGCACCTTTTCCTCCTAGTCCTTAGGAACTGAAGAAGACACCTTCAGATGGTTCTTTACACCTCGCACGCCGCTCGCATTTCTCGCAATCGCCTCAGCGCGTGATGCTACTGCAGAATCGTGTACCGTGCCCCTTAGCGTCACGACGCCGGCGGTGGTGGTGACGTGAATCTGGCCAGACCGCAGGTCCTTGGCGGCAGCGAGCTCTGTTTTCACCGCTGTCGTGATTCTCGTATCATCCAGCGCCGTAACGGTCCCGTGATAAGCGTTCTTCGCCGCGCTTTCAGTGTTTTCGCCCGCCTGATGCATCGAGTCGCTGGCGGAAGTGCCACCGGTCTGTGCGAAAACCGGCGGTGCCAACCAAATTCCAAGAATCACAGACTGCGCCAGAACCAGTATCTTGATCTTGCTGCTCATAAGTGTAATCTCCTCTGAATTATTGGGTTGAAATCCTACGCGAATTATTCTCGCCTCTTCCTCGGAGCAGTGAAAGCACCAGAACCAACACCACAGTGCCGCCCACTGAATAGGAAGATGGAAACTCCTCACGCTGTTCGATCACGAGGATGAAGCTATCGTATCGATAAACGCCCAGAGACGAGGAGCACTATCAGAATAATGACTACGATTCCGCCGATTCCGATTCCCCCGGCAGGTCCATAGGCATAATAACCACCGCCGCCGCCAAACAGCAGAAGCAAAATCAGAATTATTAGCAGTGGCGACATGTGGCTACCTCATGAGGGCGGAGAGTTAAGACTAATCCAACCCGCAAGACTACCGAAGTTGTAGCATGTTTCCACCACGAATAACAACTGGAGTGAAGCTACTCAGGGCTCTCGCGAGTAGCGTTCCGGTAACGCATCTGGCGGTGAGAGGCCGTTAGCGAAGCCGAACTGTGCGCAGGGCAAAGTGTGTGTTAATGCACGATATATGGTCGGCGAGCGAATGCCCGGCATGCTGAGGGATGAGTCGCCGAGGCCACGAGTTATTTCATCGAATGTCGGACAGACGATATATGTTACCCGGAGAACCGGAATGTCAGATTAGAACCTACCTGCCGAGTAATCGTTCATGATATCTTAGCTGCTATGAAGAATATTGTAACGAAAGCTGCTAGATACACTGCCTTTGCGGGTATTGCGCTCTTGATGGGTACGTTGGGTGTCGCCGGATGCAAGGCTACGGTTGAGGGTCCCGGACCGGCGGCGCAAGGGCCGGCTGGTGCACCCGGAGCGCCAGGCCCGGCCGGAGCGCCAGGAGCAATGGGCGAGACGGGTTCGCAAGGTGCACCGGCTGCGGCAACGAAGTCCTCCGAGTCATCCACCACGACCGAGTCCAACACCAATCCCGATACCGGTGGCAGCACAACCACGGAGAAGTCCAAGACCGAGAAAAGCAGTAACTAACTGTCGAAGGGCCGCATAGTGTCGCTCGGCAGCCAGATCCGTATCGTCTGGCATACGAAGCAGGGTGTGACCTTTCATCTGGAATGATTCCCTCTCGACCGAGGCGCGGCATACTCCGCTGGTTCCTTGGCCTGGCTGGGTCGGAGGAGTCTATGTGCAGTGTGTCATGATTGTGGGGCTGGTCGCCGGCTACATCGGGAGCAAGATTGAGTGACGGCGGCTCAGGAGTAAACCGCTTAATGTAGGGGCGCGGCTTTTATCCGTCCGGCAACACTGACAGCTAGATCGCAGGGGGATGTGGCGGAAATGAAATCCGCTCAACGGTTCGCCACCTCAGCGTGATGAGTCTTGCGGTCGTTATCCTCGTTAGCGCTTGTGGCACCACTAGCACCAGCAAGGAAACAACCACTACCTATGTCCCGGCGCCGCCGGCGCCGGCTGTCGTGCAGGCTCCGGCAGAAGTTCCCGCTCCTGCGCCCGCACTACTGAGCGGGGTCATGAAGTCGGCTGTAGGCGCAATACGTGCCGGGCATATTGCGGCCAGCGCGCTAGGTGGGTCGCGGTAAAAAGATCAACTGACCTGGCACTAGAACGCGGGCAACCCGGCGTCGATAATTCGATCGCTTGCCTGTGCTCAAAGCATAATCCGAATGATTTCTTGGTGGTTTGAAGGAGGCGGGAGTAGCCTGTGCCCCTCGGGCGCTGAAGGGGACCAGCTCAGCGCGCGGCGGAAATCGAATAACTCGTGCAAGATTACCAAAATTTTCTTAGCTCCCGTCCCCGTCGAGTCGCAAAAGGCCACGTACATGCGAAGATTTCGCGCGATTCTCCGGAGAATCCGCAACATCGGTGATTCGCTGGCGGAGGGCAGGGTGGGAAGACCTCCACCTTACGACCCATTCGCTCACCCAACCGGCTTCGCCATAGAGTGGACCTGAAAGGATTCGGACCCGCGTCTTAGATGCAAGGAATCCGGCGCGTTCGATCACCTTGACCTCGGTTCCTTGGTTCCTTGCGCAATCAAAAAAGCCTCACTGTGAAGGACCATCATGGCGATTCCCGTCTTGTCGTCAGCTACTGCCAGTTTGACCAACTCATCGAACGCTTGAAGATCCCGGCAAACGACGACATCGGGTCCACCCGTATCAACCGCTAGGCGACCGTGTTCGCCGATGTTGGGCCGGTCGGTCATCGGGGGAGCGGCAGTAGCCTCTGATAGCGAACTTCAGAAAGGTGTCTGCTCCTTCCGGTTCCGTTTGGCCGAGCTGATGGCCGCAGTTATTGCAGCAGACTGGATCCCGACAAGGCGACTGCGCCGCAAGCGGGACAAAATTGCTCGGTGGGCGTCGAACGCGTCCGGTGCTGAGCCGTTGTCCACAGTTGCTGCAATAATCCGATCCGGGAGGAACGGATGCGCCGCATGCGAAACAGAATTCGTGAATCGGGATCACTAAGGCGGTATGTATCGCACCCTCGCCTACCCCTGGAAATAGGTTGGAATCGATTCGGCGGGTCGGGGAGACTTAAATCGCCGTTGGGAAAGATTAGCCAAGGATTAGCCGAATGCCCTCAGCGCCAGCGGGCTCTCTCCGAGCCCCGGCGCAAAAGTCCTTTAAATACGGCTACTCGGGTGCGGAGGGGGTGGGATTCGAACCCACGAGCGACTTACGCCGCTGCCGGTTTTCAAGACCGGTGCCTTCAACCGCTCGGCCACCCCTCCGA
>Ga0307373_10007098_pt1 | contig 17569 bp, 16 predicted proteins | sample OX2MG_FD_202534 | JGI IMG/M metagenome (GOLD analysis project Ga0307373, IMG submission 202534) | Soil microbial communities from Risofladan, Vaasa, Finland - OX-2 | ecosystem: Environmental > Terrestrial > Soil > Coastal area > Acid sulfate soil | place: Finland: Risofladan, Vaasa | collected... | reverse complement strand
ATCACTGAAGAAATATGCCTGGCCTGACTAGAAACTAGTAGCTTGCGGCCTTTCTAATAGACCTGAGCACTCTCTCAGGAGAGGGAAGGTATGTGCTCTCGAGCGCGTACGGGAAGGGCGCGTCGATCCCGCCGAGCCTCACTATGGGAGCCTGCAGCGAGTCGATGGCGCGCTCGGCTATCTGCGCCGCGAGCTCCCCCCCGAAGCCCGAAATCTTGGTCGCCTCGTGCGCGATGACCACCCTCCCGGTCTTCTTCACCGAGTTCAGGACCGTCTCGATGTCGAAGGGCATCAGCGTCCTCATGTCGATGAGCTCCACCGAGACGTTCTCCTTCGAGGCGAGCTCCACCGCGGCCTTGCACGTGTGGACCATCGCCCCCCAGCTCACGAGCGTGACTCCCGTCCCCTCCTGGATGACCTTCGCCTTGCCGAACGGTATCGTGAACTCCTCGTCAGCTGGCAGCTCTTCCTTCACGGTGCGGTAGATTCGCTTCGGCTCGAGAAACATGACCGGGTCTGACCCCCTCATCGCCGTGCGCATGAGGCCCATCGTGTCCGTGGGAGTGGACGGCGTCGCGACGAGGAGCCCGGGCGTGTGTATGAAGTATGCCTCCGTGCTCTGGGAGTGGTAGAGCCCGCCCTTGATGCCGCCTCCGCTCGGCGCCCTTATCACGACGTGGGCGGGGAAGTGACCGCCCGACCTATACCTGAGCTTCGCGAGCTCGCTCACTATCTGGTTGAACCCTGGATAGATGAAGTCGAGGAACTGGATTTCCACCACGGGCTCGAGCCCGTTCATCGACATCCCGATTGCCACCCCTATGATGCCCTCCTCCGCTATGGGCGTGTCGATTACCCTCTCTTGGCCGAACTCGCTCAGGAGGCCGGCTGTCGCCCTGAAGACGCCGCCGTTCTTGCCTATGTCCTCGCCCAGGAGGACGACGTTCCCGTTCCTCCTCATCTCGGTCCTGAGCGTCTCGTTGACCGTCTGGATGATGTTCGAGACCGTCAAAAAGAGCCGGGCTCCTTCTCGTACTCCTCTCCCTTGGGGCCATTCTCGCCCTCCTCCCTCATGAATTCCTCGGCCTCCTCCCGCAGGTGCCAAGGCATCTCCGCGTAAACATCCGTAAAGAGCGTCGAAGCCGCGGGCGGAGGGATCTTCTCCCTTTCCTTGACCACCCCAGACATCTCGGCGTCGATCTGCTCGATGAGCTTCTTGTTTTCCTGCTCGGAGGTTATCCCCTTCTTGATGAGGTAGGCCGTGAACCTCACGATGGGGTCCCTCTTCTTCCAGAGCTCGACCTCCTCGGAGCTCCTGTAGACCGTCGGGTCGTCCGACGTCGAGTGCCCTCCCATCCTGTACGTGATCGCCTCGATCAGCGTGGGTCCCCCTCCTGAGCGGGCCTTGTCGACAGCGGACTTCGTCGCCTTGTAGACGGCTAAGATGTCGTTCCCGTCGATCTGGACGCCCTCGAAGCCGTATGCCTCCGCCTTTATCGCGATGCTCTCGGAGGCGGTCTGGCGCCTGGTCGGGAGCGAGATGGCGTACTGGTTGTTCTCGCAGAAGAAGACCACGGGCGTCTTGTAGACCCCCGCGAAGTTCATGGCAGAGTGGAACTCGCCCTGCGAGGTCGCGCCCTCTCCAAACGACGCGAGCGCTACCGACTTCTCTCCCCTGAACTTCGCCGCGTATGCCACCCCGACCGCGTGCGGAAGCTTTGCGGCTATGGGGCTGGAGAGCGAGACTATCTTCCACTCGCTGAAGCTCCAGTGGACGGGCATCTGCCTTCCCTTGGCCTCGTCCGCGGAGTTGCCCATTATCTGGTCGAAGAGCGCGCTGAGGGGGACGCCCCTGACGAGGCACGTCCCCGGGTCACGGTAGCTCGGAAAGGCCCAGTCGATGGGCGTGAGCGTGTAGGCCATCCCTATCTGGCAGGCCTCCTGCCCGGTGGACTCCATGAAGAATCCGATGCGCCCCTGCCTCTGCAGGGACATGCCCTTCTCGTTGAACCTCCGCACGGTGAGCATGTACCTGTGCATCTTCAGGAGATCCTCATGGCTGAGGTCTGGTTCTACCTTAGGATCGAATTCGCCGTCCGCCCTGATTACCTGGAGCATTTCCACTCTTGGTCGAGCTCGGCTGTTTTTGGCCGCTCTTCTTCTGCCAAATAAGAGTTACGAATTGTCGGTCACAAACTTCGTTAATCGTTGTGCCTGCCCTTCAGGAGAGAGCCGATGAACAGCTCCCCCGCCCTGTAGCTGGACCTTACGAGCGGCCCCGACGCGACGTACTTGAAGCCGAATTCTCGCTCGCCGATTTCCTTGTAGCGGGCGAAGGTCTTGGGCGAGACATACTCTTGCACAGGCAGGTGCCTCGCCGACGGTCGCAGATACTGACCGACGGTCAAGAAGTCCACCCCCGCGTCCCTTAGGTGCATCATGGCGAGCCTCACCTCCTCCTCCCTCTCTCCCAGCCCGAGCATTATCGACGACTTGGTGAACATCGCTTCGTCGAGCTTCTTTATGCTCCTCAGCACTGAAAGCGACTGCCAATATCCTGCGCGTGGGTCCCGCACCCTGCCGCTGAGGAAGAGCGTCGTCTCAATGTTGTGCGCGATGACGTCCGGCCTTGCCTCCACGACGGTCCTGAGCGAGTCCAGGTCGTTCTGGAAGTCCGGGATGAGCACCTCCACCATGATCCCCGGGTTCATCTCCTTCGTCGCACGGATGGTACGCGCAAAGTGCCCGGCTCCACCGTCGGGCAGGTCGTCCCTGTCGACCGAAGTGAGCACGACATACGAGAGCCCCATCTTGGACAGGGTGAGGGCGACGTTCTCGGGCTCGAGCGGGTCCGGCGTGTTCCCTTCCGGCTTTCCCGGCGTGACCATGCAGAACCTGCACGCCCTCGAGCAGACGTCCCCCATGAGCATCAGCGTGGCAGTGCCGCCCCCCCAGCACTCGGCGACGTTGGGGCAGTGCGCCTCCTCGCAGACCGTGTGCAGCCCGACTTCCTTGAAAAGTCCCTTGAGCCTCCGGTAGTTCTCGCCCTCGTCGGCCACGGCGGTCGGGGGGAGCACCGTGAGCCACTCGGGCTTGGTTTCCATCAATGCGACGCAGCATCCCTTCCGCGACGGAGCTTTTAGCTTAGCTAACAGCGGCGGTCTTTAGCCTGATTGTCCCGCTCTCTGGCGGGAGGCTCCCTAGGCACGCAAAGCACCCCTCGGTCTTGAAAGCCGGGTCGAGCTCCTCGTGGAGCGCGCAGAGCGTGTGGTTGAACCTGACGTAGTCGCACACCTCGGTCATGAGCCGGAGGGTCTCCCTTTGGTCGGGCTTGTCCGATGCCAGCAGCTCAGCGACCTGGTCGGCGGCGTTCGCGATGTTCTTGTCCACCTCGAGGTTGAGCATCATCCCCCTGGCCTTGCGCGCGTAGTTGCTGACGGAAGCCTGTGTCACGCCTAGCCGACCTGCGACCTCCTGCTGAGTCATCCCATAGTTCTCGGTGAGCCTCTTCGAGACCATCGCCCTGAAGGCAGGGAGCGCAGATTTTGACACTATCTCGTAGGGATGAATCAACTCGGTCCAATATTAGGCCGTTATATTTAAGTCTAAGCCGGGGTGCCGGAATCCAAGTCTCGACTGACCCGTCACACGTTCTGGGTTCGGGTCGAAAGCCGGCAGATGATTGAGACGGCCCAGTCTCTATACGAGAGTTACGTTTCCCCTTTGATCCAATGCTCTGATCTCAATCTGCGTGACGTATTGCTCGAAGACCAGCATCTCCACGGACCTTATGGACTGGTAGTTGTCCGGCTGTGAGCGAATCGCCTGCTCGATGTCCTCTGGGCCGATTTTCAGGTCGCCGCATCTCAGTTTGGCTATCGCTACGAGCGTCTCCATGCTTGGCAACGGGAACTCGATGGGGTACAACCTGTCCCTCAGCGCCTTGTCGAGGAAGCCAATCAGGTTGGTCGTCATTATGACGCAGCACCTGGAAGTGTTCATATTGTCGAGCTGGTGAAACAACACGTTGTTCATGCCGGTGTTCCAGCCCTCGCTTGACTCCTTGGTCCTATCGAGGAAGAGAGCCTCAACGTCGTCGAACAGCAGCAGAGCCCTGTTGTGCGACGCCTCCTCGAAGAGCTTGGAGACCAGCTGCTCAGAGTCCCCGTAGTGCTTTCTTGCGACAGTGGTGGAATCGACGAAGAGAAGAGGCACTCCGAGCTGGCGCGCGAGCATCTTCGCCATGAGCGTCTTTCCGAGCCCAGTCTCTCCGTAGAAGATGAAACCCTTGATCCCCTTTATCTCGGGAGTCGCAAGCTGATGAGAGATGATGCGGAAGACCTTCTGGAAGATGGCGCGGAACTCCTTTCCTTGGAATTGCTCCAGCGTGATTTCTGGCGCATTGTTCGAGTCGCGATTGGGCAAATTAAATCTCCCCGACCAGACGTAGACGGCCGGTCAAACTAGGGGCGCCAGCCTTGGCCAAGGATAGCCTCGGGCCGGATTGGTCTGGACCGCATAGATTCCGGTCCAGGGCTTGAGCCCAAGAAACAGGAGAGTCCCTTCCTTCTTGATCAGCTTCAGGTGGACGTCTGCGATAGACCTAAGCATCTCGTAGAGCGCGGGCGCCGGTATCCCTGGCCTGAGCACCATAAGGTTCAGGTTTCCATGGTTTCGGCTCGCGGTTATCGTCGCGTTCAGTATCTTCACGACGTTCTCAGGGCCGAAACTCGAGAACAGCGTGTCGATGCCCTCCATGTATAGTGAAGTCTGCTGGAACTTCTGCGTGAGCTTGTTGATCATCGCAGGGAAGTTCTCGAGGCTCCCTGCGACGTCGTTGCCGTCGAACGTCCAGACCTGGGAGTTCTTGGGAAGGACGCTGAGGTGCTCCTTTGGTATGCAGAGTGTCAGAAGCTCTTCAAGCTGCTCCGAGGTAAAGTCGCTCTGCCGCATCAGAGATTCAGGCAGCGTCATGCCAACCCCGACCGAGGGGATGTCTATGACGGCCTTGCCGTGCCCCAGAAAGTTCCTGATGCAAGGAAGCGTGAACATGCTATACTCAGACGCGGAGACACTGTCCCCGACCTCGAGCAGGACCATGTCGCCCTTCGTGAAGCCGCCAGACAGGATCTCGTCCAGCTCGACCAAGCCGGTCGAATATCGGTTTGGCGAGTCCGTTATCGCCTTGAACTTCAGCGGGGTTTTCGGCTGGGGCGTTTGGATGGGCTCGAACACCTCGAAACCTCCCTCCAGGGAGAAGACGCACTTCGTCTTTTCTAGTTTTGAGCCCCTCATCTTCAGGATCTCTACCTCCCTGATAGGCCTCCCGTCCATCTCCTGGACGCCAAGCAGCACTATTCCGTCGGCAACAAACTCCTCCACCCCTGTCCCGAGGGTCGCCTGGCCGCGTGGGACCTCGAGGATCACAATCGTCGTGCACTCCGCTTCCCTGATGGCTTCGCCCAATACCGCGTGCAGAACCGTTCTGACCGCTCCCTCCTCGAAGAGCGGTGCCATTGCGGAGTAGCTGTCTATCACTAGCCTCTTTGCTCCCGTCCTGCGGATTTCATCCAAGATGGACTTTAGGAAGGCCTCCAGACCGACGTCCGTCATCACTGTATATTCGAGGAACTTGAGTTTCTCACTTTTGAGGGATTTCGCGAATTCAGGGCCGAACTGCTTGACCATGTTGGACACGAGCGTTTCCTTGTCCTCTCCGAAGGAGACGTAGATTCCAGGCTCGTCAAAGTCGGTGATTCCAGTGGCGAGGAACTTGGTCGCGAAGACAGTCTTCCCAGTGCCTGGGTTGCCCGCCAGCATGATCATGCTGCCCCTCTGGAAACCTCCGCCTATGAGGCGGTCGAGGCCAGATATCCCCGTCGGGGTCAATTTTTCAGTCGTCAGGACTTCATACATGGGAGACCTTAGATTCTCTTCCCCGTTCTTATCGTGAAAGAGCGTATCCTATACCTGATTCATATGTAGCGATGTTGCGTATGGTGCGAGCATAGCATTTCTCCACATCACACTTAGAGATACCCGACATCATGTAACTTCCCCGGTATGACCAGTCGAGAGAGAGTACGGTCCAGGAGCAGGACACGGACCAGAGTACTTGTCGCCGTACTGATCATTTCCGTGGCGACGCTCTCGTTTCTCAGCGCCCTCATCGTCCCCCTCTACACGTACCCGGGAGTCTCTTGGACCTCGATCATCCAGGCTAAGGAGGCAAACCCGGGGGTCGCGATGGTCACCATAATCAATCCAGACAACGGCCCAGGGTTCTCCATAGACCAGAATTACGTCAACGGCATAAACAGCCTTCGCGCCGCGGGCGTCGTCGTGCTGGGATACGACCACACAAGCTATGGCGCCAGACCTTTGGCCACCGTGGAGGCAGACATCAACAGCTACAAGAGCTGGTACAACCTCAGCGGAATATTCTTCGACGAGATGGCGAACGTCGCAGGGTACGAGGGATACTACTCCGCCCTTAACCAATACGCAAAGTCGGTGGGCTTCAACTTCACCGTTGGAAACCCTGGAAGCGCCATCCCCGCTAGCTACATTGGGACCATGGACGTCATAGTGGCCTACGAGAACCAGGGAGTGCCCAACACCGCGTCTCTTGCAGCGATGACCAACGGGGTGCCCGCGAACCACTTTGCGGTCATAGCGTATGGGGTGAACGTATGGAACGGCTCCGAAGTTAGCAACATCTACAACTACGCGAGCTACGTCTACGTCACCAACGATACGCTGCCCAATCCGTACGGCGCGCTCACAGGGGACTTCTCGAAGATGGTCACCGATCTGTCGAGCCCGTTCCAGTCTTCCGTGCCCCTCACAGTGAAATCCGTCGATGGAGCGGGAACTCCTATCGCAGGCGTGTACACCGTGATCACGTCTACGAATGGCGCAGCCGTGGCTTCCGGCGACACGCCGCTGACGACCTCCGTCCCCCGGGGGGTGGGGTACGAAGTCTCGGTGGCCAATTACGGTAGCTTTGTCTTCAAGCACTGGGACGATGGTGGCACCAGCGCTTCACAGACCGTCACGGTGCCGGGGAGCACGACCGTTACCGCAACCTTCGGGCCGGTGGTGTCGACGACGGCGTCCATGACCATACAGTCATCCGTCTCGACGGGGGCTCCCATCGCAGGCGTGCCGATAACGGTCACCTCGAACGGGAATACGGTGACGACCGGAGTCACGCCGCTTACCTTTGCCGGCACGATTGGCGCGTCGTACACGGTCTCCATCGGCATCCCTAACGGCTACATTTTTGATGATTGGAACGGGGGAGGAACGGGCCAGGCGCTAGCTGTCGCGCTGACGCAGAACACGACCCTCACCGCATTCTATACGATGGCCCAGCAATCCACCTCGACGTCCATGTCATCGACCACGTCGACCAGTCACACATCATCAACGACTTCTACCACTCGGACCTCAACGACCTCCGCCTATTCCACCAAGTCCGTCTCCATTACCGCCTCCAGCGCGTCTTCTACCACAGGCTCCACAAGCGTGACCAGCTCCACAAGCTCTTCCGGTTCGACAAGCTCGTCCACAAACACGCCATCGACTTCAACCGGTGCTGCGAGTTCATCCACCAGCTCGACCTCGCGAAGCTCGTCGGCCTCCTCGACCGGAAATCCCACTTCGTCCTCGGGCCTTCTTTTCGGGATTGGAGCGCTGGTGGTTGTGGTCGCGGTTACGGCCGCGGCAAGCCTTCTGATCTGGCGAAAGCCGTCAGGAAGATAGTATCAATAGGGTCTAGAGAAATGTTCTAGAAAATGTCTCCTTCTTGCTTTAGATGTCGCACCATCTTCCACCATCATGAGCAAGAACGAACTAGAAGGAAGAAGCAAGCAGATCAAGGGAAAGGTCCGCGAAGAAGTGGGCAAGCTGAGGAACAGCAAGAAGGAGCAGGTCAAGGGCAAGATCGAACAGGTCGAAGGAAAGGCCAGAGAGAGCCTAGGTAGAGCGCAGAGAAAGTCCAGAAAAGACTAAGTATCCGAACTGGGCGCGTCGAATCCGAGAGACGACTTAGAATGACTCTACAAGCTCCCGAGCCATTTCGCAGGGAGTATTTCGACTGGTCTGAGGATGAGTTCGCGCAACAGTTCGTCGAGAAGATTTCCGCTGGGAGGCTCAAGCAGAACGAGGCCTACATCGACCTGAAGCTGAAGAAAAAGTCCTCCGGCCAGAAGGTGAAAGCGGCTTACCAGGACGTGGTCAACCTTCCGCGTCTCGTGAAGACCCTCCCTGGGCTCGCCACCAATCCCACGCCCACGGACTACCTGAGGTCCATCAGCAACTTCCTGAGGGACAACAGGGGCGGCGACCTCGTCCACTGGTGGCGGAAGATGAGGGAAGGGACCAAGACCCCGCTCTTCGGCTCGGCTGACATCATCAACGTCTGCAACCTGAAGTGCGTCCACTGCTACTGGTGGACCAACAGGCAGCCGACCGCCGGGGAGCTCACGCCGGAGCAGTGGAGGGTCGTGATCCAAAACTCCTTCAAGAAGATGAGGATTGCGAACGTCACGGTCGTCGGCGGAGAGCCGATGCTCAGGAAGGAGGTCGTCCAGGTCTTCTCGGAGGAGATGAGGAACAGGATGAGCGTGGTCACGAACGGCACGCACCCGCTGGTGGACATCAACGGTCTCTACTTCGTATCCGTCGACGGGACGGAAGAGACCCACAACCGCATCCGCGGCCCGAACACCTATGCCAAGATGAAGACGAACATCAAGAACTTCGTCGAGACTGGCGGGAACGTAGACGCCAACATGACCTTGAACACCTTGAACTACAAGACCGTGATCGACGTCCTTCGCGAGTGGGTCGACATAGTAGGGAGGATAAGCATCCAGTTCCACACGCCGTTCATCGACAACGACCCGCTCTGGTTGCCCTTCGGAGAGGAGAGAGACAGGACTATCGACAGCATCATCGAATACAGCACGAACGAAAACAAGCACTTCGTCGTGAACCCGGAGGCGCAGTTCGACCTGATGCGCGGCAACTGGGGCTACATGTGTCCCAACTGGATGATCCTGCCGCTGGACTACAGAGGCAACATCAAGACACCCTGCTGCATGGGAAGCGCGAACGAGGGCGCGCTGCAACCGCAGTGCGACAAGTGCGGGATCGCACCATACTCGGGCGTCCTCGCCGGGCTGTTCCCGATTGAGAAGATCGCAGGGAACAATTGAACGGTCCTGTAGGATCGCGGATATCGGCGGTTCCCATCCGCTTGTATCGGTGCTATCCGTCTCGGACGAAATGCCCAAGGCCCCAGACGGAGAAAGGAACGCGAGGAAGCTGGAGACGATCCCCGAACCTGCCCGACCGGCTCTCGCGCAACCTTTCAAGGAGCCAAGATAGTGGCCAGGCGAGCCCGTAGAAAGCAAGGCTTCCGGACCAAGGGTAGGATTCGCGCAATCGTAGGAGTGGGGATGATTGTCTGGGTCGCCATCGCGTTCTCGATTCCCGCGACGACATACGGCTCCTGGCTAGGGCTCGGGACGAAACGGGTGGCGATAGACGGGACCTACACCCTCCGCATACCCGGCATTCCTCCCGTGAAGTATTCCGCAAACATCAACTACACCGTCGCCGGAGATTTCTCGGTCGGATTAGACAATCCGATCTACATGAAGGCCTTCGTGTACGGCGCGAACAGGTCCGACTTTGGGAACCTCTTCGGAGGAATCGGTCTACTCAACCAGGAGGTCCAGTTCGTGAGCGGGGGTGTCCCGGTCGTCCCGCACTTTCAGCCCTCTGGCAATGGAAGCTGGACGGCTGAGGGAATGGTCGCGTTTTCCAAGCAGATCAACTTCACCGGGCCAGTTCTGTCCCCTCTCCCCGGCGTCCTGTCGACGAATGCCAGCTCGTTGGATGTTGGCGCAGTGGTCACAAGCCAAGTGAAGGCCTACAACTATCCCTTCCCGACGCTGCAACCCCAGTCCTACACCGACACTCTCTCCAGAAATGAATCCCTACTGAGATTCGGCGTCGCGGGTTCGGCCCTCATTCTCGTATTGCTCGTTCCCGTCTTCGATCGAATCCTTCTCCCCAAGAAGGGGCAGGAAAGTTCCTACGAGTGAGCCGAGGGTCGCTTCGATCGCCTCCCCTTCTTCGGGCTGGCACACCGCCGCACGATCTGTCCAACGACCCTCGTGGACAAATCAACTCTTAAATATAAGCGCGGGTCGGAGGGACCCAATGCAACGCTTCAGCAACGGCAGCTCGAGTCCACAATGCCTTTCGCTCGACAACACCAATGTTGCATTGTTAGTTTTAGTCTAGGGCCTCGCTCAGAGGTTTTGCATATGCGAGGCAATACTCAAGGTTTCAATTCCGGTGAACCCGTAGAATGACAGCGAAAATGTCGGGCGCACGGGCCACAGTGGAGGCTCTGGAGCGGGAGAAGGTCGAGTACATCTTCGGAATGCCGGGAGGGGCGAACCTCCCGTTCTACGACGCCCTCTGGGACTCGAAGATCAAGCACGTCCTCGTGCGGCACGAGCAGCTGGCCGCCCACATGGCCGATGCCTACGGCAGGGTCTCGCGGAAGGCCGGCGTCTGCTCGGCCACCTCGGGTCCTGGTGCGACCAACCTGATCACCGGTATCGCAACGGCGTACGCCGACTCCTCTCCCGTGGTCGCGATCACCGGACAGGTCCCGAAGGCGATGACGGGAAGGAACGCGTTCCAAGAGACCGACATCATCGGGATCGCAACCCCCGTGACCAAGTATACGCTGCAGCCGCTCTCTGCGGCCGAGGTCCCGTCCGCGGTCAAGCAGGCGTTCTACATAGCGACCACGGGCAGGCCGGGACCAGTCCTGCTGGACCTTCCCAAAGACGTGCAGCAGGAGGAGGCGGAGATGACCTTCCCCGAGAGCGTCACTGTGAGGGCATACAGGCCCAGCGCCCCCGTCGACACTCAGGACATCGAGCGCGCGGCGGCTATGATAGTGAAGGCGGAGAGGCCCATCCTCTGGGGAGGAGGCGGAGTCCGGATCGCAGACGCAGCGCAGCCGTTCGGAGCGCTCGCTGAGCTGTTGATGGCGCCGGTCATCACAACGCTTCAAGGGAAGGGCGACTTCCCAGAGAACCACCCTCTCTCGCTCGGTCCCATCGGGATGCACGGCCGGGCGGAGGCGAACAGGCTGGTCTCTGAGTGCGACCTCCTGGTCGCTGTGGGCGTGAGGTTCTCCGACCGCTCCACGGGGAACTTCGGCGAGTTCGCCCCGAGCGCGAAGATAATCCACATCGACGCCGACCCCACCGAGTTCAACAAGAACAAGCTCGTCGACCTCTCGATACTGGGAGACGCCAACGTGGTCCTCGGGATGCTGTTCGATGCCGTGGCGAAGAAGCTGGCGAAGAGCAAGGACCCGAACAACAATCCGTGGCTCAAGCGCGTGAACGATGTCCGCGAGGAGCTGAAGGGGATACCCGCCTACAAGGACTCTTACGCAGAGCTCTCGGGGCCGAAGATAGTGAAGAGGCTGAGAGACATCCTCCCTCCTGAGGCGATACTGACCACAGGCGTGGGAAGGCACCAGATGTGGTGCGAGATCCACTACAAGGTCCTGAGGCCGAGGACCTGGATCACATCCACCGGGCTCGGGACGATGGGCTTCGGCCTCCCCGCGGCCGTAGGGGCGAAGTTCGCGCAGCCCGACGTGCCCGTGGTTGACTTCGACGGCGACGGCAGCTTCGTAATGACCGAGCAGGCCCTGGCGACGGCCGTCGAGGAGAGGCTCCCGATAATCTCCGTGATCCTCAACGACAGGAGCCTGGGGATGGTCGAGCAGTGGCAGAGGCTCATGTACAACAGGCGGTACATCGGGATAAAGTTCCCCAACACACCTGACTTTGTGAAGCTCGCCGAGGCCTACGGCGCCCACGCCAAGACGGTGGGCTCGCTCGACGAGTTCGCCAAGGCGATGCGCGAGGGGCTCACCATCGAGGGGCCGACGGTCATCGAGGTGCCCGTCTCGCCAGAGGAGGACGTCTTCCCGTTCCTCCCGCCAGGCAAAGGGATCAAGGACACGGTCTACGGCTCCTCCAAAGAGATGGCCATCTTTTGACCAGGTCTTCGAAGGTCCTCTCCACCCTGGTCGAGAACAAGCCGGGGACGCTCTTCCGCGTCATCCACCTGGTGAGGCTCATGCGGCTCAACATCGAGGGGCTCACCCTCGGCGTGACCAACGGCGGGGCGGACTGCAGGATGACCATGACCCTCAACGGAGAGGACGCTGCCGTGGAGCACGTCGCGAAGCAGCTCATGAAGGTCATCGACATCCTCGAAGCGCACACCTACGGGCCCGAGGAGGTCACAGCGAGAGAGCTCGCCCTCGTGAAGATAAACACTGACAAGATCTCCGTCGCGGAGATACAGAGGAACACGGGCTGCCGGATAGTCGACTCTTCGAAGCACTCCGTCGTCGCCGAGATAGTCGGCTCTGCCAAGCAGATAGACGAGTTCGTAGAGAGGCTCGGCGAGTCCAACGTCTTGGACATCGCGAGGACCGGGGTGGCGGCGCTCCCAAAGGAGACGACTTCGCGATGACCGAGAGGACAATCCGCGTGCTCGACACCACGCTCCGGGACGGCGAGCAGACGCCGGGAGTCTCGCTTACCCCGGATGAGAAGCTGGAGATAGCGCAGGCGCTCGACAAGCTCGGGGTCGACGTCATCGAGGCGGGTTTCCCGATCTCATCGAAGGGCGAGCAGGAGGGCGTCCGGAGGATCGCGAGGGCAGGCCTCAGGGCGGAGGTCTCGGGCCTCGCAAGGGCAGAGAAGGTGGACATCGACACCGCAATCAACTGCGGCGTGAAGGGCGTCCACGTCTTCCTCGGCTCCTCCGACATACACCTCCAGTACAAGCTCCACCTGACGAGGGAGCAGATGGTGAAGCAGTCGGCGGACATGGTCCGGTACGCGAAGAGCTTCGGCGTCAAGGTCGAGTTCTCGGCGGAGGACGCAACGCGGACCGAGATTCCCTTCTTCAAGGAGGTCGTCAAGGCGGTCACCGAGGCCGGGATAGACCGCTTCGACATCCCCGACACCGTTGGGATCGCGACGCCCAAGAAGATGATGGAGTACGTCGAGGCGGCACGCTCCGTCTCGGACGCGATGATCAGCGTCCACTGCCACAACGACTACGGCCTCGCCGTGGCGAACAGCCTCGCCGGCGTGGTCGCCGGTGCGGACCAGGCGCACCTCACCATCAACGGCATCGGGGAGAGGTCGGGGAACACCTCGCTCGAGGAGTTCGTCATGGGGTGCTACAACCTCTACGCCCTGAGGACCAACGTCAACTACTCTCTGCTCTACGAGACCTCTCGCCTCGTCTCCAGGCTGACCGGAGTCATCATCCAGCCTAACAAGGCGATCATCGGGGACAACGCCTTCGGGCACGAGTCGGGCATACACACGCACGGGATCCTGAGCAACCCCTCGACCTACGAGCCCTTCGACCCCGCCATGGTGGGGAGGACGCGGTGGCTCCAGGCGGGAAAGCACGCAGGCAGGCACGGCATCGCATTCCAGCTTCGGGGGATGGGGCTCAAGCCGAAGGAGGACAGCCTGCGCCTGATAGTGGAGAAGGTCAAGGAGATGGGAGACGAGGGACGCACGATAACGGACAGCGACCTCTACCAGCTCGCGGTCCAGATCATGGGCGGGGGCAAGGCGGAGTCCGCCGACATCGTAGAGCTCGAGGGGCTGGAGGTAGTGACGGGGATAAAGCGCCTCCCGAGCGCCACCGTCAAGCTCCTGGTGAGGGGGCAGCTCCACGAGGCGACGGACGTGGGCTCGGGCCCGGTGGACGCGGCCGTCAACGCCATCCAGAAGATCTTCAGCACTATCGACATCGTGAAGCTAAAGGAGTACAGGCTCGAGGCGCTGACGGGCGACGCGCAGGCCGTGGCCGACGTCTCGGTCAAGGTCGAGGACAGCACGGGTCTCACTGCCTCCGGACGAGGCATGAAGAGGGACATCGTGGTGGCCAGCGTCGAGGCGATAGTGAGCGGGATAAACGCCCTGATGGCGAAGAAACTGCAGTCCCAGCCTACGGCATCCCTCTCTCCCCAGGGGGCGCAGAAGCCGATTGAAGGCATCTAGGACGGATGAGATGGTGCCAGGCGCGACAATCACAGAGAAGATAGTCTCACGAGCGATGGGGAGGAAGGCCAAGGCAGGGGACCTGATCGAGGCACTCCCGGTGGACAAGCTCTACTTCAACGAGGTCATAGGGCCGCCCGCCATCCTCAACTTCGAGAAGGACTTCGAGGACGTATACACAGAGTCGGGCAAGAGGCTGCAGGTCTTCAACCCCTCCCGAATAGCGTTCATGCCGGACCACACGGTCCCGTCCTGCTCCATCAAAGTGAGCCAGGGGATCCGCCTGATGGCGGACTTTGCCAAGGACCAGGGAATCGCCATGTACAAGGAGGGCGACGGGATAGAGCACACCATCGCATCCGAGGAGGCCTTCGTGCTCCCGGGAGAGATCGCAGTGGCGACCGACTCCCACACCTGCACGCAGGGCGCGCTGGGCTCGCTCGCCTTCGGGATAGGGACGACGGAGGGGGAGAACCTCCTCGCGACGGGCGAGCTATACTCGTTCACGGTCCCCGAGAGCATCAAGTTCAAGGTCAGCGGCAAGTTTCAGAGGGGGGTCTACGCGAAGGACCTCGTCCTCCATATCCTCGGGATGATGGGGGAGGGCGGAGCCTCGAAGCGCGTCGCAGAGTACGTGGGCCCCACCATCGACTCCCTCGACATGGAGGGCAGGTTCACCATCTGCAACCTCTCCGTCGAGATGAGCGCGAGGACCGCCATCATGAACCCGGACTCCAAGACCTTCGCCTACGTCAACCAGGCCCTCTCGCGCAGAGGATTGACGATGACCGACGAGATGCGCGGGATGGCCGCGATCAGCGACTCGGACGCCACGTTCTCGAAGGTGGTGGAGGTCGACGCCTCCTCAATCGAGCCCACGGTCTCTCTGCCCCACTCGCCCGCGAACGCGAAGCCCGTGAGCCAGGTCACCGACCGGATCGACTCGGTCTTCCTCGGCTCTTGCGCCAACGCGCGCGAGTCCGACCTCACCATCGCCGCCAAGATACTGAAGGGCAGGAAGGTCAGCCCGAACACCAACCTGCTGGTAATCCCGGCCAGCAGGCGCGTCTACAACTGGGCGATGGACAACGGCCTCCTCAAGATATTCGCCGACGCCGGCGCGAACATCGAGTCATCGAACTGCGGCCCGTGCTTCGGGAAGCACATGGGGATACTCGCCCCCGGCGACAGGTGCCTGAGCACGAGCAACCGCAACTACAAGGGGAGGATGGGCTCCCCTGAGGCGTTCATCTACCTGGGCTCCCCAGCCGTGGCGGCGGCCACAGCGATCGAGGGGCGCATCGCCGACCCGAGGAAGTACCTGCCAGCCGGAGAGGACTAGAGATGCAGATGCGCGGAACGGTAGCCAAGAGGTTCGGGGACGACATCAACACCGACTACATCATCCCCGCGTACCTCCTCCAGGAGAGCTGGGACAAGCAGTTCTTCGCCGACCACGCCTTCGAGGGGTACGATCCCGCCTTCGGCCCTACCTGCAGGGCGAACAAGGAGAGCATCGTCGTGGCCGGGAACAACTTCGGCTGCGGCAGCTCGAGGGAGCAGGCCGTCTACGCGATCAAGTACAACAACGTCGTCGCCGTGGTCGCCCAGAGCTTCCCGGACATCTTCTTCCGCAACTGCCTCAACAACGGACTGCTGCCGATCCAGATCATCGACACGAGCGGGATTTCGATCGGGGACGAGCTCGTGGTCGACCTCGATTCGCATAGCATAAGGGACAACACCACGGGGACCGAGTATCCCATCATCGCCACCGACGCGGCGATTGAGACGATGAAGAGGGGCGGCTTCCTCGGCTTCGTCAGGGAGAGGCTCCGGCAGAAGCTAAAAGCGGTGCCGATGAGGGCGCCGTCCTAGTAGAAGGTTGTCCCGACAGCACCACCCGAAGTCCAGGCAGAAGGAGTATTCCATCTCCCTCATCCAGGGGGACGGTGTAGGCCCAGAGATCTCCAACGCCTCCCTCCTAGTCTTGGACGCGCTGCGGGACAAGCTCGGGCTGGGCTTCTCCATCAAGGACTCACCCGCAGGTGACAACTGCAAGAGGAAGACCGGCGTTCCGCTCCCTGAGTCGTCCCTGAAATCCATCCGCGAGTCCGACGCATGCCTCAAGGCCCCTGTTGGCGAGACCGCCGCGGACGTGATAGTGAAGCTCAGGCAGATGCTCGACCTCTACGCAAACATCAGGCCAGCGAAGAGCCTCCCCAACGTCCCCTCGCTCAAGCCTGGCATCGACATGGTGATAGTGAGGGAGAACACCGAGGACCTCTACAAAGGGCAGGAGTTCGAGTTCGACGGCGGGGTGGTCGCCCTTAGGACGATCACGAGGTCTGCCTCCGAGAGGATAGCGAGGTACGCCTTCGAGGTGGCCGAGCAGAGGGGAGGGGCGCGCAAGGTGGTCGCCGTCCACAAGTCCAACGTCCTCAGGAAGAGCGACGGCCTGTTTGCGCAGGTTTGCAAGGAGGTTTCCAAGGCCTATCCGAAGGTCTCCTTCAGCGAGATGCTCGTCGACGCGGCCGCGATGAACCTAATCCGCGACCCGCTCTCCTTCGACGTCATAGTGACCACCAACCTCTACGGGGACATACTCTCCGACGAGGCTGCCCAGCTGGTCGGCGGGCTGGGGATGACCCCCTCTGCCAACATCGGCGCTGACTTCGCGCTCTTCGAGCCCGTCCACGGCGCGGCGCCGGATATCGCCGGCAAGGGCGTGGCGAACCCGATCGCGATGATACTCACCCTCGCTATGATGCTGGACTGGCTCTCTAAGACGAGGCACGACGAGGGGTGCTCGGCGGGCGCGTCCGCGGTCCGGAGCGCGGTCAGCCGCGTCCTCGAGACCAGCACCAGGACCCACGACCTGGGCGGGAGGGCGACCACGATGCAGGTCGCTGCAGCGATCGCCAAGGCTCTCTGAGCATCAAAAGGCGTAAGAATCTGCGCTACTAAGTCTACTGGCCGGACATGCGAGCAGCAAATTCCCGTGAGCGTGATGGCATTCTCGTCGGCACGGGCGCAGGCCTCACGCTGATTGCCCTCCTTGTGCTACAGTCGCTCGTCGGAAGCGGCCTACTCAGCACGAGGACGGTGACCTCTACCGCCGCGATAACGACGGTGTCAACAGTCCCAGAGGTCTACTATCAAGTCGCGAGCAGCTACGCGAATCATCTCTACCTCCTCAATTCGAGTTATTCTTTCGCTCTCAAGAGCGACTACGAGAGCAACGCGACGATAGACGTGAGGGGAGTGATGCCCGGACTAGTGGGAAGCTACACTGGGCAGTCTAACATCAGCATATTTCTTGGGAGTTTCAGGGAGAAATTTCTCAATTTCTCTGTGTCCAACGAGAGCCAGACGATAGCACCGGAGGGAAGCTATTGGGTAGTCAACTCGACCTTCGA
>Ga0307373_10007095_pt1 | contig 17579 bp, 15 predicted proteins | sample OX2MG_FD_202534 | JGI IMG/M metagenome (GOLD analysis project Ga0307373, IMG submission 202534) | Soil microbial communities from Risofladan, Vaasa, Finland - OX-2 | ecosystem: Environmental > Terrestrial > Soil > Coastal area > Acid sulfate soil | place: Finland: Risofladan, Vaasa | collected... | reverse complement strand
GTCGGCGTCCACGTGCCGGCCGCGGCCGGCGCGGGCGACGAGGTCGTCGAGCGCGAGCATGAGCTCGGGATCGTCTCCGGGCGGATCCGGAAGCGGTCCCGGGAGATACGCTCTGAGAAAGCGCGCCGCGCGGCGCAGCACATCCTCCAACAGCAGCGCGTCGGGATCGACCTGCGAGAGGACGGACGCGCCGAGGTCCGGTGAGGCGACACACATCGCCAGGAACGATCGCTCGCCCTGCGGACCGCGCGAGAGCACTCCCTGCGCCCGCGTTGCCGATCCCAACCGCCCGACCGGCTCGTACGTGCCGGCGCCCACCAGTTCCAGGATGCCGGCGGCGGCCGGCCGCCCCTGACCGAGCAGGGTCACTAGCCGTGCCTCCGGCACCGCCAGCGCGGTGGCGCTGCGACGCACCAGGTCGTCGCGCAGCACGCTAGCCGGTACCGGAGCGAGCACCGGTCGCAGCTCCGCGATCGCGCGATCCTTGCCCTCGGCGCTGCTCGGATCGGCACCCTCCAGCACACGCCCCACTTGAAACACGACGTACGGTGCCGAGGCGGCGATCCGCTCGCGCAGGGCGTCGGCGCCCTCGCGCTGGATCAGCTCGCCCGGGTCGGCGCCCGGTGGCAGGGGCACGACACGCAGCTCGAGCCCCGAGTCCGCGCAGACCTTCGCCGCCCGCTCCATCGCGCGTTGCCCAGCGCTGTCAGCGTCAAGACACAGCTCAAGCACCTTCACGACCCGCACGAGCTCGGCCACCTGCTCGTCCGTCAGCGAGGTGCCCATGATCCCGACCGCGTTGCGCACCCCCGCCTCGTGGAGGGCGAGCACGTCCGTGTAGCCCTCGCACAGGATCATCCGCCCGCTCTTTGCACCCTCAACGCGGGCCGCGGCGATCCCGTAGAGCACCTCGCGCTTGCGGTAGACCTCCCCCTCCGCCGTGTTGAGATACTTCGGTCCGTCATCGTTGCCCATCGTGCGCGCGCCGAAACCTCGCACGCGACCGCGCGCGTCTGCGGTGGGAAACATGATGCGGCCGCGAAAACGGTCGACCAGCTCATCGGGACGGGCCTTCTTGCGCCGGCCAAGGTCGGCGGCGAGGATCTCATCCGCGCTGTAGCCGGCCTTACGGGACGCGCCAACGACCCGATCCCACCCGTGCGGCGCGTAGCCGACACGGAACTCACGCAGGATCTGCTCGTCGAAGCCGCGCTCCTTCAGGTAGTCGCGGGCCGGCTGCGCCTCCCCCGCCTCCCACAGGAACCGCTCGTAGAAGGTGGCGGTACGGTCGAGCAGCGCGTACAACCGCTCGCGCCGTTGGCGTCGGGCGGCAGCCTCAGGCGCCTCGTCCTCGGTCTCGAGCTTGACACCGAAGCGGTCGGCCAGCGACTCGAGCGCGCCCTTGAAGTCGAGCCCCTCGGTGAGCATCACGAAGGTGAAGGGGTCGCCGGACTCCGAACAGCCGAAGCAGTGGTAACGCTTCTCGTCGGGGCGCACGTGAAAGGACGGCGTGCGCTCGTCGTGGAACGGGCAGCAGCCGAAGTAGCTGTCGACGCCACGGCGCGTCAGTTCCACCTTTGAGCCGACGAGCGCCAGCATGTCGACCGCGTCGCGCACGTGGTCGCGTGAATCGGCCGTGTAGCGACTCACGGCGTGAACGCCGTCGGAACGGCGAGCGCCTCGAACACCGCAACAGCAAAGCGATCGGTCATACCCGCGATGTAATCGGTCACGCGGCGCGACAGCTCGCCGTCCGGGATCGAGGCTGGTATCTGCTCAGGGTGATCGCAGAAATGGTTGAAGAGCGTGCGCACGGCAGCTCGGATCTTCTCACGCTCGTGTGTGACCTCCGGCCCGAGGTATAGGCGCGCGAACATGAAGTCGCGAAGATCGGACATCGCTTTGCCGATCGTCTCGCTCTGCACGATCGCGCCGGCAAGCGCCGACTGCTCGACCAGGTCGTGCACCAAGGTGTCGATCCGCTGCGAGCCCGTGTCGCCGAGCACGCCAATCGGGCCGCTCGGCAGCTCCTCGGCATCGAGCACGCCACCGCGCACCGCATCGTCGATGTCGTGGTTGATATAAGCGATGCGGTCGACGAAGCGGATGATGTGGCCCTCCAGCGTCGCCGGCGCGACCGCGCGCCACGAGTGCGCCGCGATCCCGTCACGCACCGGCGCTGTCAGGTTCAGCCCACGACCGTCACGCTCGAGCACCTCGACCACGCGCACCGAGTGCAGGTTGTGCCAGAACGTCTGGCCGAAGCGCTCGGTCAAGCGCTCGTCGAGCGCCTCCTCACCGATGTGACCAAACGGCGGGTGACCGAGGTCATGCCCGAGGCCGATCGCCTCCACGAGATCCTCGTTGAGCGCGAGCGCCCGCGCCACCGTCCTGGAGATCTGGGTTACCTCGAGCGTGTGCGTCAAGCGCGTGCGGTAGTGGTCCCCGACCGGCAGCACGAACACCTGGGTCTTGTGCTTGAGCCGCCGGAAGGCCTTGCAGTGCACGATCCGGTCGCGGTCACGCTGAAACGGCGTCCGCAGCCCGCAATCGGGCTCCGCGAACTCCCGGACGGCCGGATACGAGCGCGTGGCGAGCGGCGAGAGGTCGGCCTCCTCACGAGCTCGGATACGCGCCGCGAAAGCGTCGGCGACAGCGCCGCTCGGATGCTCGTAGACCTTGTTCACATAACCATTCTGTCAAGCCGCCGGGATGGCGTCAGGCACGTCTGAGACGTGTCAGCCACGCCCGGACGCCGTCGACAGCGGGCGCAGTCGCACCTGCGCGTGGTGCTCGGCGGTCTCGCGAATCGCGCGCTCGGCGGTATGCAGCGCCCGCTGGGAGGCGTGCGGCGCGCTCGCCAACGGTTGCCCGAGCGCCCCGACGAGGAACTCGTACGCGTCCTCCTCCAACGGGAACGACGCCGACTCGCATGAGCTGCACACCACCCCGCCGGCCGCGGCCGAGAAGCCAGTCAGGTGCTCACGCTCGCCGCAGTTCGCGCACGATCCGAGCTGCGGCACGATGCCGGCGGCGAGCAGCAGCTTCAGGCGGAACGCCAGCGCGTTCTCAGGTCGCGCCGCTGCTGGCCCGCTGGCCAGCAGCGTCAGCTCGTTCGCGAGCAGCGCGAACACGTCCGGATGCGGATCGTCGGTCTCGAACAGCCGAGCGACCGCGTCGCACGCGCGTGCGGCGGCATCGAGGGCGTGGGCGCTGTCACGCAGCCCCGGCCGCGCGTCGACCGTGTCGACGGCCGTCACCGTGTGCAGGTCGCCGCGTCCCTCGTGGAGGACCAGCTTGATCTGAAAGAACGGCTCGAGCCGGGCGCCGAAGCGGCTGCGCGAGCGCCTTGCACCCTTCGCGATCGCACCCACACGGCCGTGGTTCGGCGTGTACAGGTGCAGGATCCGGTCGGCCTCGCCGTAGCGGATCGAGCGCAGCACGATCGCCTCGGTCTTCAGCGAGCCGGGCACTGCGACGCCTCCACTACTGGCGCTACACTTTTTGAAGTCATGAAGCTTGTCATCATGTACACCACCGACTTCTGTCCGTTCTGCCGGAGCGCCAAGGCGCTTCTGGAGAAGCGCGGTATCGCCTACGAGGAGATCAATCTCGCACGCGACCCGGACAGCCGCAACCAGCTCGAGGAGGTCACGGGCATGTTCACATTCCCCCAGATCCTGATCGGTGACCAGGTGATCGGCGGCTTCGAGGAGCTGCTGGCGGCGGACCGCGCCGGGCACTTGCCCGAGCTGCTGGCGGCCTAGGTTCCGTCCGCGAGGGTAGGCCTCCGTCATGTGGCGCGCCGGCATCCTGAGCACAGTGCTGGTCTGCGCGGTCGCGAGCATATGTGCTGCGACCGCCGCCTCAGCGGTGCCACGCGGCTTCCTCACCAGGGCCGAATACCAGCAACTGCGGTCTGCGGAGATGCGGATCAAGTCGATCTCGGCGAGGGACACTCGCGGCATTCGGCAGGTGCGCGCGGTCTGTAGCCGCCTGCGCCGCGTGAGCCCGCTGATAGCGGCGGTGCGATCGGGCTGCCTCGATCTGATCGCCCTCGGCGGCGACAACGCCAAGCTCAACGCCACGGCGACGAAGTGCGGCATCGACCCGGGGTCGGAGGCTGCGATCCTCACCTGCCTGATTCCGACGGTTCGTGGGTACTACATGAACGCCGAGTCCTTCTACCGCGCGGAGAGCCGCGTCAACCGGCTCGCCCGAGCCCGCGGCTTCAGCAGCATGTGCGTGGCGGTGATCGGTGACTCACCCCGCAACATCTCAGCCGAGGGGCGCGTCGCCGGGGACCTCAAGGCCGCGGTCAGCGCGCTCAGGACCCAGAACCCTGGCGCGCTGCAGACGCTGTCGGGCCAGCTCGACCGCGACGTGAGCTTGATCAAGCGGGGGCCGAGTTCGCTGTCGGTCTGCCCGCACAGCTGAGCCGGCGGCAAAGCCCGCCGCCGGCGAAATTCACAGCTCAGCCGCGCCGAGCCCGCGGCCGCGGCTGGCACCGCTCACACACGTACGTCCCGCGCCCGCCAACGACGAGTTTGCGGATCGGCCGGCCGCACGTGACGCAGGGCTCACCCTCCCGCATGTGCACCAGGAATCGGTCCTGGAAGCTGCCGCGGGCGCCGTCCACGTGGCGGAAGTCGTCGATCGATGCGCCCTTCGCGTCGATGCCGGCCGCGAGCGCGATCTCGATCGCGTCCTTGACCGCGGTCCACTGTTCGAGCTTCAGCGATCCAGCCGGGCGCAGCGGATGCACTCCGGCTCGGTGCAGCGCCTCGTCGGCGTAGATGTTGCCGACTCCGGCAATGCGCCGCTGATCGAGGATGAAGGACTTGACAGGCGCTGTGCGACCGCGCGCCTGCGCACGCAGGTAGGCGGGCGTGAACTCGGAGGTCAACGGCTCGGCGCCGAGCCTGGCGTTGAGGTAGGCATCGCGAGCCGAGGTCGAGAGCATCAGATGCCCGGTGCCGAAGCGACGCGGGTCCACGTACACGAGCGCGTGCCCGTCGTCCAGCTCGAAGCGCGCATGCGCGTGTGGCGGCTCCTGGGCGGGGTCCACCAGCAATGAACCGGTCATGCGCAGATGCACGAGCAGGTGCCGGTCTTGGTCGAGTTCCCAGATCAGGTACTTGCCGCGGCGCCCGAGCTTCTGCACCCGCGCGCCCGTCAGCTCGGCGGCGATCAGCTCCGGAGGCGCCGGCTGCGTCCAGCGAAAATCACGGAGCTCGACCGACGTCAGCGTGCGCCGCTCCAGATGTGGGGCGAGTTGGCGTCTGATCGTCTCTACCTCTGGAAGCTCGGGCATGCGCGTACCGGATCATAGGAACGTGGTCCCCCGGGGATCGCGTCGCACCCACCGAGAGCGGCCGCGCGACCGGTACCGCTAAGCGTCGTCGCGACGCGCGATCTTTGCGCGCGGGTGCGCGTCGAAGTAGACCTCGCGGAGCCGCTCAGGTGACAGGTGCGTGTAGACCTGCGTGGTGCCGATGTCAGCATGGCCGAGCATCTCCTGCAGCGAGCGCAGGTCGCAGCCGCCGGCCAACAGGTGCGTGGCGAATGTGTGGCGCAGCGTGTGCGGACTCATGCGAGAGTCGAGCCCGGCCGCTCGCGCATGGCGCTGCACGATTTTGTAGAGGCCCTGGCGCGACAGCCCCTGTCCGCGCATGTTGACGAACACGTGCGGCTCGTCGCGCAGACCGATGAGCGCTGGGCGCGCCCGGTCCAGGTACTGGCGCAGCGTCTCGAGCGCCTTCGAACCGACCGGCACGATCCGCTCCTTGGAGCCCTTGCCGTGGGCGATCAGCACGCCGGCCTCGAGGTCGAGCTCGCGAAGCTCCAGCGTGATCGCCTCGGACGCGCGCAGGCCACAGGCATACATCGTTTCGAGCAGCGCGCGATCGCGCAGCGCCGCATTGCCCATGCCCTGCGGTTGGGCGAGCAGGCTGTTGACTTGATCGCGGCTCAGCACGCGCGGAAGCCGCGCACGTGAGCGTGGCGGGCGCAGCTCCGCGGTCGGATCGCTGTCCAGGAGGCCCTCACGCCGCAGATGCCGATAGAACGAGCGTAGGCAGGCGATCTTTCGTTGAAGCGTCGCGGCGGCTGCAGGCTTGCGGTCCTCGCGACCCTCCGCGAGCTCGCTGACGAACTCCGACAGCAGGCGCCCATCAACCACCAGCGGATCTGTCTGACGGCGGTCGAGAAACGCGCCCAGCTGCTGCAGGTCGGAGCGATACGCCTCCAGCGTGTTACGCGACAGGCCGCGCTCCAGTTCGAGGTAGGCGAGGAAATCGAGCGTCAGCTCGGTCAGGCGTTGCGCGGGACCGGCGGCAACCGTGGCCATGTCGGTTCAGTTCGCCCCGGCCGGCCCCACTCCTCTGTGAGCCCGGCGTGGCTAGCGGCGCTCCAGCTCACGCGCGAGCCAGAGCAGTCCGACCAGCGTCTTGGCGTCAGTGGTCGACGCGATCGCACTGTCGAGGTCCGAGAGTGGCCAGGGAACGACCTCGATGTGCTCGTCGTCCTCGGGCTCGGGGCCCCCGTGTGCATCGGAAAGATCCGACGCCACGAACATCGTCATCTGCTCATCGCAGAAGCCGGGGGTCGGATGGAAGCTGAGGACCTCACGCCACTGGACGGCGTGTTTGCCGATCTCCTCGACCAGCTCGCGTCGGGCGAGCTCCAGCAGCGATTCGCCCGGGCGGTCACGCTTGCCGGCCGGGATCTCAAGTGAGTCGTCGACCCGTGCGGCTTCGCGTGGCTGGCGCACCAGCCACACGTGCGTGGTGTCGATCGCGATCACCGTGACCGCCCCCGGGTGCCAGACCTTGTCGAACGTGTTCTGGCTGCCGTCGGCGTAGCGGTAGGTCTCGGTACCGGCCTTCAGCAACCTCCCGTGCCACTGGACCGTCTCGGCCACCACCTCGAATTCCGTCACGCAGCCTCCTCACCGGCTTCGACGACGAGTGCCAGCACCAGGTCGAGATTCCCCTCGAGCGCCGCGAAGCTGACGCGTTCTGTGCGCTGATGAGCGCGCTCGGTCCCGTTGGCGAGGTTGGTGCACGGGAAGCCGTTCAGGCGCAGCGCGTTCGCGTCCGCGCCACCGCCGCTCGAGCGGAAGCGCGGCTCGTAGCCGAGGCTGCGAAGCGCCCGCCCGGCGAGCGCGACGGAGTGCTCACGCGGGCCGAGCCGATAGCCGGTGAACATCTGCTGGAGGTGCAGATCGAGGTCACAACCGGCCGTGTCGGCCGCGTCCTCGAGGGCGTCGATAGCTGCGGTCACGTAGCGGTCGACCTGCTCCTGCTCTACGGCGCGCACCTCCGCGCTGATCGAACAGCGGTCGGCAACGACATTCGTGGCGGTACCGCCGGAAACGGTGCCGACGTTGGCCGTCGTCTCATCATCGAAGCGTCCCTGGGGCATCTTCGCGATCGCGTGTGCCGCGGCGACGATCGCGTTGACCCCCTCCTCCGGTTGCACCCCGGCATGCGCCGCCCTGCCCCGGATCTCGGCATCGATACGCATGTGCGTCGGTGAGGCTGTGATGATCTCGCCGAGCGGCGAAGCATGATCGAGGACATAGCCGAAGTCGCTGCGCAGTCGGTGCACATCGAATTGCTTCGCGCCGTTCAAGCCCGTCTCCTCCGCGACGGTGAACAGCAACTCGACGCCGATCTCTGGTCGCGGTGAGGCGGTGGCGAGCATCCGGGCCAGCTCGATGATCGCCGCGACGGCCGCCTTGTTGTCGGCGCCGAGGATCCCCTCATTGGCGTTCTCCCAGCCGCTGTCGAGCCGCACAGGGTCGACCGGCGCCGTCAACGGCACCGTGTCCATGTGCGCGCACAGCAGCAGCGCACGCGAGCCGCTGCCCGGGATCGCCGCCAGCAAGTTGCCGGCGCTCGAGCCGATCGACGCGCCAGCGTCATCCTCCTCGACCGCCAGGCCCAAACCGGTCAGCTCACGGGTGATCCAGTCCGCGACGCCGCGTTCGTCGCCGGTGGGGCTCGGAATGCGGCAGAGCGCCTCGAAGGTGGCGTGCAGTCGCTCGCGCTCCGCCTGACCGGCAAGCAGCGTCACCCGCGGCGCTCCGCCTCACCGGCAAGCAACGTCACCCGCAACGCTCCGCGCTAGCCGAGGCGCGTCGCGGTGACTTCGCCCTCGTGCTCGGGCGGCGCCACGAAGTGATCGTGACCCCGATGGGCGTAGGCGGCGCCCACGAACTCCCTGAACAGCGGCGAGGGACGGTCGGGGCGGGACTTGAACTCCGGGTGGAACTGCGACGCGACGTAGAACGGGTGCAGTTCCCGCGGCAACTCGACGATTTCGACCAGACGCTCATCCGGGGTCGTCCCGGAGAACACGAGGCCTGCCGACTCCAGTTGCTTGCGAAGGTGGTTGTTGACCTCGTAGCGATGACGGTGGCGCTCGTAGACGACGCTCTCACCGTAGGCCTCGTGGGCCCGCGTACCGTCGTGGACCTTTACCGGATCGGCGCCGAGCCGCATCGTCCCGCCCATGTCGGCGATCTCACGCTGCTCCGGGAGCAGATCGATGACCGGATACGGCGTCTCGGGATCCATCTCGGTCGAGTTGGCGCCTGGCATATCTGCGACGTGTCTCGCGAACTCGCTCACAGCCACGTGCATGCCCAGGCACACACCCAGATACGGGATGCCGGATTCGCGCGCGATTCTCGCAGCGGCGATCTTGCCCTCGAATCCGCGGCCGCCGAATCCGCCGGGGATGAGGATGCCGTCAACACGCTGCAGCAGCGCGTCGACCTCGGGCTCGCCGACCGTCTCCGAATCAACCCACTCGATCTTCACGCGGCAGCCGTGGAGAATGCCGCTGTGCCGGAGCGCCTCGGCCACCGACAGATACGCGTCCTCGAGCTGGACGTACTTGCCGACCAAGGCCACGCTGATCTCGTCGGTCAACGCTGCGGCCCGGTCGACGATCGCCTTCCAGCTGTCGAGATCCGGGGACGGCGTCTCCAACCCGAAGTGCTCGGAGAGGATGTAGTCATCGACGCCCTCCTCATGGAAGGTGAGCGGGCAGCTGTAGACATCGGGCACGTCATAGGCGGAGATGACCGCATCGACGGGGAGACTCGCGAACAACGCGATCTTCTTGCGAATTTCGGTCGAGAGCACCGATTCCGAGCGGCACATGACCATGTCGGGGTTGATGCCGATGCGGCGCAACTCGTTGACCGAATGCTGGGTCGGCTTGGTCTTGAGCTCGCCAGCGTGGCCGATGTAGGGGACAAGCGTGAGGTGGATGAACATGCAGCGTCGCCGGCCCACCTCCACGGGGAACTGACGGATCGCCTCCAGGAACGGCAGCGACTCGATGTCGCCGACGGTGCCGCCGATCTCCGTGATCACGAAGTCGACGTCAGAGGAGTCGGCCATCACGTGGATCCGCTGCTTGATCTCGTCGGTGATGTGCGGAACGACCTGCACGGTCGCGCCGAGGTAGTCGCCGCGACGCTCACGCCGAATCACCGTGTTGTAGATGCCGCCGGCGGTCACATTCGAGGCGCGGCTCGAGTTGGCATCGGTGAAGCGCTCGTAGTGTCCGAGATCCAGATCGGTCTCGGCGCCGTCCTCGGTCACGAACACCTCGCCGTGCTGGTACGGCGACATCGTCCCGGGGTCGACGTTGATGTAGGGATCGAACTTCTGGATCTGAACCGACAGTCCCCGGGAGCGCAACAGCCGCCCGATTGAGGCGGCTGCGATGCCCTTGCCGAGCGACGACACCACACCGCCCGTGATGAAGATGAATCGCGTCTCGGCCTGGCTCATTGCTCGATCCTTGGTCCCGTGCTCACCGGTCGTCGAAGGTAGCGTCCGGGGCGGACGCACGCGGCCAGTGGCTGATGCTTGCGGCGCCCTTGCTCAGAGTAGCGGCAGCACTCGGCTTTTTCGGCCGTCAGCACGACGGAACCCACGGATCCGGTGGACCGTTCAATCCAAATAGCGGGATGCATGCCTCGAGTCCGCTGATCCGAACCGAGATCCGCTCGCGGTCGATCCACCGGTCCCGCGTCAGACGCAGTTGACGGTCGAGTTGCCGCTCGCCGCGTACCTCGACCCAGGACTCGCCGGCGTCAACATATCCGAGTTTCTCAGAAACGCGCGCCGACGCACCGGCTCCCTCGAGCACAGAAGACGTCACCGCCTGGGCACCGAGCCCACGGAAGGCGAGCTCGAGGATCGCCGCCCGCATCTCGGTGCCGTAGCCCCGCCCGTGTGATCGCTGCGCGAGCCAGGAGCCGCTCTTCAGCTCCCACCCGGCGGCGAAGCCGCGTCCGCCGAGGCCTTGTACGCCGATCGGGTAGTCGGCGGCCCAGACGCCGAGCTCCAGACTCCAGTCCTCAGCGCCCCAGCTCCGCCGCAACCCCATGTGGTGGTCCACAAAAGCTTCGATGAATCCGGGCTCACCTATGCCATCGGTCCACGGCACGACAAACGGCATCTCCCCAGGATCGTGGACGCCGCCGTCGGCGACGCGTGCAAGCTCGACGAGCTCGTCCTCGGTCGGCCAGCGCAGCTCCAGCCGGTCGGTCCGCAGGCGCAGTCCGTACAGCGACGTCAGGTCCATCAGCGCACGATGTCAAACCGTCGTGCGCCGAGACCGCGCGACCGCCGCGGATCCCGCGGTCGGGACCCGCCGCGGGATCCGCGGACCAGACTAGTAAACCTCGTAGGGTTCTCTAGCCGCCGGCGGACGCTGCGTGCGAGTGACGATCACACGCCCTTCGCCGTACGTTTCGTCCATGTAAAGCTGAGCTGCCCCGGGGTCGCTCGCCACCCGCATCTGCACGACGCCAGCCGTGCGATCCGGTGTCCAGCCTCGAACTTCGATCCCGGCCGCTCGGATGTGCAGCTGATCCTCGAAGATCTGACTCGTTAGTGCAGCTAGACGCTGGAACGCCCCAACCGTCTCAGTCGTATTTTCCATCGATCTGGGCCTTTCCGGGACTCATTCAACCCTACGGCCGACGCTCCGGGCATGAGGCGGCGACCGTGCGTATCAAAGGATATTCGCATAAGGATATCTACTCGGCGGACGTCGCGGTAGTCACTGCAATTACCCGCGCGATGCGCGCCGCGCCCCGACAACGCGGCGCCTCACACCTATGGCCCGGTTTCGCGGACATCAGGCCGGTTCACAGATACCCGTGCCGCAGTCGCAAATTCACGGCCGCCTCGCGAATTTCCGACCCACGACACTAGGCGGCTTTGAGGAGCTCCCGTGCGTGCCCACGGGCCGCGCGGTCATCAACGTCGGCGCCGAGCATTCGCACCAGCTCACCAACCACCGCGTCGCCCTCAAGCGCGGTCACCGTCGTCACGGCCGGCGAGTGTGACCCGTCCTTGACGATGGTGAAATGGCTGTTGGCCATCGCCGCGACCTGGGGCAGGTGGGTGATGCAGAGTATCTGACGGCCCTCAGCGAGCTCGCGCAGGTGCGCACCCACCGCGCGCGCCGTGTGACCGCCGATTCCGGCGTCGACCTCGTCAAACACCAGCAGCGCGCCGTCGCCGCGTCCGCCCATGGGCATGCCGCCAACCGCCTTGCGGCCGCCACGACCCTTGGGCCGGGCGCCGCTCTCCCTTCCTCCGCCTCCATGTGCCACGCTCAGCAGGGCGAGCATCACGCGCGAAAGCTCTCCACCAGACGCGACCTCGCGCAGCGGACCGGATGGCAGCCCGGGGTTCGGGGCGATCAGGAATTCGACCGCGTCGCCGCCATGCGAGCCGTAGCCGCCGTCGCGCTCCCGCATGGCCACATCGAACCGCGCCCCATCCATGGCCAGCTCGTGCAGGCGCTCGAGCACCGCCGACGCCAGTCGCGGCGCCGCCTCCTGTCGCGCCGCCCGGAGCTCAGCCCCGACCCCGGCGCGCTCCGCCAGCGCCGCCTCGAGATCGGCCGACAGCGCCTCAAAGCTCACGTCCGCGTCGTTCAGGGTCTCACGCCGCTCCCGGCACGCTACGGCGTATGCGAGTACCTCGGCGATACCGCCGCCGTGCTTGCGCCCGAGTCGCGCGAAGGCCGCGAGGCGCTCTTCGACGGCCTCCAGGCGCCCGGGCTCGGCCTCCAACCGGTCCAGATACGCGTGCAGCTCGGCCGCCACGTCCTCGGCTTCATAACGCAACGCTGCGAGCCGGTCGGCGAAGGAGGCAAGTTCGGGATCGAACGTAACCGCCGACTCGAGCTCGGCGGCAGCTCTGGTCAGCAGCACCCCCGCCCCTTCGCCCTCGTCGGGCATCAACGCCTCGACGCCAACCGCGGCGGCACGCCGCAGCGCCTCTTGGTTGCGTAGCCGGTCGCGCTCCGCCAGCAACTGCACTTCCTCCTCGACGCTCGGGTCGATCTCCTCGATCTCACGAAGCTCGAATCCGATCAGGTCGAGTTCGCGTTCGCGCGCACCAACGCGGCCGTCCAGCGCCTCGATCCGGGCCTCCAGTCCACGCACGCGCTCATGGGTCGCCGCCATCTCTGTACGCAGCTGAGCCTGCCGACCGCCGCAGAACCCGTCGAGCGCGTCCAGCTGCGCGGCCGTGAGCATCAGCCTTCGGTGCTCGTGCTGTCCGTAGAAAGAAAACATCCGGCTGCCGAGCTCGCGCAGATCAGCGACCGTTGCCGCGCGACCGCACACATAGGCACGGGTGCGCCCGTCGGGCCAGACCCGACGGGCGAGCACCAGTTCCTCAGCGTCAGCGGGAATCCGCTCGTCACCACTGGCGGCCAGCCCAGGCGGCAACTCGAACACGCCCTCCACGTACGCCTCCGCCGCGCCTTCTCTAACGATTCCGGCGCGGGCCTTGCCTCCCAGCAAGAGGTCGAGCGCGTGGGCGAGCAGCGTCTTGCCAGCACCGGTTTCACCGGTGAGAACGTTGAGCCCGGGAGCGAGCCGCAACTCGGCGCACTCCATCAGCAACAGGTTCTCGACGCGAAGCTCGTACAGCACGCTTCGAGTTCTACGCCCACCGCCGGACGGAAAATACGAACACGCGTTCGCGCGTGCTTCTCCCCGCCTCCGCGCCGTAATGACGACGCTGTGGCGGGAAGAACGCGCTCCGGGCTTCGGGGCGCCGCGCGCCAGGCGCCCGCTCAGCGGAGCGTCGCCAAGCGCCCGAACTTCTGCTGAAGGCGCTTGTAGAAGTTGATGCCCTCGAGCTGGGCCAGGAGACCCTGGTTCCCGACGAATCGCGCCTCCAGACGGGCGCCGGGCTGCAGCTCGATCATCGGTCGCCCGTCGATCGCGACATCGACCGCCTCGTCGTCGGAGTTGTTCTGAATCGTCAGCGTGTCGTTGGGCGCCACCACGAGCGCACGCGCCGTCAGCGAATGCGGAGCGATGAACGAGACGACGATGCCCGCTACGCCCCACGCCATGACCGGTCCGCCGTTGGCGAGGTTGTAGCCCGTCGAGCCGGCCGGAGTGGCGACAACGAGGCCGTCGCAGCGCACGCGCCCGATCTCGTCTTCGCCGACCGAATAGGCCAGCGTCGCGACGCGCTGACCCTGCCCGCGCTGGACCGAGACATCGTTGATCGCGATCCAGGCGCTGTTGCCTGCGTGGACGGCGATGCCGGGCAGCGCCAGCGTGTCGAACTCGCGTGCGAACGCGCGCTGAAACCCGGAGCGGGCGTCCTCACGGTCGATCGTGGCCAGAAACCCGACCTCACCGAAATTGACGCCGAATACGGGTACGCCGGTGCCGGCATAGGTGCGCAGCGCGCTCAGTATCGTGCCGTCGCCGCCGAGTGCGAAGCAGATGTCGACGTCGCGCGGCATCGTGGGGGTGATCTCGAGGCCGTCTGCCGGCTCGAGCTTGTGTTTGGTGGCCTCGCGTTCGTCGATCACCAGGCGTGCGCCAACCGATTGCGCGACCTCGATCAGGGCCTCGATCGCAGGGCCCGTCTCCGCCGGGCGACGGTGCGTCAGGACCGTCGCGACCGGACCACTCAAGGGTCCACCACCACGTGCGAAGGCTCCACGACCACATGCGAAGGCTCAACCGCAACCGACGAAGGCTCAACCGCCAGCGCCGCAGCTCCCAGATCCGCGATGCCTACCCCGCGAGCGGCCTCGCAGACCCAGACGAAGGTCTCGCGATTGCCCTTGGGCCCGGGCAGCCCCGAACTCGCATAGCCGGCGACCGACGCCCCGAGCCCTACCGCGAACGACCCCACAGAGACCAAAGCGTCGCGCCGGGCCGCTGCGTCGCGTACGACCCCGCCCTTGCCGATCCGCTCGCGGCCAACCTCGAACTGCGGCTTGACCATCGCCAGACAGTCGTAGCGCGCTGCGGCACACGCGAGCACCGCCGGCAGCACCTTGGTGAGCGATATGAAGGACACGTCGATCACGATCAATCCGGGAGCGTACGGGAGCTCAGCCGATTGGAGGGTGCGTGCATTGCGCCTTTCAATCACGGTCACACGCGGGTCCTCGCGCAGCTTCCAGCTCAACTCCCCGTAGGCCACGTCCACCGCCACCACACGCGCGGCACCCCGTTGCAGCAGGCAATCGGTGAAGCCGCCCGTCGAAGCACCGACATCCAACCCCAAAGCACCGGAGACGTCGAGCCCGAGCTCATCCAACGCGTTGGCCAGCTTCACCCCTCCGCGCGAGACGTACTGGAGCCCGGACGCGACCTCGACCTCGACCTCGGGAGTCACCATCTGCCCAGGTTTCGACGCCCGCTCGCGCCCCGGCAGAAGCAACACCTCGCCGGCGAGCACGGACGCGGCCGCGCGCGCCCGGGACTCGAACAGCCCGCGCTCGGCCAGCACCACGTCCAGCCGCACCTTGGTCAAAGGCTAGGCGACCTTGTGCCGGTCCGCAACGGCCGCCAGCACCCGCTCCGCGATCCGCTCGGGCGTGTACTCGACTTCGGCGTGCAGCAGCTTCGGCGCGCCGTGCGTGACATAGCGGTCGGGAAGGCCGACGCGCAGGATGCGCGCCGTGATCCCGGCGTCCGAGAGCGTCTCCCAGACGGCCGAACCGAAGCCGCCGGCGAGCACACCCTCCTCGACCGTCACCAACAGCTCATGCTCGGCCGCCAGCTGCGCGGCCAAGCCCGCGTCGATCGGCTTGGCGAAGCGCGCGTCGGCGACGGTCACCGCCAGCCCGTGGTCGGCCAGAATGTCGGCGGCGGCGAGCGCCTTGCCAACACCTGTCCCGTAGCCGAGCAGCGCGACCCGCGGACCGGACATGGCACCGCCCTCGCGCAGGATCTCGCCGGTTCCCACGGGGATCACCGCCGGCTCGTCCGGGATCGGAACGCCAACCGCCTCGCCACGCGGATAACGGATCGCCGTCGGCCCGTCGTAGGTCAGCGCCGTGTGCAGCATGTGCACAAGCATCGCCTCGTCACGCGGCGCCATCAGCACGATGTTCGGCAGGCAGCGCAGGTAGGGGATGTCGAAGACGCCGTGGTGGGTGGGACCGTCATCGCCGACCAAGCCGGCGCGATCCATCACGAACGTGACATTCAGCTTCTGCAGGCAGACGTCATGGACGATCTGGTCGTAGGCCCGCTGCAGGAAGGTCGAGTAGATGGCGACGACCGGGCGGCAGCCCTGCAACGCCAGGCCGCAGGCCAGCAGCACCGCCTGCTGCTCGGCGATGCCGACGTCGAAGTAGCGGTCGGGAAGCTCGCGCTGGAGGATGTTCAGGCCGGTGCCGGAGTTCATCGCCGCGGTGATGCCGAGCACGCGCTGGTCGCGCTGCGCTTCGCGCACGAGCGCTTCGCCGAAGACCTGCGTGTAGGCCGGCGGAGGGGTCGCCGTGCCAGCGGGCACGGCGGCGGCAGGTGCGGGGGCGCCGTTCGAGATCGACTTCGGCTTGGCGGCATGCCACTTCTCCATGCCCTCGAGCCCCCCGTCCTCGGCCGGCGCGAAGCCCTTGCCCTTGATCGTCGCGCAGTGCACGACAACCGGGCGCTGGGCGGCCAGCGCTTCGCGGACGGCGCGGCGCACGGCTCGCACGTTGTGGCCGTCGATCACGCCCATGTATGCCCAGTCGAGCTCCTCCCACCAAAGGCCCGGCGCCCAGAACGCCTTGAGCGACTCCTTGAGCTGCGGACCGAGTCGCTCCAGCGTATGGCCGAGGGCCGGCAGCTTGACGAGGCCGCTCTCGACGTCCTCGCGCGCGTGCCAGAGCTTGGGGTTCAGCCGGATACGGTTGAAGTAACTGCTGAGTGCCCCGACGTTGGGCGCGATCGACATGCCGTTGTCGTTGAGCACCACCACGATCGGAGTGCCGAGACCACCGGCCTCGGTGACCGCCTCGAACGCGACACCACCGGTCATCGCGCCGTCGCCCACAACCGCCACCACGTTTCCATCCTCGCCGTGGCCGCGGCGCATCGCCTCTTTGAGGCCGACCGCATAGCCGATCGCGGTCGAGGCGTGACCGGCGCCCATGATGTCGTGCTCGGACTCGAAGATCGAGCAGAACGGCGCGAGCCCCCCGTATTTGCGGATCGTCGGCAGCTGGTCGCGGCGGCCCGTGAGGATCTTGTGCGGGTAGGCCTGGTGGCCGACATCCCAGAGGATCTTGTCGCGCGGGGAGTCGAGCAGCGAGTGCAGCGCGACGGCGATCTCGACGGAGCCCAGGTTGGCGCCAAAGTGCCCGCCGATCTCACCGACCGTGTCGATGATGTAGTTGCGGACCTCGTCGGCGACCTGCTGCAGCTGGTCTTCGTTGAGGCCGTGCAGGTCCTGGGGCTTGTTGATGTGCGGGAGCAGTTCGGACATTAGGGTGGTTGGAATCTGTGGCGGATGTGGTGGCTAGAAGCTGCGGTGAGCGATGAAGTCGGTGATCTGCTGTAGCTGTGCCGGATCGCCGGGGGCGGCGCTCGCGAGTGCCGATCCGGCCTTGCGGTGAGCCTCCTGCGCCAGCCGGCGGGCTCCGTCGAGGCCGTATTCGGTCACGTACGTGCGTTTGCCCAGGCGCTCATCGGTGCCGCTCGGCTTACCGAGCGCCTCATCCGATCCGGTCACGTCGAGGATGTCGTCGACGATTTGGAAGAGCACGCCCAGCTCGCTCGCAAAGTGTTGAAACTGCTCGATTGTGGCAGGTTCCTGTTTACCCTCGATCAAGAGCACGCATTCGACGCTGGCGCGGATCAGACGACCGGTCTTGAGTTCATGAAGGTACCTCAGGCCCTCCGCGCCCGCTGGCGCGGAGCCCGCCACATCGAGGTACTGGCCGCCGACCATGCCGGTCACGCCGGTCGCGCCCGCCAGCTCGGCGGCAGCGCGCAGGATGTCGGCCGGCTCACCCCGCTGGTTGTCGAGCAGATGGCGAAAGGCCTCCGCGTAGAGTCCGTCACCGGCGAGGATCGCGACATCCTCCCCGAAGGCAACGTGGCACGTGGGACGCCCGCGTCGCAGCTCGTCGTCATCCATCGCCGGCAGGTCGTCGTGGATCAGCGAGTAGGTGTGGATCAGCTCCAGCGCGGCCGCCAGCGGCAGCACCTCGTCCGGCTGCATTCCGATCGCGGAGGCCGTCGCAAGCGAGAGCACCGGGCGGATGCGCTTGCCGCCCGC
>Ga0307373_10007094_pt1 | contig 17580 bp, 16 predicted proteins | sample OX2MG_FD_202534 | JGI IMG/M metagenome (GOLD analysis project Ga0307373, IMG submission 202534) | Soil microbial communities from Risofladan, Vaasa, Finland - OX-2 | ecosystem: Environmental > Terrestrial > Soil > Coastal area > Acid sulfate soil | place: Finland: Risofladan, Vaasa | collected... | reverse complement strand
CGAGTCCCCGCCCAGTTCGCAGACGATCCAGCCCATGTGCTCCTCGACGCTGGCCCGGCGGATGTTGGGCGTCACATCGAACTCCTGCACCAGCCGGGCGATGATCGGCTGTTTCACCAGGTGCTCCGGGAAGGTGAGCTTCACCCTTACGTTGGTCACTGGCCGTTCCTTCCGCGGTCGGCCGGCCCGGAGGCCAGGGCCTGGTTGAGGTTGCCAGAGCGGAAGCCTTCCAGATCGAGGGTCACGTAGTCGTAACCGGCGGCCTTCACCGACTCGACCAGCTCCCGCCGGCGGTCCAGAGCCTCGCTCAGCTCGTCCTCGCCCAGCTCGATCCGGGCGGTGGTCCCGTAGTGGCGGACCCGGAGCTGGGCGAAGCCCATGGCCCGCAGCGCGGACTCGGCCCGGGTCACCGAGGACAGGGCACCCATGGTCACCGGGGTGCCATACGGGAGGCGGGAGGCCAGACAGGCGGCCGCCGGCTTGTCCCAGGTCCGCAGACCCAGCCGGCGGGACCACTCCCGCACGTCGGCCTTGGCGAAGCCGGCCACCACCAAGGGGAAAACGGCGCCGGCCTCGGCGGCGGCCTGCTGACCGGGACGGTGATCACCGAGGTCGTCCAGGTTGACGCCGAGCACAATGGTGGCTGTCCCCGCCACGTCGCCTCCGCCGGCCGGATCAGGGCCGGCGCTGGCCCTGGCGGCGTCGGCGGCGATGGGCGCCAGGACCGACATCAGCTCGGCTTTGCAGTGGAAGCAGCGCAGCCCGTCGTTGGCGACGTAGTCGGGCCGGTCCAGCTCGTGGGTGACGACCTCCCGCCAGGACAGGCTCCATTCAGCTGCCAGCGCGGCGCAGTCCGCCCGCTCCTCGGGGGCCAGCGACTCGGACACGGCGGTCACCGCCAACGCCCGGTCCGGGCCCAGCGTGTCCTGGGCCACCCAGGCCAGAAAGGCTGAATCGGCCCCTCCGCTGAAAGCGACCACCACCTTTTCCAGCCGGCGCAGTTCGCCCCTCAGCGCTTCGAGATCGGCCACGGTCAGGGCCGGATCAGCTGCTCGAGGAGCTGGTCGACTTCTCCCAACAGCCCGGTGAAGAAGGGCCCGAACTCGGCATAGACGGCCGAGGCCGGATCGAAGCGCATGTTGTAGACGACTTCCTTGAGGTCGTCCGGCACCCGGGCGAAGAGAGTCACGCCCCACTCCCAGTCGTCCACTCCCGTCGAGCCGGTGATCAGCTGCACGATCCGCCCCGAGTACTGGCGGCCGACCGCGCCGTGGCTGAGCATCAACTCCTTGCGCTCGTCATAAGGCAGGCTGAACCAGTTGCGCCCGACATCCCGGCTCTTGGACATCGGGTAGAAGCAGATCGACGTCATCCCCTCCGGGGGCAGGTTGGGATAGAGACGGGCCTGGCGCATCGGCTCGGGGATGCCGGCGGCGTACTCGGACACCTCCGTCATCGACACATACGAAGACACCAACTCGAGTCCGGCCGCCACCAACTCGGTCTGGAGCCGACGCAGCACCCACAGGTCGGGTCCGAGGGCCATCACCCCGATATCGGCCTTGTGACCCAGCACCGCAAAGGTCACCACCTGGTGCCCGGCCTCCCTCGCCCCCTTGACCGCCGTGCCCACCGCCTGGGCATCGGATCCGGCCGATACCCGGAAGAAAAGGTGCAGGACCCCCCATCCGACCGAAGGCGTCACCGGTCCCGGATCGCTGCTCACGGGGTCATTGTATGGGTCAGGGTTGGTGTGACCCCCGGGCTGGTCGGGCAGGATGGATGGGCGATGTCGGGCCGAGGGGTGTGGGCGCTGGCGGCGGCGCTGCTGGTGGGGGGCGCCGCCCTGCCCGCCTCCGTCACCTCCTGGGCTGCGCCGGCCTGGGCCGCCGGCGGCGTTCCGGTGGTCCAGATCAACGGCAAGGGATTCGGCCATGGCGTGGGCATGGCCCAGGACGGAGAGCTGGAGATGGGCCGCCAGGGCGACAGCCTGGAGACCATCCTGGGCCAGTTCTACCCCGGCACCAGCCTGACCCGGGCCGGCGGGACCATCAGAGTGGTGGTGCTGGCCGCCTCCCCCACCCGGGCCACACTGACCTTCCCCCAGGGTGGCCAGGTCCAGGACGCCTACTCCGGGCCCCAGTCCCCCGGCTTCCCCTTGAAGGTGCCGGCCGGGGACGAGGTGATTGTTGGCCTCCACAACGGGACCTACACGGCTTCCCTGGCCGGCGGGGTCAGTGCCCAGGCGGCCTCCCCCGCCGTGACCGTTCCCAGTACGACCACCACCACCTCCCCCTTCGGCGCTCTGGTGCCTTCCACCACCTCGACCACGAGCCCCCGCCTCCCCCGATCGTCCACCACCACTAGCCAGCCCGCGGGAGCGGGACTCTCGTCCACCACCACGTCCACTGCTCCGGCCGGAACAAACAGCCCGGGCCAGCCCCGGGCCAGTTCGACCCGGCCCCTTTGGTTGGTGCCCGACGGCGGTGGGCTCACCTCGGTGATCGCCACCGGACGCCGGTACCGGGGGGTGGTGGAGGCGGTCGGCGCCGGAGCGGGCGGGACCGACCTGGACCTGGTCAATCAACTGGAAGTCGAGGCCTACCTCCGGGGGATGGGTGAAGTTCAGGACCCCAGTTGGCCGCTGGCCTCCCTCCAGGCCCAAGCCGTCATCGAGCGCACCTACGCCCTGCGGGCCATGCAGGCGGCGGGTGAGATCTGCGATGACACCCGGTGCCAGGTCTATCTGGGCCAGCAGGCGGAATACGCCGCTCAGGACCGGGCCGTCTCCTCCACGGCGGGGATGGTCCTCGCCTACCAGGGCAGCCTGGCCGCCACCGTCTTTTCGGCCAATGCCGGCGGGTTCACGGCCACTCCCCAGGAGGGCTTCGGGCCCGAGGCGGGAGACTTCCCGTACCTCCGGGCGGCGCCCTACTCCACCTATGACCCCGACCCCTGGTCCCTGACCGTCTCCCTGGCCGACGTGGCCTCGAGGTTGAACTACCCGGGCCGCGTCACTTCGGCGGCGGTGAACACCACAGGCCCGTCCGGGCGGGCGTTGACCGTGGCCCTGCTCGGGTCGGCGGGGCCGGCGTCGGTGAGTGGCGTCGACTTTGCCGCCTCCCTGGGCCTGCGGTCGACCCTGTTCCAGCTCTACGACTCCGTGGCCGCCGCTGCCCCGGCCCCTCCGCCTCCGGCCCAGGCCAGCCAGGCGCTGCCCACCGACGCCGCCGCCCTGGTGGCGGCCGTAGCCACACCGGTGGCGGTGTCCGGAGGAGGAGGCGGAGGGCGGCGCCACCGGGGTAGCCGAGGAGGTCCGGCCGTGGCCGTGGCGGGCGGCTCGGGCACCGGCGGCTGGGGCTGGCTGGCCCTGGCCATCTTGTTGGTGGTGGCCGGGGCAGGCGGGGCTTCGGCCTGGAGGGGACAACTGTTCCGACTGTTCCGACTGTTCCGGCGCTTCGCCTGGACCCGTCGGCATTTCTAGGATGAATGGGTGAAATCACTCGACGGAACCCCGCGCTTCCGGCTTGGGACGGGGATGGCCGCTCTGGCTGTGCTGGCGGCCGCATGCGGAGGCTCCTCCCATGTCAACGCCTCCGCCCACTCCGCCACCACCAGAAGTTCCACCCCGGCCGCCTCGGTGGCGGCCCGAGCGGCAGGCGGATCCTCCTCAACGACCACCATCGCCGCGGCCGCGGGCTCCAACTCCAGCGGCGTAACCACGGCCGCTGGAACTGGGGGCGGCGCGGCCACCCACAGCTCGACGGCGTCATCCCCGGCGCCGACGGCCGACGCCTCTCTCGGACCGGCGCAGACCCCGGGCGCGCCTCACGCCCCCACCCCGGGCAGCTACCGGTACAAGTCCACCGACTCCCAGGGCGCCGTCACCCAACTCCAGGTCAGCATCAAGCCCGCTTCCGGGCCGGCGGGGTCAACCGATCAGAACCTGACCATCTCCTCGCCCAAAGGTTCGGAGTCGAGTGATTACTCCTGGGGGCCAACCGGGGTATTGGTCAGCTCGACCACCCTGTCCGGCCAGCAGGGTTCGATCCAGTGCAACTGGACCCCTGACGTGACCCAGTACGTCTTCCCCATCAAGGTCGGATCCCAGTGGAAGTCGACCAGCCACTGCACCACCACCGTCAACGGAGCGCCGACCCAGGTCACCTATACCAATCAGGTCTCGGTCAGCGGAATCGCCCGCATCCAGGAGGCCGGGCAGGTCCTCGACACCTGGGTCATCCAGCGCCACACCGTCCTTTCGGCCAAGTCGGCCGCCTTCACCTTCAACGTGGACACCGTCGGCACCGAGCACTTCGCCCCCAGCGACGGCCAGACCCCCAAGGAACTGACCGACTCGACCACGTCGGGCTCCTACGCCGGCAAGAACTTCAGCATGGAGACCAAGGCCACCATCGAAGCCGAGACCCTCAGCCCCAGCTAACGGCCGCCCTCAGTGGCGGCCGGCTCCGTCGCACCGGCGATGACCGCGGAACGTGGGCAAGGCCGGGACATGCTCTTTGAACAGAGACCCCCGGATCTTGTCGGATGTCTTTTGATGGAGAACGGAAATTCTCCACTAGAAGACATCCGGCGAGTTCGGGGTGTGTGTGTTCATGTCGCATGTCTCGAACCCTCTCAGGAAACCCACAGAGGCCGGCCCGGAGTCACCCGAGACGGCCCGACGCGGCGGCGGGTCGGGTGGCTAGCGTCGCCTCATCCGACTTGGACCACCCCGGTCGGATCACCCAGAGGAGGCAGCGTGCACGTTCGGCTGACGTTGATTGAAGGGGTGCAGGACCTGGAAGGGGCGGCCAAGGTTCTGGCCGAGCAGGTGGTGCCCCGGCTCAAGGAGCAGAAGGGTATGGCCGGACTGACCGCCAGCGCCGACAAGGAGACCGGACTCCTCGGCGTCCTCAGTCTATGGCAGACGGAGGCAGACCTGGAGGCCAGCTCCTTGGCGGTGAGCAAGCTCCGGGGCAGCGCCACCGAGGCCATGGGGGGGCGCCTGGCCGGGGTGGAAACCTACGAACAGGTGGAGATGGAGATGACCGGGCCGCCACCAAGCCCGGGCTCCCCCCTGGTCCTCGTCCGATCGAAGCGGGACCCGTCCAAGGTGGAAGAGGACATCGAGTTCTTCCGCGCCCACGTGCTCGGCTCGATCCAGGCTCTGCCCGGGGTGGCCGTGGTCCGGAGCATGATGAATCGCCAGACCGGAGATGCCCTGCTCGGAGTGGTGGTGGGCGATGCCAGCCACGTCGAGGGCGTCATCGATTTCTTCAGGCAGGCGAAGGACATGGCCGCCTCCCATGGTGTCGAGTTGGACGAGCCGACCCGCCGGGAGATCATCTTCACGGCCATGGGCTAGCTAGAGCCCGAGGGCTCGCAGGGAACGCTGAAAGGCCCGCCGGGGGATCGCTCCCTCCGGCGGGCCCTTCCTTAAGTGCTGTTGTCGGTCGGGCGGCTAGGGGCCGTCCAAGCCGAAGGACCCTTTAGTAGTCGTCCATGCCGCCGCCGGGCATGGCGGGGGCGGAATCCTTCTCCGGCTTGTCCACGATTACTGCCTCGGTGGTGAGGAACAGAGCCGCGATGGAAGCGGCATTCTGCAGGGCGGACCGGGTCACCTTGGCGGCGTCGATGACGCCGGCAGCAAAGAGATCCTCGTACTCACCGGTGGCGGCGTTGAGGCCCTCGGCCGCCTTCTTCATGTTGCGGACCCGCTCCACCACGACGCCGCCTTCCATGCCGGCGTTGATGGCGATCTGCTTGAGGGGCTCCTCGACGGCCCGGGCCACGATGCGGGCACCGGTGGCCTCGTCGCCTTCCAGCTTGTCAGCCGCCTCCAGGATGCGGGCCTGTGAGCGGAGCAGGGCCACGCCGCCGCCGGGGACCACGCCCTCCTCGACAGCCGCCTTGGTGGTAGAGACAGCATCCTCGATGCGGTGCTTCTTCTCCTTGAGCTCCACCTCGGTGGCGGCGCCGACCTTGATGACGGCCACGCCGCCGGACAGCTTGGCCAGGCGCTCCTGGAGCTTCTCCCGGTCGTAGTCCGAGTCGGTGTTGTCGATCTCGGCCTTGATCTGGTTGATCCGACCCTTGATCTCGTTCTCATCGCCTTCGCCCTCGACGATGGTGGTCTCGTCCTTGGTGACGACCACCTTCCGCGCCCGGCCCAGCAGATCGAGAGCCACGTTCTCCAGCTTGAGGCCGACCTCCTCGGTGACGACCTGGCCACCGGTGAGGATGGCGATGTCCTGAAGCATGGCCTTGCGACGCTCACCGAAGCCGGGGGCCTTGATGGCCGCCGACTTGAAGGTGCCGCGGATCTTGTTGACCACCAGGGTGGCCAGAGCCTCGCCCTCGACGTCCTCGGCGATGATCACCAGCGGCTTGCCGGACTGCATGACCTTCTCCAGCACCGGCAGCAGGTCGCGCACGGCGGCGATCTTGGAGCCGACCAGCAGGATGTAGGCGTCCTCCAGGACGGCCTCCATGCGCTCGGGATCGGTCACGAAGTAGGGGGAGATGTAACCCTTGTCGAAGCGCATGCCCTCGACCAGATCCATCTCCATGCCGAAGGTCTGGGACTCCTCGACAGTGATGACGCCGTCCTTGCCCACCTTGTCGATGGCCTCGGAGATCATTTCGCCGATTTCCGTGTCGGCGGCAGAGATGGAAGCGACCTGGGCGATCTGGCCCTTGGACTCGATCTCCTTGGAGATGGCCTTGAGCGAGCCGATGGCGGCCTCGACGGCGGCCTCGATGCCCCGCTTGAGGGACATCGGGTTGGCGCCGGCGGCCACGTTGCGCAGGCCCTCGTGGATCATGGCCCAGGCCAGGACGGTGGCGGTGGTGGTGCCGTCACCGGCAACGTCGTCAGTCTTCTTGGCCACCTCCTTGACCAGCTCGGCCCCGATCCGCTCGTAGGGGTCCTCGAGCTCGATCTCCTTGGCGATGGAGACGCCGTCGTTGGTGATGGTGGGGGCGCCCCACTTCTTCTCCAGGACCACGTTACGGCCCTTGGGGCCGAGCGTTACCCGGACGGCGTCGGCCAGCTGGTTCATGCCGCTCTCGAGGGACCGGCGGGCCACCTCGTCAAAGGCGATCATCTTGGGCATTGGTTTACCTCCGTGGTTGGCCTGCCAGGGCCATTAGCACTCTCGTACTTCGACTGCTAAGTGTTCCACTTCGGCGGCCTGGGTGCAAGCGCTCCCGGTTCGAGAGTGCTAGCCGCCGGCTACGGCGGGGACGATGGAGAGGGTCTGGCCGTCGGTCACGGGCGTGTTGAGCCCGTCCAGGAAGCGGACGTCCTCATCGGCCAGGAAGACGTTGACGAAGCGGCGCAGGTTTCTGTTCTCATCGAAGAGGCGCTCACCCAGGCCGTTGAACTGAGCGTCGAGGGCCTTGAGGGCCTCACCGACGGTTGTGGCGTCGACGTCAACTTCCCCGGAGCCGCCGGTCAGCTGGCGCAGCTGGGTCGGTATGCGGATCTTGATGCTCATCGGCCCCGGTCCTCCAGGCTGACCTCTCGTTCAAACGACTCGATGGTCGGCTGGATGGTAGCGGTGGGCCCCACGTGGGGAGCCACGGCGTCGGTGGTCTTGAGCCCATTGCCCGTCACGTAGGCCACCACCTTCTCATCGGGGCGGACCACGCCCGAGCGGGCCAGCTGGGCCAGGGTGGCGATGGTGACCCCGCCGGCGGTCTCGGCGAAGATGCCCTCCGTCCGCGCCAGCAGCCTGATCCCCTCCACTATCTCCTCATCGGACACCGAACCGAAGCCGCCGCCGGTCTGGCGCACGACGTCGAGGGCGTACCAGCCGTCGGCCGGGTTGCCGATGGCCACCGACTTGGCGATGGTGGAGGGCTTCTGGGGCCGGATGGCGTCGGTGCCCTCGGCAAAGGCGGTGGCAACTGGCGAACACCCGGTGGCCTGGGCGCCGGATACGCGAATCGCGGAGGGATCGCTGTGTAAGAGCCCGACCTTCGCCAGCTCGTGGAAGCCCTTGTGGATCTTGGTCAGCTGGCTGCCCGAGCCCACCGGCACCACCACGTGGTCAGGCGCCGTCCAGCCCAGCTGCTCGGCCACCTCGAAGGCCAGGGTCTTGGAGCCCTCGGCGTAGTAGGTGCGGATGTTGACGTTGACGAAGGCGAAGTCGGGATACTCGGAGGTGAGCTCGGCGCAGAGGCGGTTGACGTCGTCGTAGTTACCCTCCACCGCCACCACCTGGCCGCCATAGACCGCCGCCATCAGGACCTTGGCCGGCTCCAGGTCATGGGGGATGAACACCACCGACTGCATCCCGGCCCGGGCGGCGTGGGCGGCCACCGAGGAGGCCAGGTTCCCCGTCGATGCGCAGGCCGCCACCTTGAAGCCGAGCTCTCTGGCCTTGGTCAGGCCCACCGAGGTGACCCGGTCCTTGAACGAGCCGGTGGGGTTGACGGTGTCGTTCTTGATCCACAGCTCACCGAGGCCCAGCTCGGCGGCCAGGCGGTCGGCCCGGACCAGGGGGGTGAAGCCGGCGCCCAGGTCCACCGGGGCGCTGTCGTCCACCGGCAGCAGATCGGCGTAGCGCCAGATGGACTGGGGCCCGGCCGCTATGCGCTCCGGGCTGATGACCTTGGCGATGGCGTCGTAGTCGTAAGCCACCTCCAGGGGCCCGAAGCAGAAATCACAGACGTGAAGCGCCTGGGCGGGGTACTGGTGGCCGCATTCGCGGCACCGGAGTCCTTCTACAAAAGCCACAGCTTCCTCCTCATCGACCGGGCATTGGCACCTGGCAGCCCCCTACCTGGGGGTCCACTGGTTGCCGCGGCTTCGTAGGGCCCGTCCCTCGACCGCTCTGGATGACTGCATCAATGGTGGCTCAACCAGACCCGACCGTCAAAGCGGTATCGGCGGCCGGGCACAGCCGGCGGGCCGGACCGGTAAGACTCTCGGGGTGAGCGGGCTGCGGCGATACCACCACTCCGACTTCACCCTGGCCGAGCTGCTTGAGGCCAAGGGCGACACGGTCGTATCCGTCTGCCTGCCGGCCCGGGACGAGGAGGCGACCATCGGGGCCATCGTGGCCACCCTGGTCGAGGAGCTGATCCCGGCCGGGCTGGTGGACGAGGTCCTGGTCATCGATGACGGTTCCAGCGACGCCACGGCCGAGGCGGCCCGGGCCGCTGGAGCCAAGGTGCTCAGGGCCGGGACGCTGCTCGAGGACCGCGGTTGGGGGGCGGGGAAGGGACGGGCCATGTGGGAGGGCCTCTTTGCCGCTTCTGGGGACGTACTGGTCTATCTGGATGCGGACGTGTGCAACTTCGGGGGTCACTTCGTCGTCGGGCTGTTGGGTCCCCTCCTCACCGACGCCGACATCGGCTTCGTGAAGGCCTTCTACGACCGCCCCCTGGACGGCCGGCCCGAGGAGGGCGGGCGGGTCACCGAGCTTCTGGCCCGGCCCGTGCTGTCGACCCTGTTCCCGCACCTGGCCGGCGTGGTCCAGCCCCTGGCCGGGGAGTGTGCCGCCCGCCGGGATGTGCTCGAGCAGCTGCCATTCACCCACGGCTACGGGGTCGAGCTGGGTCTGCTGGTGGACCTGGCCGAACGCTTCGGGACCGGTCTCCTGGCCCAGGTCGACCTCGGCACCCGGACCCACCGGAACCGCCCGCTGTCCGAGCTCTCGGCCCAGGCCACCGCCGTGCTGCGGGCCGCCCTCGACCGGGTGGGCGCCACCGCCGGCGCTGACCATGCCGTGCTCGAACGCCCCTCGGGCGAATTGGTCGTAGTCCGCACCGGCCTCCATCCACCCCTGGCCGAGGTGAGGGCCGGCCTGGCCGCCGAACAGACGGCCTGAGCCTCCAGCAGGGCCTGGCCAGGTCGAGAAGAACCAGCTCGGGGTGCAGGCGGCCGACCAGCGAACGCCGGTAGAATTCTCGGTGCCCCCAGGTCGTTCAGGGCCCGTGGCGACCCATCGACGGAGGTGGAGAAGGTGAGTGAAATGAGCCGGGAAGCCGACGTGGTTCGCTCGCTGGTGGAGATGGCCGACACCCTGGTCGAGGACTACGACGTCATCGACCTGCTGACCGGTCTCAGCGACCGTTGCGTCAGCCTCCTCGGGATAGCCGCGGCCGGGGTGATGCTGGCCACCCCCAACGGGGACCTACGCCTGGTGGCCTCCTCCAGCGAGGCCATGCGCATCTTGGAGATCTTCGAGCTGGAGTCACAAGAAGGACCATGCCTCGATGCCTACCGCACCGGTCTGCCCGTCGAACACGAGAACCTGGTGGCGGGCGCCGGGCGCTGGCCCCGATTCGCCACCGCTTCAGTGGAGTCCGGCTTCCGCTCGGCCTCGGCCCTCCCCCTGCGTCTGCGGGACAAAACGGTCGGAGCTCTCAACCTGTTCGGAACCACCACCATCCCGATGGGCGAGGACGACGTCATCGTGGCCAAGGCCTTTGCCGATCTGGCCACCCTGTCGATCCTCCAGCATCGGGCTTCCATCGACGCCCAGCGCCTGAACGAACAGCTGTCCGGCGCTCTCACCAGCCGAGTGCTCATCGAGCAGGCCAAAGGCGTCATCTCCGAGCGGGCCGGCGTCACCCTGGCCGAGGCCTTCAGCCGGCTCCGTACCTACGCCCGGAGCAACAACCTCCGCCTCACCGACGTAGCCCAGGCGGCCATCGAAAACCGCCTGCCTTCCGACGCGTGGCACGGTCCGGGAACGACCCAGCCCTAGCCGACTGACCCAGCTCGAGCGCCGTAGGCAGCAGCCCGACGGCACTGCTCTATTCACGCTCCCGCCCATTCCTCGAGGTCGGACCCAACCGCCGGGAGACAACGGTCCGGATGCAATTCAGCGGGTCCGTCCGGGAGTGCTCGGCGCCGAACGTCTCGGTCAGGGACACCACCTCGGTGCCCGTCGGCAGTAGGTCCGCCCCCAGCACCCCAGCCAGGACCTCCCCCACTACCACCAACAGTGGCGTAGCCGCCTCGGCGCACAGCTCGGCCACGCCGCCGACCACCTTGCCCTCGAAGGACTGCTCATCGAGGAAGCCCTCCCCGGTCACCACCAGGTCGGCCCGGGCCACCCGCTCGTCCAGCTCGACGGCGTCGGCCACCAGGTCGAAGCCGGGAATCAACCGGGCACCGAGGGCGGCCAGCCCGCCGGCCAGACCACCGGCGGCGCCGGCGCCGGGCAAACCTGTCACGTCGACGCCGTAGCGGTCCCGGTAGACCTGAGTCAGGCGGTCGAGGCGCCGCTCGAGCATGGTCACCTCCGACTCGGTCGCCCCTTTCTGCCCGGCAAAGTCGGCCGCCGCCCGCCGGAACTCCGTGCGCACATCACAGGCGACCACCAGGTCCACCCCGGACAGGCGGCCGTCGAGGACCTCCACCGCCCCCCATCCGCCGTCCGTGGTGGCCGAGCCGCCGACGCACACGGTGATGCGGCGGGCCCCACCCCCGACGGCGGCCAGGATCAACTCCCCCGTCCCTCGGGTGCTCGCCTCCAGCGGGCGGTTCGCCTCCGGGCCTCCGGCCAGGGCCAGGCCGGAGGCCCGGGCCATCTCGATCACGGCGCCGTCACCGTCCAGGCGCCACTCGGCCTCCACCGGCTCACCCAGCGGCCCACTGACCCGGCTGCGCCGGTTCGGACCCCCCAAGACGTCCAGGGTCCCTTCCCCTCCGTCGGCCAGGGGAACCGACTCGGAGGACCAGCCGGCGGACGCCGCCGCCGCGCAAATGGCCCCAGCTATGTCCTGGGCATCGGCCGTCCCCTTGAACTTATCGGGGGCGGCCAGGAGGTGGGGCATCGGATCCAGTGTGTCGGCTGGGCGGGGGGACTGGGTATGTTCGGCGGATCATGGATGGTTCCCATCTCGTCATTGCCGCCAACCGCGGCCCGGTCTCCTATACCCGAGACGATTCCGGAGCCCTGGTGACCAAGCGGGGTGGCGGCGGCCTGGTGGCCTCGCTGGCGCCGCTGGTGGAGGGGACCGGGGCCACCTGGGTGGGGGCGGCCATGGGCGAGGCCGACCGGGCGGCCACCGCCGGCGGAGTGGTCGAAACCTCGGGACTGCGCTACCGCTGCCTGGACATCGACGCCGCCACCTACCGGATGGGCTACGACGTCATCGCCAACTCGGCGCTGTGGTTCGTGCATCACCACCTCTTCGACCTGCCCCGCCGGCCCGCCATCGACCGCCACTGGCACGACGCGTGGGACGGCTTCCGGGCCTACAACCAGATGTTCGGCCAGGCCGTGGCCGATGAGGCCCCCGAGGGAGCCCTGGTGTTGGTCCAGGACTACCACCTGAGTCTGCTGGCAGCCGAACTGGCCGCCCAGCGCCCCGATCTGCGCCTGGTGCATTTCCACCACACACCCTTTGCCGAGCCGGCCTGGCTGTCGGTGCTGCCGGACGAGTGGGTCCGCCAGCTCCTGGGCGGCCTGGCCTCCTTCCACGCCTGCGGCTTCCACTCGGCCCGCTGGGAGCGGTCCTTCCTGGCCTGCTGCCAGGAGGTGCTCGGCGTCACCCCCCGGACCTTCGTGTCCGGGCTGCCGGCCGCGGTGGACGACCTGGCCCAAGTGGCCGCCTCGGACGCCTGTGCCCGGGAGGGCCGCCTGATAGACGAGGTGGTGGGCGACAGGAAGCTGATCGTCCGGGTGGACCGCATGGAGCTGTCCAAGAACATCGTGCGGGGCTTCCTGGCCTACGAAGAGTTGCTGGCCCGCCGGGAGGACCTCCGCGGCCAGGTGGTCTTCCTGGCCTACTGCTACCCGTCCCGGGAGACCCTGCCCGAATACGTCGAATACCGGGCCGACGTCGAAACCACGGCCCAGCAGGTCAACGACCGGTGGGGCACCAGGGAGTGGTCACCGGTGGTGTTGAACACCGATGACAACTTCGCCCGGTCGGTGACCGCCCTCACCCGTTACGACGCCCTGTTGGTCAACCCGGTCCGGGACGGCATGAACCTGGTGGCCAAAGAGGGAGCAGCCCTCAATCGCAACGACGGCGTGGTCGTCCTGTCCCGCCAGGCCGGGGCGTGGGATGAGTTGTCCGAAGCGAGCATCGGGGTCAACCCCTTCGACGTCACGGAAACGGCCGACGCCCTGGACCGGGCCCTGGCAATGCCGGCGGAGGAACGCCGGCGGATGTCGGCCGCAGCCCGCTCCGCCGCCACGGCCCGGTCGCTGCGGGATTGGCTGGACGATCAGCTGGCGGCGGTGGGCGAGACGCTCTAGTCGCTCTCCCGGACCGGGCGCGGGGGGTCCCGCCGCCGGGCGCCTCCGGGTCGGCTATCCCTCGGCCAATTCCTCCAGTAGCGCCAGGGCCGCCTCGGGGCCGTCGAGGATCACGTCGGAGACGGCCAGCAGGTCCGGAGGGGCCTCCGGGCTGGTGACCCCGACCTTGGCCGTGCTCACGCCGGAGGCGGCCAGATCATCCAGGGCCTCGAAGGCCGGCAGGTCACCCACGTCATCACCCAGGTAGGCCACGATGGCGAACCCTTCGGCCAGGCCGGCCACCACCGTCCCCTTATCCACCGCCAGGGGCGGGCGTAGCTCGACTGACATCCGGGCTGGATGGGCCGCCAGACCCAGCTCGGCCGCCAGAGTCCCGACCGTCCGTGAGGCCCACTCCTCGGCCTCCGGCACCTCCCGCCAGTGCAGGGTGACGGAGAGACCCTTGCGCTCCACCCTGGCGCCCGCCGGCGCCGACGCTTCAGCCGCCGCGGCCGCCCGGGCCACGACCGGGCGCCAGGCCTCGGCCTCCGGTGTGACCACCACCTGGCCCCCGCCAGACACCAACTCCAGCCCGTACAGGCCCACCACCCTGAGAGCCGACGGGGCTCGGCCGGCGCCGAGGCCGAGGTGCTCAGCCAGGAAGGCCGCCGGCCGGCCCGAAACAACCGCCACCCGGCCGAACCGACGGGCCAGGGCGGCCAGGACCTCGGCGGCGGCGGGCAGGGGACGGGCCGCGGCCGGATCGGGAACCACCGCAGCCAGGGTGCCGTCGAAGTCGGTGATGAGGCAGGTCGACGCGGGGTCGGCCCGGAGCAGGGCGACCAGACCGGCCCTATCGGTCGGGGGGGCCGGGCTCAGACGCTGGCGGCTATGTCGGGCCCGATGATGACCACCACCTCGGCGCTGCCCACCGTCACCGGTACTGACGAGGAGATGGGTTGGACCGCCGAGGACGCCAGACCCGAGGCGGAGGCCAGGGCATCGGCATCACCCTGATAACCGGGGACGTAGTACACGGCCGAGGCGTTGGCCGGGCTGGTGGTGTCGGTGGGTGAGAGAGTGTCGTACCCGTCGGCCCTCAACTTGGTCGCCAACTTTCCGGCCGCTCCACTGGTGCTGGTTCCGTTGGCCACCAGGACCCGCACCGAGGCGGGGGGGTGGGTGGCCAGGGTGGTGGTCGTGGTGCTCGGGGCCGGAGCAGCCGTGGTGGTGGTGCTGGAGGCGCTCACCGCCGCCGTCGGGTTGGTAGTGGTCTGAATCCGGCTGAGGGAGGACAGCACTCCGATCCCCACCGCCACGGCCAGCGCGGTGAGCAAGACTCCCCGGAGGACGCCGCCCGTCCCGCTCCCTCCTGATCCTTCCGGCTGGGTCACCTGGAGCGGGGACCGTCGGACGAGGCGCCCTGGAAGCGCTCGCGGCGGCGGCGGGCCCGGTCCCTACGCAGTCGCAGGACGACCAGGGGGTCATACGCCTGGGCCTCGGGTGAGTCGACCAGCGTTCCCAGGAGCCGGTAGTAGCCGGTTGGTGACAGCCCGAGCTGTTCGCGTATGACCGCCTCCTTGGAGCCGGCCTCCTTCCACCAGGAGCGCTCGCAGTCAAGAATGGCGCGTTCACGCTCAGATAGGGACATCCGTGCCAGCCTGACCGCCCAGGCGGCGCGAATCAAGGACCCTCGCCCACGGCCCGGTCGACGTCCTCATAAGACTGGCGGGCCCGGGACAGCAGGGACGCCAGGCTGCGCAGATCCCCGCTCATGTGGTCCAGCCCGTAAGCCCAGCGATGGAGGAACGACTCGACGGCCGAGATGGCCGTGGCCGCTCCGGCCGCCGACGCCATCGTTGTCACATTCCGGCTCGAGCCGGCCAGTCCTTGGGCCGAGTCGGCTGCGCCCCGCAGCCGGAGCACCCCGGCCGAGAGCTCCTCGGTCCGGAGCTGAATCAGCCCTCCGGCCGGCGCCGGCCGTGACCCGTCAGCAACTCCTACGGCGTTGGTTGTGTCCATATTCTCTTCCTCCAACCGGGCCGGCCCCACGCCCCAGTGCCCGAAGCGGCGAAGGTAGCCCGGGTTGGGCATCCGCACCAGGGGTATAGAAACGCGGTGGCGCTAAAAGTCTCCCGGGGCGTTCACCTGAAGCGTTCTGAGCGGACCTAGTCTGGGCATCACGACGGAACAAACTGGATCGGTTGAGGTCTACTCGGGCATCTCCCTGCTGACCGAGCTCATCACGGGTCAGCCCGACTTCGACGCAGCCCGGGGCCTGCGCACGGCGGTGTTCATCTCCGGCTACGAGGGCTCCCCGCTCGGTGGTCTGGACACCGCGTTGGCCAAGCACCCGCGGGTGCGGGCCAGAGCGGACATCGTCCACGTTCCCGGGGTCAACGAGGAACTGGCCGCCACCAGCGTCTGGGGCAGCCAGACCATTCCCCGACCCGACGGGCGCTACGACGGAGTGGTCGGCTTCTGGTACGGAAAGGCCCCCGGCCTGGACCGGGCGGGGGATGCGCTGCGCCACGCCAACTTCGTCGGGTCGGCGCCCAAGGGCGGGGCGGTGGCTCTGACCGGGGACGACCCGGCGGCCAAGTCCTCCACCTTGCCCAGTGCCAGCGAGATGACCCTGGCCGAGTTGTGCATGCCGGTGATATTCCCCGGCAGCAGCCGGGATCTGGTCGACCTGACCCGTCATGCCGTGGCTCTGTCGCGCTGGTCGGGGCTATGGGTCGGGCTCAAGATCACGACCGACGTGGCCGACGGCATCGGCGCCGTGAACCTGGCCAACGACCAGCCCGAGATAGTGGATCCGGTGTTGGAGATCGACGGGCGACCGTGGCGGCCGCACCAGCGCCTGGTGACCCTCCCCCCCGACAGCCTCGACTCCGAGCGCGAGCTGCTCAACGGCCGGCTGACGGCGGCGGCGGCCTACAGCGCCGCCAACCAGATCAACCGGGTCAGCGGCGCCGAGGAAGGCGCCTGGCTCGGTATCGCGGCGGCGGGCACCTCCTACCAATCCGTTTGCCAGGCCCTGGCCGACCTCGGCATCCCGGAGGCCGAGCTGGCCCGGCGCGGCATCCGCCTCCTCAAGGTCGGCATGCTCTACCCGCTGGAGTCAGGGGCGGTGCGGCGCTTCGCTGAGGGCCTGGAAGAAATAGTGGTGGTGGAGGAGAAACGGCCCTTCCTGGAGGTGGCCGTACGCGACTGCCTCTACGACCTCTCCCGCCGTCCATCGGTGGCGGGCAAGCGCGACACCGAAGGCAGGCCTCTCATCCCCGCCGACGGCGAACTGACCCCCGATCGCCTCCGGCCCCTCCTCCGCCGCATCCTCGCCCGGCGCATCGAGGGCCTGCCCGACGCGGCCGTCGCCCCCGCCGCCACGCCGGTCGGCGTGGAGATCACCCACCGGGTGCCCTTCTTCTGCAGCGGGTGTCCGCACAACCGCTCCACCCTGGCTCCGGATGGATCCGTCATTGGCTCGGGTATCGGCTGTCACACCATGGTCCAGTTTTCGGCCGAGCCCCGCCGTAGGGGTCTGGCTCTCACCCAGATGGGGGGTGAAGGCGCTCAGTGGATCGGCCAGGAGCCCTTCAGCGGAGCCGAGCACGCCTTCCAGAACATCGGAGATGGCACCTTCTTCCACTCCGGAACCCTGGCCATCCGGGCCTGTGTGGCCGCCGGCGTCGACATCACCTACAAGCTGTTGTTCAACCGGGCCGTGGCCATGACCGGCGGACAGGACCCGGTGGGCGGCCAGGACGTCCCCGACGTGACCCGGCTGCTGGCCGCCGAAGGCGTAGCGCGCATCATCGTGTGCGCCGAGGAGCCCGACCGCTTCCCCTCGAACTCGCTGTGGGCCGAAAACACGGTGGTCTGGCCCCGGGACCGCCTGGAGGAGGCCCAGGAGGAACTGGCCAAGGTCAAAGGTGTGACCGTCCTCGTCTACGACCAGCAGTGCGCGGCCGAGGCCCGGCGCAGACGCAAGCGCGGCCTGCAGGCGCCCCGCACCATGCGCGTCTTCATCAACGAGGCCGTGTGCGAAGGCTGCGGAGACTGCGGGGTCAAGAGCAACTGCCTTTCCCTGCATCCGGTCGACACCGAATACGGCCGCAAGACCCAGATCCATCAAGCCTCATGCAACGAGGACTACACCTGCATCGACGGGAACTGCCCTTCCTTCGTCACGGTGAAACCCCGCTCCCGCCGCCGCCGGAAGCCCCCGACCTCCCCCGCCGCGGTGGCCCTGCGCCCCCCCGACCGGGCCCTGCTCCAGGAAACCCTTTCCGAACCGTCCGGCCGCATCCTCATCGGGGACGGCGAATACGGCTTCTACCTCACCGGCATCGGCGGCACCGGCGTG
>Ga0307373_10007093_pt1 | contig 17581 bp, 17 predicted proteins | sample OX2MG_FD_202534 | JGI IMG/M metagenome (GOLD analysis project Ga0307373, IMG submission 202534) | Soil microbial communities from Risofladan, Vaasa, Finland - OX-2 | ecosystem: Environmental > Terrestrial > Soil > Coastal area > Acid sulfate soil | place: Finland: Risofladan, Vaasa | collected... | reverse complement strand
CTTAGAGGCTCAGCGGATAGGCGACAGATCGCGTGACCAGCGGTTCCGCCAGTCAATGAGCTTGGCGGTGAGCAAACAGACGATGGCGAGTGAGAACTGAGCAAGACGATGGATGCTCCGCCTGTCGGTGTTTCTGCGGAGCTGACCGAAGTTGGACAACCATGAGTTGGTCCGCTCGACCGGCCACCGCAATCCCATCCCGAGAGGCTTCTTTGGCTTGGGCTCGCCGTTCCTTCGTTGTTTAGCGATGACTGCATCGGCGATGCTGCGCTCGGCGATGCCCTGGCGGGTTGCCTTGGAGTCATAGCCCCGGTCGAGCCACAGGGTCTCGATGTCGCTGAGCAGCCCTCGGTCTCCTGCCTCGTCGAGTGTTGGGGTGAACAAGACCGAGTCGTGTCGGTTGGCACCGTCAATGGCCTTGCCGATGGGGATGCCGTTCAGGTCGGTGAGGATCGACCACTTCCATCCGAGCTTGCCCCGATCGGTCGGGTTCTTGCCCGTTCCTTCACCCCCACAAGGACTTTTGTGTTGGGAGCCGTCGACCGACACATCGGAGAACTCGAGGCCGATGATCTTGTCGTAGGCGTGCAACGCTTCTTCTTCCAGGGCCACGAACACCCCGGCGGTAATCCACTGGTCCCGGCGAAGGCGCATGGTCGTGTCGGAGACCTTGTGGCCGGTCAGCCGTTCGGCGTCCTCCCACGAGCACCCGGTCGCCAGTCGCACCAGCATCCCGTCGAAGCAGTCCCGGTCTGATGCCCTTGGTCGGTGACATCCCAACGGATGGGTTCGGTCAGGCGGAGGAATCAGCGCTGCAACCGCAGCCCAGACAGCATCTCCCACCTCAGGATCGAGTGCGCGCATAATGGCAGGGACCTCCACGAGTCGTTGTTGGTTGTGACAGCAACCCGATTTTCTCGGGTCCAACCCAACGACTGGTGGATGTCATTTCGCGTGTGGGGCCACGTACTCCCAGATCAGATGGCTACCGCCCATCCGCGCGGCCTCTAAGTCCCGTCACAACTCGACGACGTTCGGTGCCCTGCGAGAGGCCCGGGTGCAGTGGCGAGAAGCCCGGAGGCTCGGTGGTGAGGTCCCGGCCGACCATTCATACGAGGGGCGTTGGCAAGCCGTCGGCGCTGGTTGGTCCAACGAGGGCGAGTTGCTGTTCGCCGACTGCCAGCAGAGGCAGCGGGCCGATGCGAAGAAGGAAGCGGAGTTCGAGTGGTACACCCGATCGGAGTAGTCCTTTCGATGTGCGCAATGGCCAATTCGACCGATGCTGCGCGACGCGACGCTCGGCTGCCCGTGGTGCGATCGGTTGGCGCCACATGAGCTCCATCGACAAGCAGCCCAACGGGCACTGGAAAGCCCGATATCGAGACAAGGGCGGTCACGCCCACTCCAAGACCTTCGCTCGCAAGTCCGACGCCCAGAGTTTCCTCGACGACATCGGACATGACATCCGCCGGGGCCAGTGGATCGACCCCAAGGTGTCCCGCCTCCCGTTCGAACAGTGGGCCGATCGATGGTGGGCCACCACGACCAAGCTGCGCCCGACCACCCGCCGTGGCTACTGGGGCCCGCTGCAGCGCCATGTGCGACCGCATTTCGAGGGCTGGCCGATGTCGGACATTACTTACATGGTTGTGGAGGAGTTCATCGCCCACCTCCTGGCCAAGGGACTCAACCCGAAGCATGTCCGGGATTGCGTATCGGTCCTGTCGCTGGTGATGAAGGCTGCCGTGCGGGCCAACGTCCGCAAGGACAATCCCGCCGCCGAGCACCACATACCTATCCCCCGGCGCAAGCTCCACGAAGGCGACGTGCTGACCATGGAACAGGTCCACCAACTCGTTGCGCACGTGAAGGACCCATACAAGCCGGCCGTTTGGCTCCTCATGTTGGCCGGACTTCGACCAGCCGAGCTCTGTGGGCTCCGGGTGTGCGACGTCGACTTTCACAAGCACGTCATCCATGTGAGCCAGACCGTCCTGCCGGTGCACTCGTTCGACAACGAGGGGTTCGGCCTCGTCACCGGTCCGCCCAAGACCTCGGCGGGCGATCGGCGCATTCCGATCCCGGCTTGGCTATGCGACGACCTCGCCGCCCTCGTGCGAGCTCGACGTGAAGGAATCGGCACAGCCGGCGACGGGAGCAAGACGGATTTTCTCTTTCAGACCCGCTACGGCAATCCGCTCAATCGCGACAAGCTGCGAGAAAAAGTGATCCGCCCCGCCCTACGTGATGCCGGCCTCCCTGAAACCTTCCGCACCTACGATCTGCGCCACTCCCACGCCTCGGTCCTCATCGACCTGGGCGTCAACCTGCTCGCCCTGGCACAACGCATGGGCCACAGTGACCCCGCCATGACGCTCCGACTTTACGGCCACCTCTTTGAAGGAGCTCAGGTCGAGCTCAGCGAGAAGATCGACGGACTGCGGGCCGCTACTGAGCCCAAGGGTGGGACGGTCGTGCCCTTTACTCGACCGAATGCCGTAGGAAAGTCCTGAGTCCTCGGTTGGCGTCACCCAGTCTCGGCGGTCGCCTCAATGAGCTGGGCCACACGCTGGTGGGAAATGCCGAGAAGGTACCCGGCGTCTCGAAGTGGGACACCGATTTCAACCAGTTCCGTGGCTGCTTTTGTTGTGGCGCTGACCGACGCTGCCTGTGCCGCCGCCAGCCGCCCACGTTCTTCAATGGCCCGCTGGACATCTTGGGCGACGGTACCCGGAAGACCGATGATGTTCGATCGACGTACCTCAAAGGTCGTCGGGTCCTTTTCGAGGTGCAGTGCGATGATCGACTTCGCCATCCGGTCGGTCTCACGCAGGTTCCGAGCCTGTGTCGTGAGGCCCAATCCGGGAATACGGACGACCCAACTGCGGCCCTCTTGGTGAATTTCGTACTCATGCACGTCAGTCATTTCTGCAGCCATCCCTTTCCAAACACTGGAGCCATGGCATCTTGAATGCTGCGGCACACCCCAACAGTCACGGTCTTGTGCTTCGGGACGTAGCACTGGCAGTCGCCCGACTTCCACACTTCGTGATCACCGTCCTGTCGGATCATCACCGCACCCCGCTGTGACAGCATCCTGACCACTATCCGCTTGGCCATCGGCTTCACGCATTGCAGTCTAGGTTACTAGACATTACTCGTCAAGGACACTAGACAAACTTCCAACTGGGGCGTTTCAAAAGTCCGATCCGGGTTCGCAACGAGGTTGGTAGTACTGCCCCAATAACACGAGCCAACCACCGCCTTCAGGCCGGCGAACGGGGCGACCCTTGGACACCCGTCATTGATGAACATATGGGGGCACCTGCGTCCGTCGAAGTGGGTCAACTCCACTGCATTGCAACGTTGGGTAATGGCGCGGGACCGGGTCTACTACCTGCCTTCAGCCTTGGGGCTCCGGATTCCCGCTTTACCGGCAAGTCGGCCACTAGAACTGTACCAACGGCTCCGGCTGACGGGGACATTCACCCGTCAGACTTGAACATTTCGATGGTTGCCCCACATCGTTGGCAGAACACGATTTCAATCAAGATTGGATCTTCGTTGTCGCCCTCTGAGGCCACAGCCATCGTGCGGTAGCGCACTTCTTCGATGAGACTGGCCAGGCAATGCGGACAAGTCGGTGCCCGGGTTGCAGGTGGCTCGTTGCTCAATTGTGAAGCGACCTCACTCGCCCACTCCGTACCGACGGCCTGCCTCTCGCCTTTAGTTCCGGCCATCACCTGCAGAACCCGCTGGCGCACGAGGGTCAGGTCGGCGCCCATGCCGACCAGCACGGTGGCGGCCACTCCCTTGCCTTCACGCAGCACGCCCAGCAATAAGTGCTCGGGGCCGACGTAGCTGTGGCCCAGCTCCAGCGCCTCGCGGAGGGAGAAGTCCAGGACGTTCTTGGACCTTGGGGTGAACGGAGGGGAGCCGCTCGGGGCCGTGCCGACCATGCCGATGGTCTCCTCGACCTCGTGGCGGACTGCCTCGAACGAAATATCGAGTGACTCAAGGGCTTTGGCGGCCACGCTCTCGCTTTCACTGATCAGGCCAAGCAAAATATGCTCGGTGCCGATGTAGCTGTGGTTGAGCAGCCGTGCCTCTTCCTGCGCAAGGACCAGCACCTTTCGCGCCCTGGTAGTGAAGCGTTCGAACACCTATGAAGGATACCGGCCGGTCGGCGATCCGTCTTCTTGATGAAGAGCCGGCTCCAGCCAGGCGATCGGGGGCGCCCCGCCGGCAGACGGTCCCCGCCTCCTTGAACGAATTTCGACGAACATCTGGACCATCATGAGTCGGTGAGATCAGGTTGGCGGTGGGCGGTCCTCTCGATGACTGCCTTCGGGTTTCTGTGTACTGGTGGCAGCGCATACGCAGCCCGCCCGGACTCCACCCCCGCCGTAAGAGTCCAGATCGTTCTCAATTCGACTCGGACAGTCGCTGGAAGATCAATCAAGGGAGCGGCGATCCTCACCAACCTGACCGATACTCGCTTGACGGTTGAAGATTGTGCTGCTGACGGCTGGCTTGAGGTCGGTCTGGTCAGTTCTGACATCACCTTCGAGCCCATCAACCTCGGGATTGCATGCCCGCCTTCGGTTTATCTCGCTCCGGGGCGCAACCGGTTCCCATTCACCATCTCGACGAGGTATCAGATGTGCCTTCAGCGGGATGGGAAGGCCACCGCCCGCATTCCAAGGTGTGCTTCGGCCCGACGTGGAAGAACGGACAATGTTGAACCACCGCTACCCGCTGGGCTATATCTCACCAAGGTTGTCGTTACTGGTCTGCCACCCGGCTCAGAGGTGGCCAAGGCCATCTCTATCAGACTCCTGTCCAAGTCCTGAGGAGCATCGTCCCGGCGGACGGTGACAGGTTCAAGCCCTGGTTCGGGGGGCGTACCGGAACAACGGGTCAGGCTCGGACGTTGAGTGAATGCTGGCCCTCAGTGGGATTTGATGGTCTCGAGTTCGAGCCCGGGCACGTCGCGGAAGATGTTGTCATTGGAGACGAGCGGAATCCCAAGACGGACTGCCGTGGCGGCGATCCAGCGGTCGGCATCATGTTCTCGCTGGGTCAAGGCATGCCCGGTTCTCCGACAGTCGACGCGGAGCTGGGCGTATACGAGCACGAGTTCGGGACCGCTGTGAACGATCTCGGCCACCTCAAGTTTGGCTTGAAGCTTGAGCATGCGCGCCGAACCCCATCCGCGCAGGAGAGCTCCGAAACGAAGCTCTGCGGCGGTCTGAAACGAGATGAACGCCGGACGTCCGACGATGACCGGCTCGTAGAGTTCAGCAAGGCGTGATTCAGGAACCAGGTCCGCCCCGAACACATCGGTGTCGATGACGATAGGGCCGCGGACTAGCTGAGCCGTCACGCTTGAAGCGCGGCGAGGAATTCTGCGCCCTCGTCAGGCGTGAGATCCTCAATCACCATCTCATCGTGCGGAGGCAAGGGCCGCGCGCGTTTGAGCAACACATCCACCGGCAGTTCAAGGCTGCGATCTCCCGAAGGTTGGGGGTGCGGGTTCGACATCTCAGGGATAAGTGTAGGCGGAAGCCCTCCACTGCCCTCCACCTTGGGCGGCCAGCACTGTCCCCGTAACCCGCCAGGACGACGACGGAGGGGTGCCCCCAGGGTGCCGGTAGGCCACGGTTTGAACCGGGTGATCGCACAAACGGGGGCAGGGGGCGTGGGCTGGGGAAAAGCGGCAGTCAGGGGCGGCCGAAAGGCCGGCGAAGCGAACACTTGACGGCTGCGCCTCGACGACACATGAGGTCTCACAATGGAGTTGGCCGGGCGCCTGGCGGCCGGCCTGTATGCCCATCGATTTCCCGATTGAAGGCGGGACACGAGACGGACACAGACGCCGCGAATGGGTGCGTGTCAACGGGTCCCAACGGGTACAAGTCAGTCTCACCATCGGAGCAGGTAAAGTCGAGAATGTGCCACTGACCTGGTTCTTCGGAGATGGAACTCCCATCCTTCGATTCCCGCCACCTCCACGAGAGCCACATTGAACTGGGGTGAACCTGTTCGTCTTGGCGCCGGCAGTGCAGCCCCCTACGACTTCGACCAGTGGAATGCTTGATCGTGCAGGAGACGATGTGGTTTGCCTGAAGGGCTCTGGCCAGGCCGCCACAAGGGCGGTCCTGCACGGACCGACAGCTCCGGTCAACTTGGTGGCAGGATCGCGCCATGCACACGATCGGACACTGGATCGACGGCAAGGTGGCCATGGGGACATCGGGGCGCTTCGGGCCTGTCTACGACCCGGCCCGCGGCGAGCAGACGGCCTCGGTGGCGCTGGCCTGCCCGGACGAAGTAGCCGACGTGGTCGCCATCGCCTCACGGGCGGCCGCCGAATGGTCGGGCAGTTCCTTGAGTGCCCGGGCCGCCGCGCTCTTCCGCTTCCGCGAGCTGCTCTCCCACCACCGCGATGAGCTCGCCGCCCTGATCACGGCCGAGCACGGCAAGGTCCTCAGTGACGCCGCCGGTGAGGTGGCCCGGGGCCAGGAGAACGTGGAGTTCGCCTGCGCCATCCCCCACCTCCTGAAGGGATCCCACTCCACCGAGGTGTCGTCGGGGGTTGACGTTCACACGGTGCTCCAGCCTCTGGGTGTGGTGGCCGGGATCACCCCGTTCAACTTCCCGGTCATGGTGCCCCTGTGGATGCTGGCCAACGCCATCGCCTGTGGGAATGCCTTCATCCTCAAGCCCTCAGAGAAGGACCCGTCGCCGTCACTGCTCCTGGCCGAGCTGGTGCAGCAAGCAGGTGTTCCCGATGGTCTATTCAATGTCGTACAGGGCGACCGCGAGGCGGTGGGCACGCTCCTGACTCATCCCGAGGTGTCCGCCGTCTCCTTCGTGGGAAGCACACCAATCGCTCGCCACGTGTACGAAACGGGCACCAAGGAGGGCAAACGGGTGCAGGCGCTCGGCGGGGCCAAGAACCACATGGTCGTCTTGCCTGACGCCGATGTCGATGCTGCTGCCGACGCCGCGATCTCCTCCGGATACGGCTCGGCCGGTGAGCGCTGCATGGCGATCTCGGTGGTGGTGGCGGTCGGGTCAGTCGCCGAGCCCCTGGTGGCCGCCATCGCGGCACGTATCCCGTCGGTGATCGTCGGTCCGGGGACGGATCCGTCCTCGCAGATGGGGCCGCTCGTCACTGCGGAACATCGCGCGCGCGTCCTCTCCTACGTCGAGGGGTCCGAGAGTGAGGGTGCGACCTTGGTGGTGGACGGACGAGGTGACTGGCCGTCCGGCTTCTACCTCGGCTGCACCCTGCTCGACCATGTGCGGCCCGGCATGAAGGTCTACGACGACGAAATATTCGGCCCGGTCCTCGGCGTGGTGCGGGTGCAGACCTATGACGAAGCTGTCGCCCTGGTCAATGCCAACCCCTACGGGAACGGCGTGGCCGTGTTCACCCGCGATGGCGGGGTGGCTCGCCGCTTCCAACTCGACGTGACGGTAGGCATGGTCGGGGTGAACGTGTCCATCCCCGTCCCGGTGGGCTTCCACTCCTTCGGTGGGTGGAAGTCTTCGCTCTTCGGCGACAGCGCCATTTACGGTCCCGAAGGGATCCGCTTCTACACCCGGCCGAAGGTGGTCACCACACGCTGGCCCGACCCGTCCACCAGCGCCATCGACCTCGGGTTCCCCCAGACGCGCTAGAGCGCCGCCTCCCACTCGATCAACTGGGGGGCCAGCAGCGGCCAGCGCGAGAAGATGCCCACGCCGACGCCGGCCGCCTCGGTGCGTTCGGTCCATTCCCGGTCGCCCCAGGGTGGTTCGACCAGCTTCGCCTGGGGGAGCAACGCGGCCAGCCTTTCGGACGTGGACCGGGTGTGGTGGGGATCGCTCTCCCCACTGCGAAAAACCAGGGCAGGTATGTCCATGGCCTCGGCGTCGGCGTCGGGGAGACCGGGCACCAGCTCGTCGGGCCGGGGGCAGTAGACCAACATCCACTCCTGAAGGGTGGCGATGAACTGCCGTGGCTCCTGGGCCAGGAGTTTGGCCCGGTTGTCGGGATTTCGCTCCAGCACCTCGGCCCATTCAGGCAGGGACGCCACCGCTTCCATCCCGTACCGCCAGGCGGCCGCGATGGAATCTCCGCAGTAGTGGGTACCCAGGGTGAGCAGGCCGTAGGGGCCGCCGCTGATCCACCAGACAGCCAGGGCGCGCGCCACCTTCGGATGACGGGCTGCTGCCAGCAAGGAGACGCGCGATCCCCCGGAACCTCCGGTGATGACTGCCGGTGCCAGACCCAACTGCTGGAGGAGGGCTGCCAGCACATCGGCTTGCATGGTGGACTCAGAGTCGCCGTCGAAGGAGACCTCCGACGCGCCCGTATTGGGTCGGTCCCAGATCAGTACCGCCTTGCCCGTTGACGCCAGCGCCTCGGCCAGCTCACGGACGCCGGGAGCGTCCTTGCTGAAGCGACCGCCCGGGGTGATCACCCATGGTTCACCGACACCTATGACCTCGAAGGCGATACCCAGACCATTGACCCGCTCTATAGGCATGTGCACCCCCTTTGGCCCTAGGGTATTCCGGGATCGCCGAACCTGGGGAGGGAAATTGGCTCTGGCGCTTGAAGGCCTGCGGGTGATTGATGCTGACACGCATCTGACCGAGGCGCATGACCTGTGGACATCCCGTGCCCCGGCCAAGTACCGCGATCGCGTGCCCCACGTGGAAGATGTCGACGGGCGGCCCATGTGGATCGTCGACGGGGCCGAGCTCGGCTTCGCCGGCGGCGGGGGCGTCATCGACCGCGATGGCAACAAGGGACGCGCCCTCGAAGCGCTGTACGAGTGGACCCAGGACCGGATCCACCTGGGTGCCTTCGACCCCAAGGCCCGCATTGAGGTCATGGACGACTCGGGCATTTACGCCCAGATCTGCTTTCCGAACTCCGTCGGGTTGGGGGGCCAGGGCCTGTCCGACGTGGTCAAGGATCCAGAGCTCCGGCTGGCCTGCGTGCAGATTTACAACGACGCCATCGCCCAGATTCAGGAGGAGTCGAACAACCGACTCCTGCCCATGCCGATCATGCCCGCCTGGAATGTTGCCGCTTCGGTCACGGAGGCGGAGCGGGTGGCCGGCCTGGGACTGCGGGGGATCAACCTGACCTCGGACACGCAGGATCTGGGCGCGCCCGATCTGGCCAGCCTGGAATGGGACCCGCTGTGGGACGTGTGTGCGGACCTCCACCTGCCGGTGCACTTCCACATCGGGGCGAGCCTGACCACCATGACCTACTTCGGGACATACCCGTGGGACTCGCAGAACGACGACACCAAGCTGGCCATCGGTGGCACCCTGCTCTTCATCGGCAATGCCCGCGTCGTCTCCAACATAATCCTGAGCGGCATGCTTGAGCGTCATCCGACGCTGCAGATGGTGTCGGTGGAAAGTGGCGTCGGGTGGATCCCCTTCATTCTGGAGGCTCTCGATTACGAAATGTCGGAGAACGCGCCGAAGGAACTCGACAAGCTCTCCATGTTGCCCTCGGAGTACTTCAAGCGCCAACTCTTCGCCACCTTCTGGTTCGAAAAGAACAACGTGCCGGCGCTCATTGCCTCGGTGGGTGAAGACAATGTCCTCTTTGAGACTGACTTCCCTCACCCCACCTGCCTGTATCCCAAGCCGCTGGAAACGGTGGCCGACAAGATGTCGGCGCTCACCCCGGCGGTACAACGCAAGGTGCTGGGAGAAAACGCGGCCAAGCTGTACCGCATCTGATCCTGTTCAGGCGACATGTCCATGCCGGATTAGCCTCGATCATTCTTCCGGCTTCCGGGGAGCTGGCTCCAGCACTGAAAGTTGGATCGGTGACCCTTTGATGGCGTAATGAATGTTCCAAGGGCGTGACGGATCCCGATCAGTCGTTTGATCTCGTGATGTCACGCCCTGCGGAATCGCTTCGGGGTCGGGCGCCGGGACCCACCCCGCTATGGGAATGCAGCGCGAAGTCGGGCAAATGCGGTGGCCAGCTCGCTGGCCCAGGGCCAGGTCTCGTCGAGATGCATGATCAGGTCACGGCCGCGATGGGCGAGGACGGCAGCGACGTGCAGGACCCGGTAGCGGATCGTTTTCGGTTCGGCCTTGGCCAGCGCCCCGTCGAAACATGTCATTTGGCTCCAGGCCAGTAGTGACCCGGCGATCACCGAGACCGCCACCCAGGCTTCGTTGGCGCAGAAGCCATCGAAGGGCAGGTTGGCCAGTCCACACGCCTTCCAGCAACGCACCCGGTCCTCGACTCTGGCATGGCCTCGGTGGCGCAACTCGAGGGTAGCGATGTCCTTGCCTTTCGTGTTGGTGATGAAGCAGGTGTGCCGCCAACCGGCCCCGATATCAAAGAGCGAGAGTTGAGCGCCCGGGTGCGGGTGTTCCCGACGGCAGATCACGCGCATGTCGGGGGGCCAGCCCTTGAGTTCGCAGACCTCGGTGAGCTCGATGACTTCGGCACCATCTCTTATTCCCCCACCGAGTTCGCTCGCTCTCACCCAGTCCTCTTCTTGGGCGAGCAGGAGTGCGGCACGCACAGAACCGCTGATGGGAAAGCCAATCGAGTAGTCGAAGTTGGCGTCGGTGAGGGATTGGACGAAGCGGTGCGAGGCCCCGGCCGAGTCGGCCCGCACCAAGATGGGGTGCACGACCAGTGCGGGGTCGTCGTCTTCTTCGTGGCCGAGTTGGTACTCGGGTGGCACAGCCCGGACCACCTGCTCGAGCAGTTCGAGGTGGTCGTCGGCGTCGCCTGGGGCGGCATTGCCCGGCCGCAGCATGGCGGCCAAGGGCTCCTTGGTGTTGTCGCACCACACCGCCAAGGGGTTGAACCCGAAGCCGCGTTTATAGGTCGGCGCGGCGTCCTCCTTTTCAGAGTGCACATTGAGCAGGGTCGAGTCGAAGTCCCAGATCATCGGGCCGACCGGCGGCTCCGAAGCCCAGACGCGTTCGCGCGCTTGGGCCAAGGCAAGAGGGATGGCCCGCAGCTCGACCGAAGCGGTGGCATGCACGGCCCGCCAGGCTGTGGCGACTGACGCCACCGGACCGAAGAGATCTTCTTGTTCTTTGAACGCGGCAATGTCAGCCAAACAGTCCGCCCCGTCGGCGACCGCTATAGCCAGATGCGTGAGCACGACTCCGGGATCGTGAGTGTGCCAGGAGATCCCACAATCCTCCATGGCCACCGACATGGCTTCGGTCAAACCGCTGCGATCAGCCAGTTCGGCCAGCAGGGCCGCACCGGCATGGCTGACCAAGTTCTTCGCGTCGGGTATCACTTTGGCGCGACGGACCGAGCGACTACGGTGCACTTTCAAGGAGCTCTCCTCCTGGTTGATGAACGCTGTTGTGGTAACAGTCATTCTTCCAGGCAGGAGAGCTTTTTACGCGGACGCGCGCACCGCTCGTTCAGTGGTCGGACGAATTATCGAGGTTAGCCAGGTTCCGACCGCCAGCAGTGCGTGGAGGCTGACGATCAACAGCGAGCCTCTGCTTCGTTCGCCGAGGATGCCCCAGGCCCGCGCTTTCGGGGACAGTCTCGACATCTGCATCAGTTGATCCATAGACTTGACTCATCATGTCCGAGCCGACGGCCACTTCTCAGGAGGGGACTTCCCCGGCTAGTTCAATGGCGCAGACGGGAAACGGTGAGCCGTTGGAGTCCAGCACTGACCTCGGCAGAACCAACCCCGCAAAGACGGTTGGCCTCGGCATATTCCTCGTACTTTGCATCGTCGGACTTGCTTTTCTGATCGCGTTCTTCGGTGCGGTAAGACATTGGCTGGCGCTTCATACCGGTACCCTCCACGGAGGTCCCGACCTCTATTACAACTTCTGGTCAGGTTTTGGATCCGACCTCGGGGAGGCGACACTCATAAGTGCGGTGGGCATCGGGGTCTACACCGGGGTCCGGAAGGTCAATTGCCACACCAAACGATGTTGGAGAATTGGCCATCACACGCTAGAAGGCACTCCATTCATTTTGTGCCGAAAGCACCACCCGTACGTACCCACTGGCGGTGCGTCGCATCAGCACATCCTTGAGCAGCACCGAAGGTTCAAGGAATCCGGCGAGGTTCGAGGCTGATCAATCTCCAGCCTCGTGCTCGGCTCCGATGTTTGGGGCTACCACCTCTGCCATCAACGGTCTAGCCATATTGGGACACTCTTGTGAGCCAAGGAGGAGTCGCTCGGAACGCATTGACGCGATGGATGTCGATTCAGTACTCGCTACTCACACTGGAGTCGGCCAACGCGGCGACGCGACTCTGCCAGGCTGCGATCGCGGGCATGCCGATCAACTCAAGCAAAATGGCTGGAATGAAGATCGGATGTGGTCTCCCAACCTTTCGCCATGAGATCAGCCGGGCCACACCGCCAATGAATACAACGCCCATCGCCATGCGTAGGGTGGAGGTCTTCTCTTCTATTCTTGGCAGCGTTGACCAGATGACGGGTGCGACTGCAAACCAGGACGCCATGACAAACCGATACTCGCTGTCGAGGGTGGGAGTCACTTCGCTTTCGCCACCAGGAAGGGTGGCAGGACCGGTGATCATTCCGACCACCCCTGAGACAAATGGAATGCCGGTGAGAATGCCAAGCGTGATTTGAAGAAGCCGCCGACCTCCGGTTCGGTTCTTAGTGGTCACCCTTTCATGATTCCATACCCGAGCACTGCCGACGCCTTGCCGCCCGACAGAGGCCAGGTAGGCACCTTGTGTTGAAGTTGTGGATCTCAGCGCCGCGGGAAACAATGCGGAACGAACGGGACGAGGTTCCCCACCCCGGCCCATGGGAGTACAAGGAAGCTTCAAGACAATCACATATCATCAGCCGCAATCCTTGACCAGCGATCAGGGTCGGAATCTCTTTGGGCTGACCCGTGCCGGCTTCGGCCGGAACCCAGCCGAGCTCCAGGGAAAGCCGGACACCGCGGCCCACTCCTCCGGAGTGGCGTCCTGCCACACCCAGAAGGACGCGCCGAGCACGTGCGCCCGCCGGCTGGTGCTCAAGAACTCGGTGATCTCTGCCCCGCTCGGGGAGAAGGTCCGACCGCCGACATCAGCGAAGTTGAAGGCCTGTCCGATGACGTGCACGGGTCGGAGTGTCGAGAGTCGAGCGACGTCGAGCGTGACGTCGCTGCCAGGATCGGTGCACTCCCAGTACACCATCGGGGCGAAGGCGTCGACGTAAGGTGCCATCGCGTGGTAGGGGTATCCGCCGTCCCAGTTGGCGGCAGTCGGAGGGTAGACGGTCGCCACGACCAGCCGGCTGCCGGCGGCTTGCCGAACGAGCTGAAGGTATACGGCCGCCCGCGGGGCACTCAGCATGACACCCTCGGTCGCCTCCTCAATGTCGGCGCTGTAGCCGTCGACCTGCTGGCCGTCGGGGGCGCGCCAGTCGAGGATCTGCGCGGTCCACGTGGCGTCACCGACGGGGTCCCACAAGTACGGAAAACCCCATGCGATTACGGCAAGGCCGTGGGCATGAGCGACGGGCACGAGCGCGTCGAGCTCCTTGACACCATAGAACCCGTTCATTGAGTCACCCACCCGGACCCAAAGCTGGTGCAGCCCCGCCGAAACGGCCTGTTTCACAATTCCGCCAGCATCGCCACCATCAGTGCTGTCCCACTCCCAGATCCACATGCCCTTGCCGGTGAGCGCCGCCACGTGCGAGGTCCACTTCGCCGGCGCCTTCACCGGCGGAAGAGAGGTCACCAGGACCGCTGGGTGCCACGGCGGTGGTGAGGGCGGGGGTGGCGGGTGCGGGGGCACGGGGCAGCCGGCGAGCGCGACTTGGCCGGAAGTCGTTGGCACCGTCGCGATGGTCGGCGCGGGCTGGGCGGCCGGGTGCGCCGCCCGTCCTCGTGGCTGTGACGAAGCGAGTCCCGGTCGCAGGGGACGCGAGGGAGTCGAGTTGGCGACGCGGCCCGAGCCACTGGAGCCCTTGGGGGGAGTGGAGCCGAAAGTGGCGGCGAACGTTGCCGCAGCGATCACTGCGGTGCCGCCGAGCACGACCGATAGGGCGGTCCACGAACGCTTCACCCGGCCGGACAAGAGCATGCTTCATTGTCGCGTGCCCCCTGATCACGCGCTTGGCAGCCGTGCACCGCCGATACCCGGAGGTCCGTGGGCCCGGGGAGGGAAAGGGACCACTCGCCTCCGGCCCACGCTTCGGGACAGGGTGACCATCCGAGTGCCGCTGACCTGTAGGGGCACTTCTTGACTCCTGATTGGTATCAGACTCCGGACAACCTCGGTCCTGCTCGGTATCGGCCCGTGCCGGATCGCCGTTGGCGGTTGGGAAATGGCTGATGTCGTGGTTTGGCAAATCACCCAAGTCGCGCACCGTTGGTGGAGAGCTGCTTGGGCCCGGTCAAGCCTCCACCAGGGTCGCGCCACGGTAGGTTCTGAACATGGCCCCCAGAAGCGACGCTCCCGTCGCCGTGCTTCTCGACGCTGGCGGTGTGTTCGTCCTCCCCGACCCTGATCGGATCCTGGGAGCCTTCACCCGAGCCGAGTGCTCCGTTCCCCGGGGGGTGCTGGCCGACGCGCACTACCGGGCCGCAGCAAGGTTCCACGTCGGCCGCGACGTCGAGACGTGCTGGACCGAGGCATGGCTGGAGTATCTCCAGACCTATGTCGATGAGTGTGGCGTGCCGCCAGACCGGCGTGACGAGGCCCATCTCCACCTTGACAGCGAGTTCGCCGATGCGGCACTTTGGATCGATCCGGTTCCCGGAAGCCGCGAGGGCCTGCAGGCCCTCGCCGAAACCGGGGTTCGTCTCGGCATCATCTCGAACGCAGACGGCATGATGGGTTCTCGGCTCGCACAACTCGAACTATGCCAGGTGGGTCCCGGCATCGGTGTCGAAATTGAGTGCGTCGTCGACTCGGGCAACGTCGGCGTCATGAAGCCCGATCCCCGGATCTTCCACGCCGCCATCGACCTTCTCGGGCTCGACCCGGACCAGGTCTGGTACGTCGGTGATATGCCTGCCATCGACGTCGTCGGCGCCCGTCGGGCCGGGATCCGGCCATATCTCATGGATCCACTCAGCCTTCACCTCGACGCCGGTTTCGAACGGATCTCATCTTTGGCGGCGCTGGCCGAGCTGATCGCGACAACGCCTGAGTGAGCGATGACCAGAAGTTCTCACTCGCCTCGGCCCAGCGCGCCGCAGACGGGGGCCGGCTGGCGGATTGGGTGGTCGACTTCCTCTCCAGCCCGGGCAGCAGCAACCCCGTGCTGGCCGCCGCTTTGGCGATGAAGGGCACGATCTACCTGGGCCCGATCCGATTTGCACTCGATCGACTCACGCCGATGGCCGGTCCCGACGGGGACGACGTGGTCGTCCCCGTCGCCAAGGGGGAATGGGAGTTTGACGTCGAGGGCATGGAGCACAGCCTGGAAGAGGGATGGCACCCCCCGCCCTTGCTGGTGTCACATCACGACGGCAAATACCTCCTCGAGGACGGTAACCACCGTTGCGAAACGCTGCGCCGAACGGGCGCCACCGACACCTGGGCGATCCTCCTCTTCGCCGACGAGGTGGAGCGAGATCGCTTCTTGAATGAAGTTTGAGGCCTGGTATCCCCGCAGCTGCTGTGGATCAGTGCCCTCACCATGGTTCAGTTAACCGCAGAGGTGTGAAAATTCCCCAGGGTTGCGTGGTCACCGAGTCATCACATTGCTGGGCAGATCCATGATGTTGACAACGAACGAAAGGGTTTCCTCATGACTGCGACCGAAACGACTACACCGACCAAACATCCGACCCATGGCTGGACGAAGCGCGGCACTGCCGTCCACGGACGTGTACTCGACCACATGCCCGAGGAGAGCGCCTACCAACGGTTCAACAAGCGGGTGGCACTGGCTCTCACGAAATACGTGGGGACGATGACGTGCTTCTGGGTCTTCTGTGTCCTTGCCCTCTGCTCGTTGCCCGCCGTGCTGTCAGGATTCAGCGTGATAGACGGGTTCTTCCCGGCCATAATCATCAAGGCCAGCATCATCGCCCTGGTGTCATGGGTTGCCCAGACCTTCCTCCAGTTGGTCCTCCTCCCATCGCTGATGGTTGGGCAGAACCTGCAGAACGAAGCTGCCGACGCACGGTCGTCCAAGACTTTTGAGGATGTCGAGAGGCTCATGGGGCTCCTTGACCTGAAGGCCGCGGGCGGAATCACCGATCTGCGCGACGACCTCCATGCCTACATCGACAGCAAGTTCCCATCGCCGAATTCACAATAAGAACAACATGTCGTGCGTCACGCCACCTCTGCCGGGGATTGCGCGCGCATGCACCGGATACCGAATGGTCTGCCGCCACCCCCCGACCGCCCCCATGGTTACTGGACAGGGTAACCGCAGGCCGGGGAAGCGGATCCTTGAGGGCTCCGTCGGGAGTCCACGTCAAGTTCCACACCGGAGTAGGCCGGACACCAGGCTCCCGGCCTGGGTGCGAATTGACTCCGGGACAGTGGGGCCAGACAGGAGCGGGACTACGAGTGGCGGTCAGGCAACCTTCCATTGGCGATATTCAGCCACAAGTTTGCTCATGGCGTCGGCAACCATGGGTCGGGCCAGGAAGTACCCCTGCGCCTGCTGGCACGTCAGTCCTTGGAGAATGGCCAGCTGATCCTCGGTCTCCACGCCTTCCGCGATCACTTCGAGTCCCAATGAACCGGCCATGGCGATGATGGCTGCGACCAGGTTGGTGTCGCTCGTGTCCGTGCCCAACCCTTCTACGAATGCTTGGTCCACCTTTACGACGTCGAAGGGGAAGCGCTTGAGGTAGTTCAGGGATGAGTAGCCCGTCCCGAAGTCGTCCATCGCCAACTGGACTCCGAGAGCCTTGAGGTTGCGGAGCGTGCTTCCGGTGCGGTCGATGTCGTCGGCAAACACACTCTCCGTGAGCTCAAGGCAGACGTCTTCTGGGCGAACCCCGGTACGCCCCAGAATGTCCTTCATCTGATCGATGATCTCAAGTTCGGCCATTTGGCGCACCGAGAGGTTCACGGCCACGGACATGGCCGGGTCGATGCTCTGCCAGTGGACCAACTGTTGACAGGCTTGCTCCATGACCCAGATTCCGATGGGGACGATGAGGCCCGTCTCCTCAGCCACGGGTATGAATTCAGCCGGGCTGACCTGGCCACGATCGGGGTGCTCCCAGCGCAAGAGTGCCTCGGCGCTCACCATCGAACCCGTCGAAAGGTCCACAACGGGTTGATAATGGACGGCGAATTCTGCGCGTTCGAGGGCGCCGTGGAGTGCCGTCGCAGCAACCAACTGTCGCTCCGCATTTGATCGCAACGCGTCATTGAACAGCTCGAAGTGACCCCGATTTCGCTTCTTGGCGCGGTACATCGCTGTCTCGCAGTCCCGCAGCAGGCTTTCGGGCGTGGCGTACTCTTCGGCGATGGCAATGCCGAGGCTTGCCCTCACGTTGATCTCATGCCGTCCGATCATGGTCGGCTGACGCAGGGCTTCGAGGATCCTCTCGGCGATCTCCTCAATCACCATCACCGACACGTCGTCGCACATC
>Ga0307373_10007092_pt1 | contig 17581 bp, 13 predicted proteins | sample OX2MG_FD_202534 | JGI IMG/M metagenome (GOLD analysis project Ga0307373, IMG submission 202534) | Soil microbial communities from Risofladan, Vaasa, Finland - OX-2 | ecosystem: Environmental > Terrestrial > Soil > Coastal area > Acid sulfate soil | place: Finland: Risofladan, Vaasa | collected... | reverse complement strand
GGAAACATTGGTACTCAGAGATCACAAGACGGGGAAACTGGCAGAGGTTTATCTTAAAAACAACAAGATGTTTTGTAGCCAGGATGAAGCAGATGATTGTATTCATATTCATTTTGCCCTTGCACTACCTGAACTTGCGTTACTGAAAAAAAGAACTAAATGATTGAGAGGATCACATGGCCCCGGGGGAGACAAGTAATCATTGCTGTATAGTTCTATGAATAACAGAAATTTGAAGGTCTATTCCTTCATCGTTTTGTAGAGTAACAGGTACTTTTTTACATCTAATTTCATAGATTTGTGCATCATCCCTAACTAACCCAACACCAGAGATTGGAGTTTGTCCATTTACCATATTTATCGATAAAACATCCAGGAGAATTTTTAGAAGATTATCAAGATCTGTTTTTGATCGACCTATTTCATCTGATTCGATTACATGAAACGTCACATCGATTAGCAGATGTTCATTTTCGCATCTTTTCTGAATATTTTTGAGGTCTTTTCCAATTTCTTTTTTAATTAAATCTTTCAGTTTTTCTTTTCTCACGATTTTTTTGCGACTCGAAGATGTTAACTGCTGGAATCCCCTTAATTTTATCTTCCTGAAAACTACCTTATGGCTTGTTAAATTTGGTGTCAATCTTAAGACATTATCAAAACAATGTTCTTTTACTTAAATTCATACAAAAAATGTCTTTAAATCCGTTATTTCATAGAAGCGTTATAGCAGATATAAAATGTCCTCACTGTGGTAAATCTCAGGCTGGAAAACCTATGAAATCATGGTCATATGGAAAGGTGTCTGTTCAAAGATTTCATTGCAAATGTTCAAAGTTATTTAATTTTTATAAAACTGCAAAGAGTTCATGGACAATACCAAAGCCAAAATAGATTTATCTATTTGAAAAGGCTGCCATTAAAAGCTTGATTCCTTATGGAATCCAATAATGCATTGATGAGATCAACTGATTGTGTAACTTTATTTCTCAGGTGAATGGTTTTTTCATTAAAAATTACAAATTTTTGTTGAATGTCTTTAGGGGGAATTCTAACATCTACATCCAAGACATCTTTATTTGAAATCTTTGGCATACTCCCACTAGTACCACGTGCTCTTCGTTGGAAGAATTTTTTCACAAAAGGTGTTTGTAGATAAAATTCAAGATAAGGAGGTTCTATGATATTTGTATCAGGTCTTACTCTGATCATTAAATCTGATGCAATACAGTGATTGGGTTCTCCCACATATCTGCCAATTCTACCCACTAGATCAATAGTATTACTCCTAGAAATTAGTATGTCATCTTTGATTAAAAACCATGATTTCAAATTTTCTTTTGAATCTCTATAATATTTGAATTGGGAAGAATTTAGTACATCGTCAGTGAGCGCACTAAGTTTAAGAACTGGAAAACCTGGAGGTTCAAGACTTACATTCTTTCTCTCAAGAGATTTGCCATGAGATATTCTCTCTCTCAAGATTGAGCCAAGCAGCTTTGTTTTCCAACCTTTCGGATTATCATATGGATCACCAAATATATCCAAAAAATACGTATTTGTGAGAGAATATGTCAAGCTTAGAATTTTTTGTCTTTTAATCTTGGTTTCTATTATGGAATCTAAAATTAGAATTATTTTATTTTGTACATCTAATGTAGGTATAGGAATTTCAAAGTCTAGAATATCGTCATCTCTACACGAGGGATATGAAGATCCTTTTTGACGTCTTTCTAGGTATGTTAGAAATGATGAGTTATTTCTTAGGTAGTGAAAAATATAGTCATTTTTTACTAATCTTGGATCATTTGAATCTAAAATTAAAAATGCTGATGAAACACTAATTGTATTTTCCTTAATTCTAGTAATAGCACCACGTGTTGGTCTTACTTTTGAAATCAGTATCTGATTTTTCTTTGCCACTAAGCATCCTGCGAGAGACGGTTTATCTTTAATCGAATAATCTTTTGTTTCAAGATCTACATCTCCAATCTCCAAATATGGAATTTGGTCACTTGTTCCTCGTGTTTTTATGATATTTGCAATTTTTTTTAATGGTAAAATTTTCCAATCTTTCTGTAAACCACTTTGTTTAAGCATTTTTTAAAATATCCTTGAGTTCTTTTAATTTAATATCTATATCATCCTCAAGTTTTAAAATTTCGTTCATTATTTTTTTAGGATCTTCATGTTTTACTTCTACCTTAACATATGGTCGATATCTGGAAGCTGAAATATTCCAATCATTATTTTTAATTTCATCAAATGTTACAATCCAAGATTTTTCGGAGATTTCTCTTTTTTTGAATTTCTCTATAATGTCTGGAATATCATTTTTTTCGATTTTTATTCTTTTTTCATCAAGTGCGTAACCATCATTTTCCATTCTGTAAAACCAGATATCTTTTGTTTTTTCTCCTTTTGTGAAGAGAATCACGGAAGTTGAAACGCCGGTATATGGTTTAAAAACACCGGAAGGCATAGATACAATTGCATCCACTCTGCAATTTTCCAGCATCATTTGTCGTATGTTCACATGTGCAGTAGAAACGCTTGTTAACGCACCATCAGGTACAATGACTGCAGCTTGACCTCCTTTCATTAGTAAATTATAAAATAATTCTAGAAAAAGTAGTTCCGTTTTAGTTGTTATTATTTCAAAATTATCACTAATTTCACTTTTGTTTACATTACCAGCAAATGGAGGATTAGCAAATACTACATGATATTTCTCTTTTTCCTTGAATGATTTGTTTAGTGTGTCTTGATTTCTAATATTAGGCTCTTCAAAACCATGTAGAATCATGTTCATGGTAGCTATTCTTACCATAGTGTTATCAAATTCAAATCCATAGAATTGATCTTTTATCAGGAATAGTCTTTCTTTTTCAGTTAATTTATCGCCTATAAGATGATGAGGGACTTTTTCTTCGTCGTATTCAATTAGATCTTCACTTGTGTATTCTTTCAGTATATGCTGATATGCATTAATCAAAAAACCTGCACTACCACATGCTGGATCACAGATTTTTTGGTATAGTTTAGGATCAAGTAATTCTACCATCATTCTGATTATGTGGCGAGGAGTTCTAAATTGCCCGTTTAAACCTGCTTGTTCTAATTTTGATAACAAATGTTCGTATATGTCACCCTGAACATCTTGGTTTTGTTGAGTAATACGCATAGATTCAATCATATTCACTGCACCCTGCAAGAGAGAAGCACTTTTGATCTCAAAATTTGCATTTTTCATCTGTTCAGTAAAATAGCTTTCTTCACCTCGCATGTTTTTGATAAAAGGAAATATCTTTTCTGTAACATGTTTAAGCATTTTTTCTCCTTCATAATTTTGCCAGATTGACCACCTCATTTCCTCTTTTCCGTCAAAAACCGATGAATATTTTTTTCCTGTTCTTTTTGCAGCTATAATTCTATCATTCTCAAGATCCTCAAGTCTTTTCATGAATATTAGATAAGACATATGCTCTATTGCTACGATGTGATTTGACATTCCGTTTGCCCAAAATGTTTGCCATAAGGCATCTATTTTTGATTTTAATTCACTTGTTAGCATATCTTCTTTCGAGTGTATTACAAACTGTCATTATATCATCGATGTCATCTTCTTTGAATAAACGCATAACTGCTCCAGAACCAAATGCAGTAAAGGGCGGTTCGTAGAGATCCTTCAATTCTATTTTACCACGTTGTGTAAGAGTATGCTTGATAACTTTTAGGAATTGAATTTGATCACTAGTAAAATCACTTCGCTCTATGATGTATGCATCAATAGCTTTTGCAACCTCTTCCTCAAATGATGGAAAATCATACAATCCCAAAATATGCCTCATAAATTGAATAAAACTACCTTGAGGCTGTTTGAATACATTTCTGAAAGTATCGGTGTTAAAATCATCTCTAACTGAGATCAACGCTTGTTCAAGATCCATGATTTCTTCATCAGAAACCTCTCTACCCTTCATTATTTTTGCAATTGTGGGGTTATCGTTAGCAAGTTCCTTAATTACGGCTTCAACTTTTCTTCTATATTCTCGAATAAAATCAGAGGTTTGAGACGAAATTTTCTGTATTAATCTCTGCTGAGCTATAATGTCTTCTATATCTAGTTCTATTACCTGTCTCTCTTTTCTTGTGCGATTTTTCATTATGGATGTGAATGTATTTTCTACGTAATCAGCATCATCATATTTTATATTTTTCCAAAATTTCTCTGAAAGTACATTCCTTTTATCTTCGAGTTTCTCCTGTACTGCCTTTAATGTTTCAGGCAAATCATTAATATCATTTGCTATAGATTTTTGTAATCTTTTGAATGCTTTTTGATCATTTTCTAGTATTGCAAGTCCCAACTGTTGTGTTTTTAATTGAAACTCCGCTTCCTCAACGACTACATTACTTTGATATTTGAATAAAGGAGATATTTGCTCATCAATGTAATCTATCGGATTTTCTGCTACATTATCCCAGAAATTTGATTCGAAAACATGTTCGATTTTTCTACGATTTTCTTTAATATTTATCGAGTCAGGTGGCAAAGATTTTATCGATACTTCAATTTCTGATTTTATTTTCTCGATGTTTTGTTGGTCTTCAACAAGATTGAAATGTCGAAGTTTTTTTATTTTTGTTTTAAAAAGTCGTACTGGTAATGCCTCTGAAAGATATTCCTTCCGGCCCTCAGGATTTATGTTAAAGTATTGGAAATTTTTCCAATGATCAATAATTAGAAAATGTTCTTTCTTACCATCTGGAAGTCTATCCTTGTATTCACATGTAGCATCAGGTCTAGTTCCTCTTCCTATCATCTGCCAAAATTTGATTTTACTAAAGACAGGTTTTGCAAATACAAGATTAACAATCTCTGGAACATCGACTCCCGTGTCTAACATATCCACAGAGATAGCAACCCGTGGAAAATCTTTCTGCATAAAATTTTGGATTAGTTGATCTACTCTTTCCATTCCAGAATAGATTGTCTCAGCTAATTTACCTCCATAATCCTCATACTGTCTATTGAATGACTCTAAAAGACCTTGAGCATGTCTTTTAGATATTGCAAAAATGATTGACTTTCCGGGAGTTACTCCAGCATTATCTTTTATGGACATTTCCATGAATTCTTGAACCATTGCGTCGTTGGTTCCCTTGTTCATGACTGATTTGCCAATATCTGTACCTTCAAACGATAGATCCTCTAATGGTATTCCTTGTTCCACATACTTTTTTCTAATAGCTAATGGAATGTCGCCTTGCTTGATTCCTTTTATTTGGAAATTAGTTTGTGCCATCAAGACTTTGAATGGAGCCAAGTATCGTGGCACTGAATTTATGGCATCTTCATAACTAAAGTTGAATGTTGGAGTTCCATCAAAACAATCAAACTGTCTGAATGTATTTTTGTCAATAGATTCAGCAGGAGTTGCTGTAAGCCCTATCTCAAATGCATCAAAGTAAGATAACATTTCATTCCATTTTCCATAAATTGATCTATGTGCCTCATCTGAAATTATGAGATCAAAAAATCCAGGTGATATATCTTGGTAGATTTCCATCATGGTTTGGATAGTAGATGCATACAGTCTTGCTGTTTCATCAAAATGCCCTGATAGAATCTTCTTTTTTAGTTCATTTGGAAAGAATTGTTTAAAACCCGAATTTCCAAGATCACCATAAGCTTGATTCCTTAATGTAATTCTATCTGTGAGAAATAGAATTTTCTGAGCCCTTTCAGATCTTATCAATAAATCAATTATTGCCATTGCTATTCTTGTTTTGCCTGTGCCTGTTGCTAAAATTAGTAGGAATTTTCTTTTTCCCTTTGTCATTTTTTCAGTGACTCTTTTTACTGCCTCTAATTGATAGGGTCTGTCAATGATGGTGGTTTTTACTTTCATCGTATTCAAGTCATCTTTTGATTCATTTTGTTGTCGTCTTCGCATCAATTCAGACTGACTGAAAAATCCCATCACCTTACGTGGTGCATATTTGGTTTTATCCCAAAATAGAATATCTTCTCCATTTGTTAGAAATATGAAGCAGTCTTTTCCTGTTTTTATTTTGAGAAATTCTGCATATTCTTCAGCCTGTCTCTTACCTTCATAGGCATCCCGTGAATACCTTTTTGCCTCCACGATTGCTAGAGGATCACCAATATTGTCGAATAATAGATAATCTATCCAGTGATCATTAATTACTTCGCCTGTCTCAGTAGGGCTAAATCGTATTAGATATTCCTGAGATAGTTGTCTTTCATCGTTAAGATTCCATCCTCGTTTTTCTAATTCTTTATCGATGATGGTTTTACGAGTCTTATCCTCGTTTAACCAGCCTTTCTTATCCACTAGAAACTCAGAGCCTTTTGTAAATAATTAAAGGATTTCTGATCATAGGGCTAAAAATAGGCTAAAATTTACTCAATTTTTCTTTAGATTTTTTACAAATTGTTAATGTCTTCAGTTATCATCATACGTAAATATTAAATATGTGTTCAACACAACATAATTGTTGTGTTGTGATTGAAAAGTTCGATAAAGACGGAAAATTACCTCCCGGAATTCATTGGACCAACTGGAATGAGTTATGCGGTAGATTTGGCTGGACCGAACATAGAAGGAGGTTACTGGAAGGATTGAAAGGTGCTGTTGAAAATCTAAAAAGTGCAGGTTGTCGTTTTGTATACCTGGATGGAAGTTTCGTAACTTCAAAAGAAACTCCTGGAGATTTTGATGCATGTTGGGACACGGACGGAGTAAAGGGGCAATTACTTGACCCTGTATTACTAACATTTCATGATAAACGAGTGGCACAAAAAATGAAATATTTTGGAGAATTATTTCCAGCTTCTAATCTTAATGGAAATTCTGGATATACATTTTTAGATTTTTTTCAAATTGATAAAGAAACAGGAGATCCAAAAGGAATTGTGGGTATTGATCTAGGAGTAGGATTTTAATGATAAAAAATGAAAGACAGTATCGTATAACAAAATCACAGTCTGCTAAATTTGCAGAGACATTAACAAAATTAAAAGAAAAATCAAAAGGTATGGATCCGCTTATACTAAAGGCTCAAGAGGAGGCACTAAAAAGTCAACTTCAAGACATACAAAATGACATAGAAGAATACGATGAACTCAGAAGTGGTAAAATTCCAATTTTGGAACTTCGTTCATTGGAGGAATTACCTTACACATTAATAAAAGCAAGAATTTCCTTAGGAATGAGTCAAAAAGACCTAGCTGAATTAGTAGGATTAAAAGAACAACAAATACAACGATATGAATCCACAGATTATTCTACTGCAAATATTACTCGAATACAAGAACTGATTAAAGCACTTAACATTAAAGTTTCAGAGAATGTTCGTTTTCCATCGGATAAAATATCTATGGATTCATTCTTTAAGAAAATGAACAGTGTAGGTCTTAATCGTGACTTTCTACTAAACAAATTACTGTCTCCATCTCTCGCAACCTATTTGGAAAATAAAACCGATGATCTTGCACCACATTTACTAGGGTTACAAGCTGCGTCTCATGTAGGAAAAGTTTTTGGTTGGAAACCAGAAGAGATCTTAGGGAATTCCCCCCTTCATTTAGACACAAGCATAATACCAGGAGTGAGTTTCAAGAAACCTAGGAGAGTAAATGAACAACGACTTAATGCGTATACTGTGTATGCTCATTATGTAGCATTATTAATAATTCAAGCAACAAAACATCTGTCTCCAAAGAAATTACCTGAAAACCCCTATGAAATTAACAAAACAATCATTGAAAATTATGGAAGTTTGACATTAGAAAACCTTGTTCAATACGTATGGAAGCAAGGTATTGCAGTTGTCGCATTAGACGACATTGGTTCATTTCATGCAGCTTGTTTCCATGAGGATGAGAGACAAGTAATTATTTTAAAACAGAGAACACAGTCACAGTCTCGTTGGATGTTCGATTTACTTCATGAATTATGGCATGTAATCAAAAATCCATCAGAGCAATTAGTTCACGCATCACCAGAATCGAAAGAAACCTCAGAATATGAAGAAGAGACATCTGATGAAGAACGAAAAGCTAGTCAATTTGCAGGTGCCGCATTACTAGGAAAGAATCCTCAAAAACTTGCGGAGGCATGTATCAAAGAAGGGAAAAGAGACATAGGTAAACTTAAAATTGCAATAAAAAATGTAGCGCAGAAAGAAGGAGTTCCTGTAGACGCATTGGCAAACTACATGGCATTCCGTTTGTCTCTCGAAGAATACAACATGTGGGGCATAGCGGAAAATCTTCAGGAAGTTGGAAATGATCCAAGAATAATAATTAGAAATATCCTACTAGAACATGTAGACCTAAGTACTCTTAGTAATCCGGATTTAGATCTTTTGAGACATGCACTGAGTATCAAGGAGATGACAGTAAATGGTTGAGATTTTGGAAGACTGGGAAGAAATGAAACCACTAGGCCTCATTACTTGTTCGAGTTATGACTGTGAAAATGATTTACATTGTTTCAGAAGTAAGAAGCCAAAATATCAGTCATATAGAAATGGTCGTTGCGTAGCGTGTGATGTTGAACTCATAGACTGGGATCGTATAGATAAAAGAAATTTGAAGGATATTGACTATACCGTTAACTCACTCAAGTATGAACTCATTAGACATCATTACTGGGATAAAAAAATAGATGCAAAAGCAGAAAATCACGCAAGAAAAAAAGATCTATCAATCATACGCGCAGATACTTTGAAACGCTTAAAAAAAGTCCTTGGTCCACCTTCTTCACAAATTTATCATGACGGTACTCAGACTCCTAGAAGTGGCAACATAATTTACTATGCACAACATGCTACAGCTAGTTGTTGTAGAAAATGTGCTGAAGAATGGCACGGTATTGACAAAGAACACTCATTGAGTGACGATGAGATAGAATATCTAGCAGAATTAATCATGCATTACATATCTCAGAAACCACCTTTTATTTCTGATGAAAAAGATATCCCTGGTCATGAAAACATCATTACTTCAGAATCTAGGGAAAATGTAAAATGAATAATATCTCAAATTTCATAGATACTGACAAGATATCCATAAAATATAGAGAAGCAGCTATAAACTTAGAACAAAAAAAACTTCTGATAACAAATCTAAAAGGTACAGAACAGGAAAAAGACTTAACAGAACCAGCCAATTGCAACGGATTTGGTCGAATAAGACATTTCAGATTATCTACTAATAGTAATTGGATTCAGAATCCATTACCAATTGTGCCTGCATGTAAAAAATTGGGTTTTCCTTCAACCCAAATGCTTCGTGCTCAAGTTTTTCAAAATGCAGTTTGCAACTGGCGATGTTGGTATTGCTACGTTCCATTTGATCTGTTGACAGCAAATAAAGATCATTCCAGCTGGCTTGCTCCATCTGATTTGATTGATTTCTATTTGAGGCAAGATGATCCTCCAACCGTAATTGATCTTAGTGGAGGTCAGCCAGATCTGACTCCTGAATGGGTTCCATGGATGATGTCAGAACTTCGATCACGTGGACTAGATAAGAAAGTGTATTTGTGGTCAGACGATAATTTGAGTAATGATTATTTTTGGAAGTATCTTAGCAAAGAAGACATTGCGTTAGTTGCTAGTTATGAAAATTATGGTCGTGTTTGCTGTTTCAAAGGATTTGATTCTAATTCGTTCAATTTTAACACAAAGGCTGATCCACAGCTTTTTGATAGACAGTTTTCACTCATGAAAAAATTCATAGATTTGGGCATAGACGTTTATGCTTATGTTACTTTTACTACTCCATCCAATGAGGACATACCTGAAAAAATTCATTCATTTATGAATCATCTTCAACAATTAGATAATTGCTTACCTCTTAGAACTATACCTCTTGAGATAAGGGCATTCACACCTGTGACTTCAAGACTTGATTTGAAACTTGATCCAACTTATGAAAACTCTATGCAATACCAGTATGTTGCCATTGATGCGTGGAAACATGAATTGCAAACAAGATACACTGAAGAGGAATTGTCCAAACCCATTAGTGACATACTAATTGGAGGAAATAACTAATATGATGATTTCAGAATCGCTACTTTTCGAACAACAAGTAGAAGATTGGGTTTATCAATCCATAATATCAGGCGTAACTAATTTTGATTCCTTGATTAGATCATTACCAGGTGTTTATCCATCTGTTGCAATTTCTGCACTGAAAAGATTAGTGACAAAATCACGTCTTACTAAATCTCTTGTGGACGAAATATTATCATCACAAAATTGTAAACAAGAAATATCTGATACATCATTTCATTTGGACAAAAACATCACACATCCACTAGATTATGATTGGAGATTTACAAAAACTTCTACTAATTTATTGCTAGAACAGGCACATATTCTAAGTAAAAAGGGTGATACAATAGCATTGTTAGGCACTCCAAGTATATTTTTTCATGCAGATAACTATTTGACAGATAGAAAAATAATTCTTTTCGATAAAAATCCCACACATGCAGATAATGTTCATGGTAATTCTTCATGCTACACAGTTGATTTATTGCATGATTCTTTACCCAACATACAAGCAGATGTAGTAATAGCTGATCCGCCCTGGTATCCCGAACATATGCTAGGATTTGTCTGGGCAGCTTCTAAATTATGTAAGGTTGATAGCCATATGCTTATTTCATTACCAAGACAAGGCACTAGACCTAAAATTATTAATGACTTGTACCAATTACTCAATTTTGCTTATAATGCAGGATTTGGTTGTTTAACCTATGAGCATTCAATTCTCTCATATCGTTCTCCATTGTTTGAGAATAATGCTCTACTAGCTGAAGGAATAAATTCAATATCCCATAATTGGCGTACTGCATCATTGGCTATATTTTATAGACATGAACAAAAATTAGTAAATCGACCTATTGCAAACAAGGAATGCGATAAATGGATTGAAGTAAAGATTAGAAATGTGGGAATACGTCTCAAATATTCTGATAGTTTAGATTTTCTCGATCCTACATTAAATTCAATTGTAGACGGAAATATACTTCCTTCTGTAAGTAGAAGAGATGTAAGAGTACCAACGGTGGATGTTTGGACAACAGGTAATCGTGTGTTTAGTTGTAAAGGGACCAATATTGTTTTACAAATACTATATGCATTAGAAAAAAATATAGGTGTATCAAATGCCATATCAAATTATTTGAACCGTGAGTTGAATAAAACAGAGCACAATCTAATTAAGAATTGTGTAAAAAATATAATCAATTTAATACATATTGAATGTGCAGAACAATTGAAGTGGAAAAATGACAAATAAACACACACAACAAACTCACTTTGATTCATTTTTGGGAAATACATTAGTTGAAATGGTAAAAGGCGATACGCATTGGGAACCTTTTGTAGAAAAGATAAATTCGAAATCTACATCATCTTCAATTGGAATTCATCTTGCAATATTTGTAGAACCTTATCTTCAATTCATTTTGGAAGGCAAAAAAACTATTGAGTCACGTTTTTCTGCTAACCGTGCAGCTCCTTACAACAAAATACGTAAAGGTGACATCATTTTGCTCAAGAGATCAGGAGGACCAATCATGGGATTATGCGAGGTTACAGATGCGTGGTTTTATCAATTAGACCCTAAATCATTAGGAGATATTAGAAGAGAGTTTACTGAATCATTATGTGCACAAGATCCAGCATTTTGGTCAAGTAGAAAAAACGCATCTTTTGCAACTTTAATGAGAATAAAGAATCCACTTGCAATAGCACCCATGGCATGGACTAAACGAGATCGTAGAGGATGGGTGATATTAAAAGACAGATCAGAACAATTACTTTTGGATGGACATATTTGAAATCCATCATTCTTGCATTTTCAGGAGGTATCGGCAGTGGTAAAACAACTCTTTCTAAAGAAGTGTCAACATTACTAAATTGGAAACGCATAAGCTTCGGAGACTATGTTCGTGCAGTGGCAATTGAAAGAGGTATAGATAACAATTCCAGAGAAAAATTGCAAGAGTTAGGAGAATCATTGATAGAAAAAGGATGGGATGCATTTTGTAATGGCCTTCTGAAAAAATATCAGTGGAAATCTGATGAGTGTTTAGTTATTGATGGCATAAGACATAAAGAAGCAATAGATACATTACGTAAAATCACATTTCCATCAAAAGTTTTTCTAATTTTTATTTCTCTTGACTTTAAGAACAGACAACAACGACTATTAGAAAATGGTAACAAGCAGATAAATGATCTTCGAAAATTCGATTCCCATTCTACAGAGACACAAGTCTCATCAGTTTTATCTCAAACATCTGATCTAATTCTTGACGGCAATATGGGAATAGACGAATTAAAGAATAAAGTTTTTAATTTCGTCCAATCTTATTTATGATTAGCTAGAATTTTGAATAGCCTTCAAAATATCATCAGTATACAATTGCAATTTTTTTATTTGATTTGTAGTAAGATTTCTAGAATGTGCTATAGCATGCCTAATAGGTTGTAGCTCCTTTAGTTTTGAAGAAATTAATTCCTTATCACGAAATACCTTTTCAAAAGCATCCTTCCAGTTGTCTTTTCTAGCAATTATTTTAGAATAATCGCTAAAGTCTACGAAGGAGATAAGCGGATTATCTGGTCTTTGCCAAGGCCAGGGGTGCGCATTCTTACTTTTTCTATCTTCTGCATTTAGTCGGACATCTTCCGGTATTCTTTCCTTCCACCAATTATTGGTAATTGTTGTTAGACGGGAAGAGATTAAATTTCTCAGTCCATCTTCCAATCTTTTTAGATCATCATAATAGGCTGCTTTGTTTTCTTTCTTTTCTTTTTCTTTTAACAAAGAAATCTCACTATTGTAGATTAACGGTTCTTCTCTGATTTTAGATATGATTCCAATGCACTTTTGCACCTGAGGTCTTAGTTTGGATGTAGATTCTATGGAAGCTAATTTCTTTAATAATAAATGACTATTACCTTCTGGCTTCATCCTATCTTTTTTAATAGATATGTTACTAAGATAGTCTCTGATTTGATTCAAAACTATACGAAAAGAAGTTTCTTGCTCACGGATTATGTTGTCTAGTTGTTGCTTGTCTTCCATCTTTATCTTTCCTAGTATCCATCTCTCTCCTAATTTTCCAGCAAAATTAGATTCAAAAAAATCACTAGCGATTGCATTTACTCCTTTTCCCAGTATGGTTTTACCTAAGATTTCATTAGGATCTGATTTTTTCTTAACTTGGTCTAGGTTTACAAGAATAGATCTTAGATTCATAATATGATAATCTAATTTTCCTTTAATCTCATAACTCATGTGATTCATACCCAATTACATAAAACAACTAATAAAACTAAGGATCATATAAGAAAATCTACTGGGCATTCTTGTAGTATTCTGTCAAAAACCTACTCATCCAAAATCTTCTCTCTCTTCATAAGCCAAAGATTGTTTAATGTCATTTTCTATAATCGATATGTAAAAATCTAGCCAGCTTTTTACCTTGAGATCCTTTTCATCATTTCTTAATTTAATAAATTTTTCTTTCTTTTCTTCATAATGTTTTGACGCATGTCCACTCCATCCTTCAGTACTAAAGTTGGCAATCAAACTTTTCCTGACATCATCCCTTTCCCCATATCTGACAAGAATCTCTCTTGCATATGTAAATTCTGGAGGAATAAAACCGGCCAGATAGGCAGATCGTTTCTCGATATTTTCATCAACCCAACTGAATATTTCCCCTAGTGGCACGTAAGTTATGATACTGCCTCTCAACCACCCCTTGATAGCAAATGCTCTAGAATCTATTGGAGGACCAAGGTAACGAGAAGCAATTCTCCATACTTCTGCTGGTTTTAGCCGAGTAATCTCATTCAAGACTTCTGTCGCTTCTGAGTTATATCGACCAAAGAAAGTTTCGACACCAAAATTCTCCAACATTTTTTCAGCTATCATCAAACTATCATCTGGATACTGGCCAACAAATTGTAATCCAGTTTCTTTCCAGTGGTATTCGTCCATTGGATCATAAGTCACATGGGGCGGCTTGTTAACAATATTCACATGCAATAGAATACGTAGTGTCAATTCCTTAGGAAGAGATTTCGGTTCCCTATGTACAAAATAATTATGGAATAAATCCAATGCTATGAAGATAGCACGGTTATTTTTCTCATTTATGAGAAACTCCATCCATTCGATAAACGTTTTTTCAGAGAGTCTATTCGCTACACTGGCATATTTGAAATAATTAAAAACGGTAAAGTCCAAGTCAGTTTTCTCTAAAAGCGTTAGTATTCTTTTTCCACCGACATCGGTTAGTCCCGATCTCCAAGTGACCTCGGGAACAAATTTGTATAGTTTCGAATCACTTGCCATTGAATCCATTTCAGATTCCCATTTTTTAACATCTTTTTCAAATATAGCTAAGAAATAACCGCCTAAAAAGAATCCACTTGTATTGTTCGCGGCGTTTTTTTGTTCCTCTAAAATAGTTGGAAGTAGTTGAAAATTTTTGTCAAGCTTGCCTAGTTCATAGCCAAATTTGTATCCATTTTTTGCGTTAGTTGTTACTAACCATTTTAATTCGGATTTTAGTAAATCCACGTTTAATGATTGCTTTGCAAGATCTTCGATTTCTTTTTTCCTAATCTCATCAAAACTCTTAGTTCCAGTATGCCAGTCTATTTTGGAATCCATACCCACATAACGTTTCATTAACGAGTGGAAATCGCTTCCAGTAACCTCGTCTTGCAGTTTTCTTAGTTTGTCCGATAAATCAGTAGATAGTGATTTTCTTTCAAAATCCAATATGTCAATTATTTTTTCAATAATGAGCTCGTTGTCAACTTTGTATTTCACATGCAGGTTTCTCAGAATGTGAAGAACTATTTCAGAAGTTTCAGGAATAGTGATTAGTTGTCTCACGTTATTCAAAATTATTGAAACCGCTTCCTTTTTTTCATCTACTTCGAGTATTTCCAGAGAAGACATTAACAAATCTAATACGGACTTGTAATAATTGACAACCTCCTCATGTGACTTTGGTGTCCACAGTTCTATATTATCGCGTAATTCATCATATTCGATGACAGAACGTGTAAAGTATCTAGATTCTAATGCTGCATCACAAGCCTTGATTGCTAACTTTCGACGTTCTTTGGAATTTGATTTTAGTGCTTCTTCCATTATTGGTAATCGTCGAGATGGGGGGGTTTCCGTAGGTGCAACTTTACCAGGTCCTGGGGAAAATAATGATATAAAAACCCCACTAGCGTTGTTAGAATAACTTTCATTCTCTGTTTCGCCTAATGCAAGTAGTAGTCTTGCGGCATCTGCAAAAAATTCTTTTTTCATGGATATTCTTTCCAATGCCCATATTGCTTGTCTCCTTCCTTCTTCAAATCTTAGCAAGTCTTCTTTACTTTTAGTTCCAATGAAGCGGTTCAAGAAATTTAACGCCGAGGAAGGCTCTGCCTTAGAGAGAGTCAAAAAAAAATCACCGCCTAATCTGGTTGTTAAAAGATTATCTTTTTCTAACAATCCACCTGGAGCAAGTAAGCCTTTAACTACCTCACTCGCTCGTGGCGACTCCTTTGCATATCTAAACATGTCACAATACCATTGGACTAGGTTAAGGGAATGAAAAGTGGGTTGCCCGGTGTTGGAATCTTTTGTCACCAGTTCTTCAAGTTTGAACATCATTGACGGCCCATAATTTTCCCACCAGTCGGTCCAGAGTTTGATATGAAGTATTTTTGGTGTAATGTATAGAGTGTTATGCCCCTGTAAAATCTTCATGTTTCTTAACTTTCTAACTATGTCTACAAAATCACCGTAACTGATACGATGATTTTCATCGATTTTTTTCCAAATTATCCTAGATTCTTCTTCGAAAGGAGGTTCAAATCCAAACCTTTTGAATAAACTAATCCAACGTAAAATAGTCTGACGTTTTTTGAATTCGTCACTATCTAACTGCATTCTACCAGCGATATACCTATCCCAAACTGGTACTATGTCTGGCGATTTGAGAATATCATCAGGATTTTCTTTCAGGTTTTGACCTATTACATGAGCTGCTCTAGGCGAGGGTTTACAAAATTCTACCCATTTTCCCAATTGATCATCAGGAACTCCATATTCTTTAAGGATCTCACCAATTTGTTCATCTTTTAATTCTGGAGGATTGAGATAAACAGTAGTCCCGCTCGAAGAATCAGGTTCATTAAAAATTGTGATTAGTTTTATGTTGGGACTCTTATTTTTTAGTTTGTTCCATATGTGTGTCTGTTCTCGAAAATCACACTCGTCAACAACTAAAATAATAAAAGATGTGTTGTCGATCCTCCCAATTTGATTTATAAAATCAAAATTTTCAAGTTTCGTTGGATCTTCAACGTAGATTGTCAAGTTAGCTAAATCATCCGTGCGTGTAACTTCCTGTACAATTTTCGTTTTACCAATACCTGGTTCCCCTATTACACGAATGTGTATTGGTTGATCACTCTTGCGTAGTTCATCTCTAAAATCCTGAATGTATTTTATATGCTCAGTACCTGAATGCAGTTTAGGTTTCATATCATCTAACCTAGACCATTCTTCATGAAAATAGAACGACCCATTTACAATTTGAAGAATATCGAGTCGTAAAGAAGGAAAATTCTGAAGTAGTCCAATTATTGTATTTTGTCTCCAGATTTCTATTTTAGCTTTAACATATTTCGAATCTATTTTTTGCAGTATTTCTATAAACTTGTTCTTTACTTCATCATCTTTAGTTTCCGGATTATCCCATCCAGTAAACACAATAACAAGTGTACCATCTTTATCTAAACACGACTTTATTCTTTCCTTTAAATTGGTCAAATCTGTTTTGAATAAAATTTCTTTAATGTTTGATTCGTTGAGAGAAAAATCCCCCGATTTGATTTGATATCGTGTATTTCCGGCTTTAATAACGCCATTCTTACTTTGGAATTGAGTGTCTGTTATCTCTCCGTCTATTCCACCATCTGCAACAGTGATCGCAGTAGGTATATTTACCAAATTCAGTCCAATGCCGGAAGCTGTTGCGTCTGACCAGACTAATTTTCTTATTAGATTCACAGAACGCTCTGAGCCCAAGTTTTTTAGGTGATCTTCTGTAACTTCAAACGCAATTGGCATATGATTTCTTCAACTAGGGAGGATTTAAGAGATCAAAAATTTGTCAGTATTTCCGTCTATTTACGAACATGTTTACCATACTAAAAGAACAAAAGAGTAAAAATCTTTGAAGACTCTTCCTTTACTATTAATTGTGAATAACATCACTCAAATCAATTCTATTATTAGTAAAAAAATCACATGAAAATTTGTAGTCAATAAGTTGTGCCTAATTAGTTTAATCTACATTTCCGATAGATATAATGGTAAGTGTATTCTTAGCTTTTGTGGTTTAAATTTGACACCATCACATAGAAATATGAGTAATGATGAAAAACACCTCGAATCTAAAAATTCAAGGGCATTGCATCTCTTCGAGAGTACTATCAA
>Ga0307373_10007091_pt1 | contig 17581 bp, 10 predicted proteins | sample OX2MG_FD_202534 | JGI IMG/M metagenome (GOLD analysis project Ga0307373, IMG submission 202534) | Soil microbial communities from Risofladan, Vaasa, Finland - OX-2 | ecosystem: Environmental > Terrestrial > Soil > Coastal area > Acid sulfate soil | place: Finland: Risofladan, Vaasa | collected... | reverse complement strand
GAGATGGCCCGGTTTTTCGCCAAAACCATGGCCGAAATCCGCCGTGCCGGCAATGAGTTCCGCTATTCACTCGAGGACGAGATCCGCAAAATCGAGGTGGAGGCCAAGGCCCCGATCAAGCAGTTGGAGCCGGCCCCGGGGGTCGCGGGCGCAGTGGCCCGCCCCGATCAGTCGGCTTCGGCCGCGGCCACGGATGCCGATCCTGCGGATGCGGACCAGTGGTATGAATCGGACGAGGATTGGGAGCAGGACGCCGAGGCGGGTGAGTTGGGCTCCGAGGCGCCGCCTGACACGGTGCCGGAGGTAATGCCGGAGGTGGTTGCGGCCGCCCCCAACCCACCGCCAGTCGAGGCAGCTTGGAAGCGCCACGAGCAGAGCGAGCAGAGCGGGCAGAGCGGGCAGAGCGGGCAGAGCGGGCGCCCGCTGCCGCCAGTCGAAGCCCGCCCACAAGCGACCAGCGGGAGCGACCAGGCGAGCAGTGGCGAGCCACCCCTGCAGGAGCCCGCCGCTTTCGAGCCGGAGAAAGCGCCGGTGCACGCCCCGCGTTGAGACGAACCGTCTATCATTACAACTTCATCCACCTTCATCATGGGGATTTTTCCGCTAACCCGCCGTCTGTCCCGCACCGCCTCCGGCGGACGCTCGACCGGCGAACCCGCCACCATGAGCTTCCTCGAGCACCTCGAGGAGTTGCGCCGTTGCATCTTCCGGGCCCTGGTGGGGGTGGTGCTGGCCTTTTTCTTCTGCTTCGCCTACGCCGACACGATCTATGGCTTCATGGAGAAGCCGCTGGTGGGGATCCTCAAGGCGCACCATCTCGACCAGCATCTGGTCTATTTCAACCCCATCGACCCATTCAATCTCTACATCAAACTCGGCCTGATTGCTGGCCTGTTTCTCGCCTCGCCCTGGGTGCTGTACCAGGTGTGGTCCTTCATCGCCCCCGGCCTGTATCCGCGGGAGCGGCGCTATGTGGTGCCGTTCGTGGTCGGGACCTCGGGTCTGTTCATCGCCGGCGGCGCCTTTGCCTACCGCTTCGCCTTTCCCATTGCGCTGAACTTCCTCATCGGCTACGCCCACCGCTTCACCCCGCAGATCAACATCAACGAGTACTTCGACCTGTTCGCCACCGTGGTGCTGGGGCTGGGGTTGATCTTCGAGCTGCCCACGCTGATTTTTTTCCTCTCCCTGCTGGGAGTGGTGAACGCCCGCTGGTTGATGAAAAACTTCCGCTACGCCGTGCTGGTGATATTCGTGCTCGCCGCCGTGATTACTCCCACCGCTGATATCACCACGATGATGGTTTTTGCCGCGCCCATGCTGGGACTCTATGTGGTGGGCATCGGAATAGCGTATATTTTCGGCAAGGACCGCCGTGACCGGAAACGCCGTTCCACGGCGGTCTAGTCCGCGCCACGCCCTGGAGGCGCGGCCGGGCTTGAGACCGGCGCAACCACCATGCTAGCGACTGATACGGTTCACAACCTGGGCGTATGGGCGCGCTCGATGGGATTGGTGGGGCTGTTCGCGCTGACGTTGTTCGATGGCTTTCTGCTCGGACTGCTGCCCGGCATCAACGACATCGTGCTGATCAGCTTCGTGGTGGCCAAGCACACGTTGGGGTGGGCGGCGGCGGCGGTGCTGCTGGCCACGACGGGCTCGCTGCTGGGCGCCACGGCCATCTACCGCATCGGCAGGCGTGGCGGCGGCAAGCTGCTACGGCGGCGCTTTCCGCCGGCGCTGCTGCGCCGGGTCGAGAGCTGGATTGACCGCCTGGGAGCGATTCCGGTGGGGGTGGCAGCGATGCTGCCGCCGCCGTTTCCCTACGCGCCGTTCGTGTTCTCGGCCGGGATCATGAAAGTGCCGCTGAACCGCTTCCGTATTTCGGTGGTCTTGGGGCGGGGACTGCGTTATTCCATGGATGCGGCGCTGGCGCTGTATCTCGGCCGCCATCTGCTCGATCACCTGCATGCCTTTTATTGGGCGGTGCTGGAACCTGTCATCATCGTGATCGCGGTGGGGCTGCTCATCTGGGGTCTGTTCCGGCTGCAGTTCGCCAGCGACGACCGCCCCTATCTGCCCTGATCGGGCGCCGGCGTGAAGCAAGCGGCGCAGCGGGCGGGGGCAGCACTGTAATGTGCACTCCGCGCGGAGTGTTCCGTTTTGGACAGCGTTCACGATCCGGCACCTCGACAATTAATCATCGGTTTTCTTGACGATGCATCAAAAACTGGCATGCGCTTCCCCCGGCGTCCTGACGGGTGATGCGTGAAGCTGAGCCCTTTGGCCGGCAAGCCAGCCCAGGCATCAATGCTGGTGAACGTGCCGAAACTGGTTACGGCCTACTACGCCGAGGCGCCGGATGCTTCAGTGCCGGAACAAAGGGTCGCGTTCGGCACCTCCGGTCACCGCGGCTCCGCATTCGACAAGAGCTTCAACGAAGACCACATCCTCGCCATCAGCCAGGCGATCTGCCTATACCGAAAGCAGCAGGCCATTCATGGCCCCCTTTTTCTGGGCATGGACACGCATGCGCTCTCGGTACCGGCGCTGGCCAGCGCCCTGGAGGTGCTGGCGGCCAACGGTGTGGAGGTCATGACCGCGAAGGAGGACGAATATACTCCCACGCCCGTCATCTCCCATGCGATCCTCACCTACAATCGCGGACGCAAGACCGGGCTGGCCGACGGCATCGTCATCACGCCATCGCATAATCCGCCCCATGACGGCGGGTTCAAATACAATCCGCCCAGCGGCGGGCCCGCCGACGGCATCGTCACGGATTGGATCCAGGCGAAGGCCAACGAATTCCTGCAAGCCGGACTCCAGGGTGTGAAACGAATTCCTCTGGAGCGGGCGCTGCACGCCTCGACGACGCACCGGCACGACTATCTCAATAGTTACATCGCCGATCTCGCCAACGTGCTCGACCTGGACGCCATTCGGGGCGCGAAGCTCCGCCTCGGGGTGGATCCCCTTGGGGGCGCCGGTGTCCATTACTGGGGGCCGATTGCCGAGCGGTATGGGCTCAACCTCGCGGTCGTCAATGAGGCCGTGGATCCGACCTTCCGTTTCATGACGGTGGACTGGGACGGTCGGATCCGCATGGATCCATCCTCTCCCTATGCGATGCAGCGGCTGATCGGCATGCAGGACCGCTTTGACCTGTGCTTTGCCTGCGATACCGACCATGACCGGCACGGTATCGTCACCAAAAGCGCGGGCTTGCTGCCGCCGAACCATTACCTCTCCGCCGCCATTTTCTACCTCTTCCAACACCGGCCGAAGTGGCGCCAGGAAGCAGCGGTCGGCAAAACCGTGGTGAGCAGCCAGATGATCGATCGCGTCGCCGCCAAGCTGGGCCGGCAGCTCTACGAGGTGCCGGTGGGCTTCAAGTGGTTTGTGGACGGCCTGCTCGACGGTTCGCTCGGCTTCGGTGGAGAAGAGAGCGCCGGAGCGTCCTTTGCCCGCCTGGATGGCACCGTTTGGACGACGGACAAAGATGGTATTGTGCCGGCGTTGCTGGCGGCGGAGATCACTGCCCGGACGGGCCGCGATCCCGGCGAAATCTACGCCGACCTTACGCGTGAGTTCGGCGAGCCTGCTTATGACCGGATCGAGGCGCCGGCCAACCCGGAACAAAAGAAGCGATTGGCAGAACTTTCACCTCAACAGGTCAAGCTCACAGAACTTGCGGGCGAAAAAATCCAGGCCGTCCTCACCCACGCGCCCGGCAACGGCGCGCCTCTCGGCGGGTTGAAAGTGACGGCTGAGAACGGATGGTTTGCGGCGCGTCCGTCCGGCACCGAGGACATCTACAAGATTTATGCGGAGAGTTTCCGCGGAGCCGATCATCTGCACCACCTCCTGGCGGAAGCCCAGACGGTTGTCGACAAGGCGCTGGCGGTGGTGCCAGCAGAACCAAGGCTGCGCCAAAACCATGAGTAAAAAAACACGCACCGGTCGTCCCGTGTCCAGCGGCACGGCCACCCAGGGGGCCAGGGAAGTCGAGGGCTTCGATGCCTTGGCGGAGCTTGCCTTGGACATGCGCTGGTCCTGGAACCACGCCACCGATCAAGTGTGGCGTGCGCTCGATCCCGTTCTGTGGGCGTTGACGCGAAATCCCTGGGCCGTCCTGCAAACGGTCTCGCGGGACAAACTCGAGCAGGTACTGTCCGATCCTGACTTCCGCAAGAACATGGAAGGCTTGCTGCAGGCCAAGCGCGACGCGGCGGAGCGGCCGGCATGGTTTCAGCAAAGGTATCCGCAATCCCCCCTAACCTGCGCCGCCTATTTCAGCATGGAATTCATGTTGAGCGAAGCACTCCCGATTTATTCGGGGGGCCTCGGCAACGTGGCTGGCGACCAGCTCAAAGCCGCCAGCGATTTGGGCGTGCCCGTGGTGGGGGTGGGGCTGCTCTACCAACAGGGCTATTTTCGCCAGGTGATTGATAAGGACGGAGCCCAACAGGCGCTGTACCCCTACAACGATCCTGGACAGTTGCCGATCACGCCGCTGCGCCGACCCAATGGTGAGTGGCTGCGGTTGGAGGTTGCCTTGCCCGGCTACTCGGTCTGGCTGCGCGCCTGGCAGGTCCAGGCCGGCCGGGTCAAGCTCTACCTGCTCGATAGCAATGACCCGGCGAACGTCCCTGCTCATCGCGGGATCACCAGCCAACTCTATGGCGGCGGTCCCGAACTGCGCCTCCAGCAAGAACTGCTCCTCGGCATCGGCGGCTGGCGGTTGCTGCGCGCGCTCGGCATCGAGCCACCGGTCTGCCACTTGAATGAAGGGCACGCCGCCTTCGCCATCCTGGAGCGGGCTCGAAGTTTCATGGAAGACCACCAGCAACCCTTTGAGGTTGCGCTGGCCACCACGCGAGCGGGAAACCTCTTCACAACCCATACGGCGGTGGCGGCCGGCTTTGATCGTTTCCCTCCGGCGCTCATCGAACAATACCTGGGCGGCTATGCGGAAGCCAAGCTCGGCATCCCGCTCCACGACTTGTTGGCTCTGGGGCGTCAGAACCCGAACGATGCGTCGGAGAGTTTCAACATGGCCTATCTGGCCATCCGGGGAAGCGGGGCCGTCAATGGCGTGAGCCGCCTACACGGCGCCGTGAGCCGGCATCTATTCCTTCCTCTGTTCCCGCGTTGGCCCGAAGCGGAGATCCCCGTCGGCTATGTGACCAACGGGGTTCATGTGCCGACTTGGGACTCGCCTGCGGCCGATGACCTGTGGACGGCAGCCTGCGGAAAAGATCGCTGGCGGGGAGGGGCGGAAAACTTGGAGCGGGACATGCGCGGCCTTCCGGACAGCACGCTCTGGCAATTCCGAACCGCCTCCAGCCGGACTCTCATCGAATACGTTCGCGAACGGCTATCCCGGCAACTGGCGGCCTCCGGCGCGCCGCCCGTGGAGGTGGATGACGCGAAGCGCCTGCTCGACCCCAACGTCCTAACGCTGGGGTTCGCCCGCCGTTTTGCAACCTACAAGAGGCCGAACCTTTTGCTGCGGGACCCGCAACGGCTGCTGCGCCTGTTGACCAATCCGCAACGCCCGGTGCAACTCATCATCGCCGGCAAGGCGCATCCGGAGGATCTGCCCGGGCAGGCATTAATTCAGGAATGGATCCATTTCATCCGGCGCCCCGAGAGCCGCCCCCATGCGGTCTTCCTCAGCGATTACGACATGCTTCTGACCGAGCAACTGGTCCAGGGCGTGGACGTCTGGCTCAACACGCCCCGCCGGCCCTGGGAGGCTTGCGGCACGAGTGGGATGAAAGTGCTCGTCAATGGCGGCATCAATCTCTCGGAACTCGATGGCTGGTGGGCGGAAGCCTACACGCCTGAGGTTGGGTGGGCATTGGGAGATGGCCGCGAGCATGGCGATGATCCCGACCGGGATGCGGTGGAAGCCGGCGCGCTCTACGATCTGCTCGAGCGGGAGGTCATTCCGGAATTCTATGCGCGGGACGGGAGCGGAGTGCCCAGCGTATGGATCAAACGCATGCGAGAAAGCATGGCGCAGTTGACCCCCCGCTTTTCCGCTCACCGCGCGGTGCGCGAATACACTGGGCAGCGCTATCTTCCGGCCGCGGCCACCTACCTGGAGCGCGCGGCCAACAAAGGCGCCGTCGGACGGCAAGTCGCCGATTGGCAGCGCAACCTGGAACAGAAATGGAACACGCTGCACTTCGGTGAGGTCAAGGTGAAGACTTGTGGCGGGGAGCACACGTTCGAGGTTCAGGTGTTTCTCAACGGCCTCGACCCCGAGGCGATCCAAGTTGAACTTTATGCGAATGGGATGGGCGGCGGCGATCCCGTCCGGGGAAAGATGGAGCGCACGCGACCTCAACCTGGCTCGCACGACCGCTACGTTTATCATGCGACCGCGCCCGCAAGCCGCCCAGCGAGCGATTACACGCCGCGCATGATCCCCCAGCACCCGGGGATGGCGGTCCCATTGGAATCGAGGCAAATCCTATGGCAACGGTGAAAAAACGGCCCGAACCCAAGTCCTCCCGTGTTGTGGCGACGCCCCCGAGGCGCTCCAACATCCGGGCGGGTTCTCCTCTTCCCCTAGGAACCCGGGAAACGGCGGGAGGGGTAAATTTTTCGTTGGTCAGCCGCTTCGCCAGCCGGGTTCGGCTGGAGTTGTTCGACCATCCCGAAGACGCCTCGCCCTCCCGGTCGATCGACCTGGATTCCCCGCGCCACCACACCGGTGACGTTTGGCATGTTTGGGTGGAGGGGATCGGTTCCGGACAACTCTATGCGTACCGTGTCGATGGTCCCTACCAACCGAGCGAAGGCCATCGTTTCAACTTCCACCGGCTTCTCCTCGATCCCTTTGCCAGTGCGATTTCGCCACTGCCGCAGTGGGATTTTGCGGCGGCGCGTGGGTACGATGCCTCGGCGCCGGGGCAGGACCTGGTTCTTTCGACGGTGGACAACGCCGGATCGATGCCGAAATGTGTCTTTATCAACGAGCCCTTCGAGTGGGGCCTGGACCAGCCGCTCCGCCATCCGTGGTCGGGCACAGTCATTTACGAAACGCACGTTCGCGGCTTTACGATCGATCCCACGTCGGGCGTGGACCATCCGGGAACCTACCGGGGCCTGACGGAAAAGATCCCCCATTTAAAAAGTTTGGGCGCAACCGCGGTGGAACTGATGCCCGTGCTGGAGTTCAACGAATGCTCCGCCACGCGCACAAATCCGCAGACCGGCGAGACGCTCAAGAATTATTGGGGCTATGATCCCGTCGCCTTCTTTGCGCCCAAGGCTTCCTATAGCAGCTCGAAAGGCTTGGGCCAGCAGAAGCTGGAGTTCAAGGAAATGGTCCAGGCCTTTCATGGGGCGGGCATCGAGATCATCCTCGACGTGGTCTTCAATCACACCGCCGAGGGAAGCGAACTAGGCCCCACCCTGTGTTTTCGCGGGATGGATAACGCGATCTTCTACACCTTGGCGGACGACAAACGTTATTACAAGGACTACACCGGAACCGGCAACACCATCAACGCCAACCATCCCGTGGTGCGGGACCACATCTTGTCCGCCTTGCGCCACTGGGTCGTGGAGATGCATGTCGATGGATTTCGCTTCGATCTAGCCTCCGTGCTCGGCCGCGGCCGCTCCGGCAACTTGTTGTCGAACTCTCCGCTGCTCGAGCGGATCGCCGAGGATCCGATCCTGCGGGATGTGAAGATCATCGCCGAGGCCTGGGACGCCGCCGGCGCCTACGAGGTGGGCAGCTTTTCAGAGCGGCGCTGGGCGGAGTGGAATGGCCGCTATCGCGACGACGTGCGGCGTTTCTGGCGCGGCGACGATGGCATGCTCGGTGCTTTCGCCAGCCGCATCTGCGGCAGCGCCGACATTTATGCCAAGTCCGGCAAAGGCCCCGACGGCAGCGTCAATTTCATCACCTGCCACGACGGCTTCACTCTCAACGACCTGGTGAGCTATCGCTCCAAGCACAACCAAGCCAACGGAGAGGACAACCGTGACGGGACCGACGCCAACCTCAGTGAAAACTACGGCGCCGAAGGCGACACGCAGGATGCCGGTATCGAGGCCGTGCGGAAACGCCAGATCAAAAATTTCCTTCTGACCCTGCTGATTTCGCGCGGCGTGCCGATGCTGCTCGGCGGCGACGAATTCCGCCGCTCCCAAGGCGGCAATAATAATGCCTACTGCCAGGACAATCAAACGAGCTGGTATGACTGGGGCTGCCTCCAACGGAGCCAGGACGTTTTCCAATTTACCAGCGACATGATTGCCTTTCGCCGGGCGCATCCCATCCTGAGCCAGGAACGGTTCTATACGGACACCGAGATCGGCTGGTTCAATCCACAACGGGAAGCGCCCAACTGGGCCGACCCCAAGGAAAAGCGGCTCACTTGTTGGATCCGCGAAGACGAGCAGCGTGCGCTTTGCCTCCTGTTCAATGCGAGTGCCGATGCGGCCGCCTTTGTTTTGCCTGCCGTGCCGTCAGGCGCGCAATGGCATCTGGCCGTGGACACCTCGCGCGAAACGCCGCAAGGTCTTTTTGCGGCGGGCGAGGAACCGCTTTTGGAAGATTCCCTCACCTACCACCTGCCGCCGCGATCGAGCGCAATCCTGCTTGCTCGGCGAGAGAAGATCCAATGAAAAAGCCGGCGCCGGTCACGTGGAGGCAGCTTGGAGATGCCACGAGCAGAGCGGGCATCCCCTGCCGCCAATCGAAGCCCGCCCACAAGCGACCGGCGGGAGCGACCCAGCGAAAAGTGGCGAGCCACCGGCGCTGGACATCGCCCTGGTGCCAGCCCAACCGGTCCTATATAGCGAAAACACTCCGTTGTTCGTCCAGATTGCGGACGGCTTGGGGATTCGCAGCATTCTTCACACCGACTACACACCGACTACAAATCCACGTGCGCACAACTGGCTTCGTTCAGATTGCGAAATGACCATAAAACCCAGTAGCCCTCTGGTCCTCTCGATCAACGGCGGCTCATCCAGTATCAAGTTCGCGCTGTTCGAAGGCGGCGATTCACCCCGGCGGCTGCTGGGGGGCGGGATTGAGCGGATTGGGCTGCCCGAGGCTGTTTTTCATGTGAAAGGGTTGAACCAGGAGGACGGCTTTTCCCGATTGCTGAAGACCGCTGACCACGCAGCGGCGATAGACACCCTGGTGGATTGGATCGGGGAATGCAGTTGGCTCGGCGCATTGGCCGCGGTCGGGCACCGCATCGTGCATGGTGGGCCGAACTATTGCGAACCGCAGCGCATCACCGCCGATATGGTTAAGGAATTGCGCCGCCTGAGTGCATTCGATCCCGACCACATGCCCGAGGAGATCGGCCTGACGGAGGCCTTGCACCGCCGTTTTCCCGACCTGCCGCAAGTGGCCTGTTTCGACACCGCTTTTCACCATGACCTGCCGCGGGTGGCGCGGATGTTGCCCATCCCGCGCCGGTACGAGGCGCAGGGGGTGCGGCGGTACGGGTTCCACGGATTGTCCTATGAGTTTTTGATGGGAGAACTGGGCCGCCGCGCCGGAACGACGGCGGCGGCGGGCCGCGTCATCCTCGCTCACCTCGGCAATGGCGCCAGCCTGGCGGCGGTGCATGGCGGAAAATCCATCGACACCAGCATGAGCTTCACGCCGGCCGCCGGGGTGCCGATGAGCACCCGCTCCGGCGACCTCGATCCCGGGCTGATCCGGTACCTGGCGCGCACCGAACAAATGGACGCCAAGCAATTCAGCGACATGGTGAATTTCCACTCCGGGCTGCTCGGGATATCGGACACCAGCCCCGACATGCGGGACTTGCTCGAGCGTGAAACGCTCGACGTGCGTGCGAAGGAAGCGGTCGCGCTGTTTTGCTACCAGGTTAAGAAATGGATCGGCGCCTTCGCGGCGGCGTTGGGGGGGCTGGACACGCTGGTGTTCGCCGGTGGCATCGGAGAAAACGCGCCCGCGGTACGCACCCGCATTTGCGATGGACTTGGATTCCTTGGCATCGAACTCGAAGAAAAGCAAAACACGGCGAATGAGAGGCTGATTTCCAACTGGGCCAGCCGGGTTGCGGTCCGCGTCATTTCCACCGATGAGGAACACACCATAGCCCAGGCGGTTTGCCGCGTTCTCGGCTTGGGCATGTCCAGTCAAAATGGCGCAACGGAGGGAAAATTGTGATGAACCAGGCACACGGATGGATGAATGGCGGGATGGGCGGAGGGATGTGGCTCTGGACGGCGATCTTCGTCCTGGTGGTGGTCGCGCTGGTCTTCATGATCAGCAAGCAGTCCAGGAAATAATCGTGAGTTCGCGCCACATCGGTGAAGGGACCTGTTATGCCTGAGAACGGACACCAGATGCTTGTGGAGGCAGCTGGGAGATGCCAAGAGCAGAGTGGGCATCCCCTGCCGCCAATCGAAGCCAGCCCACAAGCGAGTGATGCTCACAGTGCGAGCATCACGGGAGCGACCCAGCGAAAAGTGGCGAGCCACCCACGCCCGCAGGTGCCAAACCGGAAGGCAAATCCGGAGGCTGCTGTGGATAAAGGGTGGCGAATACGGACGTGAATACCACGTTCTCGATCTGAACTAACAAATAAGAATTGAACTATGAAAGCCAAAACTCTCTCGCCGGAAATGCTGCGCAACATGGACGCCTACTGGCGTGCCGCCAATTATCTGTCGGTCGGCCAGATTTACCTTTACGACAATCCGCTGCTTAAACGTCCGTTGACACTCACGGACGTAAAGCCGCTGGTGGTCGGGCACTGGGGCACCACACCGGGCCAGAACTTCATCTACGTGCACCTGAACCGGGCCATCAAGAAGTACGACCTGGACATGCTCTACATCGCTGGGCCCGGCCACGGCGGCCCGGCGATTGTGGGCAACGTGTACCTCGAAGGCACTTGGAGCGAGGTTTATCCGGATGTCAGCCAGGACGAGGCCGGGCTGAAAAAACTGTTCAAGCAGTTTTCGTTTCCCGGGGGGATCTCCAGCCATGTTGCGCCGACAACGCCGGGCTCGATTCACGAAGGGGGAGAACTGGGATACTCGCTCAGCCATGCCTTCGGGGCCGCGTTCGACAATCCCGGCTTGGTCGTTGCCTGCATCGTCGGCGATGGCGAAGCGGAAACGGGCCCCTTGGCGACCTCATGGCAGTCCAACAAGCTTCTCGACCCCGTTAGCGACGGAGCCGTGCTGCCGATCCTGCACCTCAATGGCTACAAGATTAGCAATCCAACCGTCCTGGCCCGCATCGAGCATGAGGAGTTGGAGCAATTTCTACGAGGTTGCGGTTGGACGCCCCACTTTGTGGAAGGGGATGAGCCGAAGAAGATGCATGAATTGATGGCTGCCACCTTGGATAAGGCCATCGAGGAGATTCGGCAAATCCAGGACAATGCACGGAACAAAAACGACGCTACGCGGCCGCGCTGGCCCATGATCGTCCTCAAGTCGCCCAAAGGCTGGACGGGGCCGAAGTTTGTCGATGGCCTACCCATCGAGGGCACTTTCCGGGCGCACCAGGTGCCGTTGTTGGTCGATTCCGACCATCCCGAGCATGTGCACCAGCTCGAGAGCTGGATGAAGAGCTATAAGGCGGAGGAGTTGTTTGATGAAAATGGCTGCCTGATTCCGGAGCTGGCCGAACTGGCGCCGAAGGGCGACCGCCGGATGGGGGCCAATCCGCACGCCAACGGCGGCATTCTGCTGCGCGACCTGCGCATGCCGGATTTTCACCTTCACGCGGTTCATGTGCCTGCGCCGGGCGCGGTGGACGGCCAGGACACGCTGGTCTTGGGTAAGTTCCTCCGTGACGTGGCCAAGCTGAATCAGGGGCAGCGCAATTTCCGTATTTTTGGGCCGGATGAGACGCTGTCGAACCTTCTGGGCGCGGTTTTTGAATGTACCAACCGCCAGTGGGACGCCCGGAATGAAATCAACGATGAATTCCTCGCACCTGCCGGCCGCGTGCTGGACTCGATGCTCAGCGAGCACCAGTGCGAGGGTTGGTTGGAGGGGTATCTGCTGACCGGGCGGCACGGCCTGTTCAACAGCTATGAGGCCTTCATTCGTATCGTGGACTCGATGTTCAGCCAGCACGCCAAATGGCTGAAGGTGACGTTGGAACTGCCCTGGCGTCGAAAAATCGCTTCGTTAAACTATCTGCTCGCCTCCCACGTCTGGCAACAGGACCACAACGGCTTCACGCACCAGGACCCCGGCTTCCTTGACCATGTCATCAACAAGAAGGCCGATATTGTGCGCGTTTACCTGCCGCCCGACGCCAACTGCCTGTTGTCGGTTTTCGATCACTGCCTGCGCAGCCGGCATTACGTCAACGTGGTGGTGGCGGGCAAGCACGCCCTTCCGCAGTGGCTGGCCATGGACGCCGCGGTCGTGCATTGCACGGAAGGAATCGGCATCTGGCAATGGGCCAGCAACGACCAGGGCGCCGAGCCGGACGTGGTCATGGCCTGCTGCGGCGACACGCCCACGCTGGAGATTTTGGCCGCCGTCTCCATCCTGCGGCGGCATTTGCCCAATCTGAAAATCCGCGTGATCAATATCGTTGATCTGATGAAGCTGCAGTCTGCGAGCGAGCATCCGCACGGCTTGAACGAATCCGATTACGATTCGCTTTTCACCCGAGACAAACACATTATTTTTGGCTTTCATGGATATCCCTGGCTGATCCACCGGCTGACCTACCGCCGGACCAACCGCAACCTCCATGTCCGGGGGTACAAGGAAGAGGGCACCATCACGACCGCCTTCGACATGCGGGTGCAGAACGATCTGGACCGGTTTCATTTAGTTCAGGACGTAGTGGATCGGCTGCCGCACTTGGGGGCCAAGGGAGCCTATCTCAAGCAGCAGATGCAAGACAAGCTTATCGAGCACAAGCACTACATTGATCAGCACGGCGAAGACATGCCGGAAATCCGGAACTGGAAGTGGGGGCGCCCCCAATAAATGCACAAGCGCTGGCCGACACAAACCAAGCGAGAAAGAACATGACGGCATACACATCACTCACCACCAGCGCGGCATGGAAAGCCCTCGAAGCCCATTATCAGAACATTCGTGAGTTGCACCTCCGGAAACTGTTCGCGGACGACGCCACCCGCGGAGAGCGAATGGCGGTCGAGGCGGTTGGCATCTACCTCGACTACTCGAAGCACCGCATCACCGATGAGACAGTCACCCTCTTGTTGCAACTGGCGGAAGAGTCCGGCCTGCGGGCCCACATCGCGGCCATGTTCCGCGGGGACAAGATCAACCTCACGGAAAAGCGGGCCGTCCTGCACGTGGCCCTGCGGGCTCCCCAAGGGCAATCCATCATGGTGGACGGCGAGGACGTGGTGCCTCAGGTGCATGCCGTTCTGGACAAGATGGCCGATTTCTCCAACCGGATGCGCAGCGGAGAGTGGAAGGGCCACACCGGCAAGCCGATCCGTAATGTCATCAATGTCGGCATCGGCGGGTCCGATCTGGGGCCGGTGATGGCGTACGAGGCGTTGCGTCATTACAGTCAGCGCGACCTGACCTTCCGCTTTGTCTCCAACATTGACGGCACCGACTTCGCCGAGGCCACCCACGACCTCGACGCCGCGGAGACGCTGTTCATCATCTCCTCGAAGACCTTTACCACGCTCGAAACCATGACGAACGCGCACACCGCCCGCGACTGGGCCCTCAAGACCTTGCAACATCCCGCCGCCGTTGCCAGGCATTTCGTCGCGGTCTCGACCAACGCCGAACAGGTGGCGAAGTTCGGCATCGACACCGCCAATATGTTCGAATTTTGGGACTGGGTCGGCGGGCGGTACTCCATGGATTCGGCAATTGGCCTCTCGACCATGATTGCCATCGGCCCCGACAATTTCCGCGCCATGCTCGACGGTTTCCACCAAATGGACGAGCATTTCCGAACGGCCCCCTTCGAGCGCAATTTGCCCGTGCTCATGGGACTGCTGGGCCTTTGGTACAACAACTTCTTCGGTGCCCAAACAGTGGCGGTCCTTCCGTATGAGCGGTACCTGAAACGTTTTCCCGCTTATCTCCAGCAGTTGACGATGGAGAGCAATGGCAAGCACGTCACCCTGGATGGAAAGGAGATTGCCTACCAAACCGGGCCCATCTACTGGGGGGAGCCCGGCACCAATGGCCAGCATTCCTTTTACCAACTGATTCATCAGGGAACCAAGCTCATCCCCTGTGACTTCATCGGGTTTTTACAGCCGCTGAATCCCCTCGGGCGTCATCACGACTTGCTTTTCGCCAACATGTTCGCCCAGGCGGAGGCTCTGGCCTTTGGGAAAACAGCGCGGGAGGTGCGGGACGAGGGTACGCCCGAATGGTTGGTGCCACCCAAGACGTTCGAGGGAAACCGTCCATCCAGCACCATCCTTTTGGAACGGCTGACGCCGACGGCGTTGGGGAAGCTTGTCGCCTTGTACGAGCACAGCGTTTTCACCCAAGGCGCGATCTGGGGCATCGACTCCTTTGACCAGTGGGGGGTCGAGTTGGGGAAGGCGCTTGCGGTGCGCATCATTCCGGAACTAGAAGCTGGAGCCAAGTCCGAACCCAAGCACGACAGCTCCACCAACTCCCTGATCCGGCGCTACCAGAGCGCAGCGCAGCGCCGGCTTGGGGCTTCGGGGCCCCAAGCCGGCGCGAGCATAAGCGGGACGCGCGGCGCAGCCGCGCTGGGGCCAGCGCCATTCAATAGATCGAAGCAGTCATGAGAATGGCGAAGGGGAAACGGCCATGACGAAAGCCACCGCGCAATCACCCAAGGCACCCGAGCCCAAGCCAGCGTCGAAGCCCGCCGCCGCCGGATCGAAGTCTCCAGGACCAAAGCCAGGGGCCAAGCCCGATCCCAAGGATGATCTCAAAACCCTGCCCATGGCGGAGGTTGAGAAGCGATTGGAGTCGTCGCCGGACGGCCTCAGCCAAGCCGAGGCACAGAAGCGATTGGCGCAGTACGGTCCCAACGAGCTCGCGGAAAAGAAAACCAATCTGGTTCTGAAGTTCCTGGCCTATTTCTGGGGCCCCATCCCCTGGATGATTGAAGTGGCGGTGATTTTGTCGGGCGCGGTTCGGCACTGGCTGGATTTCTTCATCATCCTATTTCTGCTTTTGTCCAACGCGGTGGTCGGATTCTGGGAAGAACATCAGGCGGGCGATGCCATTGCGGCTCTCAAGGCCAAATTGGCCGTCGACGCCCGGGCCAAGCGCGATGGCAAGTGGACGGTTCCGAAGGCCAGCGAACTGGTGCCGGGCGACATCATCCGCCTACGGTTGGGCGACATCATCCCTGCGGATGCGCGCCTGTTGGACGGAGATCCAGTCGAAGTCGACCAGTCCGCGCTGACGGGGGAATCCTTGCCCGTCACCTGCCAACCCGGGGGCGCGGTGTTTTCGGGGTCGATTCTCCGCCAGGGCGAAATCGACGCCATGGTCTACGCCACTGGCACTCACACCTATTTCGGGAAGACCGCACAACTGGTGGAGGAGGCGCACAACGTCAGCCATTTCCAACGCTCCGTGCTGAAGATCGGTGACTACCTGATTGTTCTCGCCGTGGCGTTGGTGGCCGTCATCGTTACGGTCGCGCTCTTCCGCGGCGATCCGATGCTCGATACCTTGGAGTTTGCCTTGGTGCTTTTGGTCGCCGCGATTCCGGTGGCGATGCCGACGGTGCTGTCGGTGACCATGGCGGTCGGCGCGCGGCTGTTGGCGAAAAAGGAAGTGGTGATCACGCGGTTGGCGGCGATCGAAGAACTCGCCGGCGTGGATATATTGTGCTCGGATAAGACGGGAACCCTGACCCAGAACAAGCTGACGCTCGGCGATCCCTTCACGGTGAACAATATCCCCGGCGATCAGGTCGTTTTCTGGGCCGCGCTGGCTTCGCGCGCCGAAGACAAGGACACCATCGACCTCGCGGTGATCGGCGGCGTCAAGGACGACCAGGCGCTAAAAAGCTGTCAGGTCCTGCATTTCCAACCGTTCGATCCGGTGCGGAAGCGCACCGAAGCCACCGTTAAGGGCAGCGACGGAAAGCAATTCTTCGTGGCCAAGGGAGCGCCGCAGATCATTCTTCAAATGTCGGTCAACGTGGGCGATGTGAAGCCTGCCGTCGAGAAAGCCGTCAATGAATTTGCGGGGCGGGGTTTCCGGTCGCTGGGCGTGGCTCGGGCCGACGAAGAGGGCAAGTGGCAGTTTGCCGGTGTGCTGCCGTTGTTCGACCCGCCGCGTGAGCAGGCCAAGGCAACCATCGCCAGCGCCCGGGAAATGGGCGTCCAAGTCAAGATGGTGACCGGCGATCAGTTGGCCATCGCCCGCGAAACCGCCCGGGAGTTGGGGATGGGCACGAACATCCTGGATGCCAGCGGATTGGGCGACACCAAGCCGCACGAGGCGGCGCAGGCGGCCGAGGCGATCGAAAAAGCGGACGGTTTCGCCCAGGTATTTCCGGAACATAAATTCCACATCATCGATGTTCTCCAGAAACGCGGCCACTTCGTCGGTATGACCGGCGACGGGGTGAACGATGCCCCCGCGTTGAAACAAGCCGACTGCGGCATCGCCGTTTCCGGGGCGACCGACGCCGCGCGAGCGGCGGCGTCCATCGTTTTACTGGCGCCCGGGCTGTCGGTGATCATCCACGCCATCAAGGAAAGCCGCAGAATTGTGCAGCGGATGAACAGCTACGCCATCTACCGCATCGCCGAAACGCTGCGCGTGCTGCTGTTCATGGTGCTGGCAATCCTGGTCTTCAACTTCTATCCGGTCACGGCGGTGATGATCGTGCTGATCGCGGTGCTCAATGACGGGGCCATTCTGTCCATCGCCTACGATAACGTCCATTACAAGGACAAGCCCGAGGCGTGGGATATGCGTTTGGTGCTGGGGATCGCCACCGTGCTCGGCCTCGTCGGGCCGGTGGCGGCTTTTGGCCTGTTTTATCTTGGCGACCGGGTGTTCCACCTCGATCACTCGCACCTGCAGACGCTGATGTACCTCATGCTGTCGGTGGCCGGGCATCTGACCATCTTCCTCACGCGCACCCGCGGTCCGTTCTGGTCGATACGTCCGGCGCGCATTCTGTGGGTGGCGGTGCTCGGCACACAATTGCTGGCGACGCTGATCGCGGTGTACGGGCTGTTCATGACACCCCTTGGCTGGGGCTGGGCCGCGGCCGTTTGGGGCTATGCCCTGGTGTGGGCGCTCGTGACCGACCGCGTCAAACTGCTGGGCTACCGGATCCTCGACCCCACCCAGCCTCCCTTGCTGATGAAGCGGCCTGCCGATCTGACGCCGCAGATCGCGACGCGGGCGTATGCAATCTACCAGCGGCGGGTCCATGGCGAAAGCCAGGCGGACCAAGACTGGCTCGAGGCGGAGCGCGAAGTTCGGAAAGACTAGGCCGGACGCGCCGCAACCCGCCACTCCGAAGGAGGAAGATGAAAATCGACTCGACCGATTTCCGCGTGCGGCACGGCAAGAAGCTCACGCTCAGGGAGTGGCCGACCATCGTGAAGCCATTCTATGAATCGAA
>Ga0307373_10007089_pt1 | contig 17581 bp, 13 predicted proteins | sample OX2MG_FD_202534 | JGI IMG/M metagenome (GOLD analysis project Ga0307373, IMG submission 202534) | Soil microbial communities from Risofladan, Vaasa, Finland - OX-2 | ecosystem: Environmental > Terrestrial > Soil > Coastal area > Acid sulfate soil | place: Finland: Risofladan, Vaasa | collected... | reverse complement strand
TTGGGCTGGAAAACATCCGGGTAGGGCGTGTGGTCGGAGGCCAGCAAGACTGAAAGATAGGGATGGGCAGGGTCGGGATGGTGATACCAGATTTCTCCCGATCCCCCGTCCGGCAGCCCCAGGAAATAAATATCGTCTTTCGGCACACCCATGTGCCCCAGGACCGCCCGCGTCTCCGCCATGCGCAGGTTGCCGAAATTCATGGCCTCTGCAGGACTGCACGAGTGCTGGTAATAACGATCGCACGAGCCCGCATCGCCGCCCGTAAAATAAACATAATGGATTGGGATATGATTCTCTATGGCCGCCCGGGTCAATCCTGCCCAGCTACCCTCGTCATCCTCGTGGGCGCAGAAAATCATGATGGATTTAGGCAGGGGATTCACACCCAGCTCAAGGTCGCTTGTGGCCACGGTGTTTCCGGACGAATCGCTGAGAACGACTTCGGCCCGGTAGAGGCCGGCCCGGCCGGCGGGAAGGGCAAACGTCACGGTCTCTTCCATGGGACGCGAAGCCGGTGGCAGGTCAAGGTGGCTGGCAACAACCTTCTTTTGGATGGGCTTTCCGTCGGGATCAAGCAACAGAGCGGCGGCGGAAATCTGCTTCCAGGCCGTCTTTCCGGGATTCTCGATTGAGAAATGAATGGCCGCATCCTCTCCCGGAATGAACATCGTGTGGCTCGTATCGAAACGAATAGCGCCCGAATCAACGTCCGGAGGATAAAAGTGGCGGTAGCTTTGGGTGTTGACGCTGCTCAGTTCAGGATAAATGTACTGCGATGGATAAGGCTGGGGTGAGGTGACGCCGGGCGGCCGGATCAGGACCAGATGGCTGAAGGCAATATCCAGAACGTTCTTCCGGTCATGGTCCCACACCACTACCCCGTACTGATGGATGGTGGGCTGGCTGACCTTGCCGGCAACGGCGGCGTCGCTGGAATGAATTTCCTGCTCCGTGCCTCCAGCCAGGGTCAGGTCCGTGTTCAACGCCACAACGCTTGCGGCAGCCTGCTGCGCGGGTCCTGCAATCCACGGCCAATAGCGGTTTGAGAATTCCACCCGAAGGCCCTTGAGCGGTTGATGGGTCAGGTTCTTCAGCGTTATATCGCACGCGACCCGGTCACCCGTAACGTAGAAAGCCTTTCCGAGCTCGATGCGCTCGATCTTGACCAGCTTGCGATAGACGGCAAAGGAGCCGGCCCCGGGAACCTTGGAAACAATCTGCCCTGAAATCCGGTCGTACCCCAGCAAATCGATCTCATAGCGTCCGGTCCTGGCGTCCGGCGGAATCGTCCATAAGACGGAATAGGGGGTTGTAGCTGCGCCGCTCGGACAGGTCCACACCTGCGAGGGCGCACTGGTGAATACCGCAGGCGATTCGCCCTCGTAGCGTACCGTTGCTGAAAAAGTCAGATCGCCGCGAACGGAAGCCCCTGGAGCCGGGACCAGCCGCATCTCGACTTCCGAGCCGGCGTTGTAACTGGTTCTATTCGTAATAGCCAGGACGCTGTTCTGCGCCTGGGCCAGCATGGGCAGCAGAAGAACTCCGGCAACAACCGCGAGCTTTGTGCAAACGGACTTTCTCATGCGCTTTGACAACACAACTTCCTCCACTCCTGGACGGAAACGGCGCCCTGTGCGAAAGGCCAAACCCACCCCCGTCGCGCCCTCGTGCCGCCCCCGAGTCTGGGCTTGCAGGCAAGAGGTTTAATTTATCACGAAGCAGAGCCCGGCGCGCGCACGCCTGCCCCTGGCTTTCGCCGGGGGCAGAACAATGCGGTCAGGTTGCTGAAAATCTGTGCGGCTTTGGAGATCTATCAGTTTGTTGAAAAACGTTCCGAGGATGTCATCCTGAGCGTAAGCGAAGGATCTGCTTTATGCGGAATCAAACACTTGCGAGATTCCTCGTCGCCTGCGGCTCCTCGGAATGACACAGGGCACGAGTTTTTCAACAAGCTGCTATGCTTCCGCAGCAGATTTCAGTTCGGTTTGAGGAATGAGCTCGGGCAATGCACCTAACTTTGCGAGGATAAGGTAAACCACAAAGCCCACGATGAAGGAGAACAGGACGGCCGGACGATCAGCCTTTATCCAGCTTGCGGGTACTCCGGGAATGCTGTTGAGGATTCCGACCACAAAGCCAATCGCCCAGGCCACGTATCCAGCCAAGTTGACTCCCTTGCGCGGCCCTGACCACTTTCTTCCGGCCAGGAGATAGTCGGCAGCCATGGCGCCGCAGATCGGTCCGAAGGAGGCTCCTACGATCGTGAAAAAGCCGATCAGGTTTTGCGCCACGCCCGTAATGGCCAGAATGGCTCCGATGGTCACGCCCACCAGGGTTGAAACGGTGCGCGGAATCTTCGGCAGCATGGTTTCAAAGCTGTTGCCGGCGATGAAGGTGCAGAACGTCGTGGGGACCATGGAGGCGGCCGCAAACAGAAAGAACATCACCGGAGCAAGAGCGCCGACGCTCTTGATGGTTCCGGCATAGGTGAAATCCGAGGCATTCCCCAAAGTGCCCAGGTGGCCGGCAACTGCGAGTACCGGCAGACCACCTGCCACCAGAATCGCCAATGCGATGCCCGTCAGGCCGCCCAGCACCACATCGCGGCGGTTCCTGTTGTTCAACCCAAAATCAGTCCCCGCGGCGCCGGCGGTGGCAAAAAACCCTATGACGATGGTGAGCATCATTAAAAATCCGCCCCAGGCGTCGTTCTGCGGCGGATGGTAACTGGAAACGCCTCCCTTGTTGGCCCAGAACACAATGACGATCATCACCAGCGGCACCCAGTTCAGATACTGGGCAATGCGCGCCATGGTGGAAATCCCTTTGATGGCCACCCAGGCCAGCCCGTAGGCCCAGATCACCGCGATAGCAACAAACAGCCCTTTCGAGTGGCTGCCGAGCCCTTCCATGATGTAGTCCACGGCGAAATACGTTGCGACTGCAAACCACCCAATTTGGAGAAAACCCATCAGCAGGCCGGGCATCAGGTACCCGCCCTTCACTCCGAAGGTGGATGTTCCAACAATGTAGAGAGGGCGGCCTGTCTGCATCCCCATCATGGCCGGTGCATAGTAGAAAAGCCCAAAACAGAGCAGGCCCGCCACAAAAAGGCCCACAAGGCATACCGCAGGGCTGGCTTGGCTCAGCGTGGGCGCGGACAATCCCAGGTAGAAAGCGACCCACAAAAAGATCCCAGCGTAGGAAGGGAAGGTGCTTTTGTACCAGGGGACTCGTTTACTTAGAGGATTGGGAACGGACGATTCAACGTAATTTGGTAGTTCGGCGGCCATTTTACCCCCAATCGAATGCACTCAAAGAGTGTGGTCGGGGACAAAGAATAGTCGTTGCAGGGTCTTTATGCAAGTCTAAAAGCACAAATCACTGCGGGAAGGTTTGCTGCCTGCTGCGTTCCGCCGGTTGCGCCTGGCTTTGATTCGCCAAGCCGCGCCCGGTTAGCCTTCCTCGCCTTCGGCAAACAGCCGGTAACCGGGGTTGGGCGGAAACATTTCCGCCATTAAAGTCATGCGTTTGCGCAAAGCAGGAACAGGCAGGTGTTCGGGCCCAAGCCGGATTTGAACGTCGTGCCAGAGCCCGTGCATATATTCCGCGCAGGTGCTGGTAAAGGAAGCATCGCGATAGTTCAGAAACTGCGGTCCCGTTCGAGACCAGCGGTCCCGCCTCCGAAGCGGCTGTTTGGCCTCGTAGGCTTCCTCATCAATTTCACCCTCGAACCCCTTGCGCAGTTCTTGATGCAGCAGGCTCGTATACTGCTCCAGCTCTTTGAGAGTGAGCTGCGGACGGAGGAGTTCGGCGACACTCGCCAAAAATTCCCATCCGGTGTCGTGAGGGTCGAGCTCTCGACAGGCGAGGACCATGTCAATGCTGCTCTTGTTTTCCAGCCAGACCGCGGAATGCTTTTCTCCCTCAGGAATAGAAAAAGCGACCCGGTCACCCGTTGGCAAGCACGCCACGAAGGGGACCAGAAGAATCCTCAATTTTCCCAGGCGCCGGGCGATCGATTGCGGGACGGCCCGGGCCGGCTCCCGGACCATGGTGCGTTCTTCGGAGGGACTGAGCGCAACCGCTGAATGCATTTCCCATTCATGCGCAAGCCGGGAGAGCGGCACAAAGATCTGCTGGACATACTCCCGAACCGGAATATCCTTGTTCACAGAAACCTGCAAAGCACTCAACTCGCTCCTCGTGTATCAAATCTCAGCCTTATTGTGGAGGATAACGCCGCCCGATGTCCAGCTTTCCACCTCGAACGGCAGGCCACAACGCCGGATCAATTCTCCCCCACCGCAGGCCGGCCCGTAAGCAGGAGCGCGCCCGATTGCGAGCGCCTGGCAACAAAGCCTCGAGATCTGCCACCTGGTGTTCCATGCCAGCCTCGATCCCATACCAGAAAAGGGTTGCGTTAGGCCTGCAGCCGGGGCAAAATGAAAGGGTAAGGATTTTGACGGACTGAGGAATGCGCCTCCTGGCAGCAGAGCTTTGAGCGGGCTCCGGGAGTAACGAGGAGTTCAGCACGGGCGTTCCTTTTGTCGATACGGGGCCGCGGAAAACAGCTTTGCAATTAACCCCTGAGAAATTCCCAGCATTCTCACTTCCCGATGACAAGTTCCACGACCATTGTGGCGTGTTCGCCATCTATGGTCATCCCGAAGCTTCCAAGCTGACCTATCTCGGCCTTTATGCCCTCCAGCACCGGGGTCAGGAAAGCGCCGGTATCGCGGTGACCGACGGCCATCGGCTGAAGGGCCACAAGAATATGGGTCACGTGGCGGAAGTTTTCGACGAGGGCGTCCTGCAGAGCCTCGCCGGGCATGCCGCCATCGGTCACACTCGATATTCGACGGCCGGCGATACAAACTTGAAAAATGCCCAGCCCCTGAGCGTCAGTTGCCAGAAGGGGCAGGTGGCTCTGGCCCACAATGGGAATCTGGTGAACGCGGCCAGCATCCGGCGCGAGCTGGAAAATCGCGGGGACATCTTTCAGACCACCAGCGACACGGAAGTGATCCTGCACTATTTCGCGCGTTCCAAACACAGCGGGATTCCGGAATCGATTGCCGAAGCGCTGGACCGCGTTGCGGGCGCCTACTCGCTGGTCATGCTTTTCAAGGACAGTGTTTACGCGATTCGGGACCCGCGCGGGTTCCGGCCTCTCAGTCTCGGGCAATTGAACGGCGCTTACGTTGTTGCTTCAGAAAGCTGCGCGTTTGACATTATCAGCGCCACTTACCTGCGCGAAATCGAGCCGGGTGAGATGGTGATTCTGGATAAGCGCGGCGTAACTTCTCTCCGTTTTTCACCGCCGGCCAAGCAGGCGAAATGCATTTTTGAACACGTCTATTTTTCGCGCCCTGACAGCATTGTGTTTGGCCGCTCGGTGCAAAGCAGCCGGGAAATGCTGGGGCGGCGGCTCGCCCGCGAATATCCGGCCGATGCGGATCTGGTGGTGCCGGTCCCCGATTCCGGAGTCGCTGCGGCCATTGGTTATTCGGAAGAATCGGGCCTGCCATTGAAGTTTGGCCTGATCCGCAACCACTACGTGGGACGCACGTTCATTGAGCCAACGCAGGCTATCCGCGACTTTGGAGTCAAGCTCAAGCTGAATCCCGTGCGCAGCCTCCTGGAGGGCAAGCGCGTGGTGCTGGTGGATGATTCCATCATCCGCGGCACGACCAGCCGGAAAATTGTGCGCATGGTGCGCGAGGCCGGAGCGCGCGAAGTCCATATGCGGATCAGTTGCCCGCCCACGATTTCGCCTTGCTATTACGGGGTTGACACGCCCACGAAAAAAGAGCTTATCGCTTCCAGCCACAGCGTGGAAGATATCCGCATTTACGTGGGAGCTGACACGCTGGGCTATCTTTCACTTGAAGGCCTGCGAGAAGCCGTTGGAAGCGACAAAGAGAACTATTGTCTGGCCTGCTACACGGCCAGCTATCCCACGGCCATCCAGGAACCTCTCATCACTTTGCGAAACCGGGAATAATATTTATGGAATCTACCGAATCTTTGCAGACCGAGGAACAATACCCGAATGCCCCCGAGCCGGTTTCTCCTCCACCCCGCCGCGTTTCCCGGCACGATGGCTTATGGGAAACCGTTCGCTCCCTCCTCATTATCTTAATCGGGGTGTTTTGCATCCGGACGTTCGTGGCCGAAGCCACCGTGATTCCGACGGGGTCGATGGAGAACACCATTCTGATTGGCGACCACGTTTTTCTGAACAAGCTGCTTTACGGTCCCCAACTGCCTTACACCGACCTGCGCTTTCCGCGCCTCGCGCCGATTCACCGCGGAGACATCGTGGCTTTCCACTATCCGGTCGATCCCTCTCTGATGTTCGTCAAGCGCGTGATCGGCGTGGGCGGGGATGTGATCCGGATTGTGAACAAGAAGGTTTACGTTGATGGCAAGCGGCTCAAAGAGCCCTATGCTCAGTTTCAGTCGTCCGCCTATTTCCCTCTTCGCGATAACTTTCCTCCACCCGTGCGTGAAATCGGCGAGCTGCCGGCAGCCTGGGGCCTGAATCCCCACTGGGCGCGTGAAATGCCCCGCTATATTGGCAAAGACGGCCTTCACGTTCCCAAGGGGTATTTGTTTGTGCTGGGCGACAATCGTGACGATTCCCTGGACAGCCGTTTCTGGGGGTTCGTGCCCTTGCCGAATGTGGTGGGGGAACCGCTGTTTGTCTATTGGTCTTACAAGGCGCCCACGCAGGAATGGACTGACGACCGGCTGCCAGACCGGCTGCGATTCGATGCTTCCATCCTCTGGAACTTTTTTGACAAAACGCGCTGGTCCAGAATGGGCAAGATCTTCTGACGAATTCCGTCCATCTGCTCTTATTGACTGATTCCGCCAAAGGAGTTCCCGGCGATTGATGCGTTATCGAGATGCGGGCGTCGACATCAATGCGGCGAGCCGCGCCAAATCACAAATTAAAGAGCTTGTCAGCAAAACTTTCAATCCCCGCGTGCTGCGGGGTTTCGGCGCCTTTGGAGGGTTCTTTTCTCTCCAGGGTTTTCCCTCAGACGCCGTGCTGGTTTCCAGCATGGACGGCGTGGGCACCAAACTCAAACTTGCATTCGCCACCCACCGCCATGAGAGCGTTGCCGCGGACCTGGTCTTCCACTCCGTCAACGACATCGCGGTCCATGGCGCCCGGCCGCTCTTTTTTCTGGATTATCTTGCAACGGGAAAGATCCGTCCGAAGGTTGTCACGGATATCGTCCGCGGACTTTCGAACGCCTGCCGCCAGGTCGGCTGCGCTCTCATCGGTGGAGAAACCGCCCAGATGCCAGGCTTTTACGCTCCCAACGAATATGATCTTGCAGGCTGCATGATTGGATGGGTGCGCCGCCGCGACATCCTGGACGGAAGCCGGATTCGTCCCGGCGATGTGGTGATCGGGCTGCCGTCACTGGGCTTGCACACCAACGGTTATTCTCTGGCCCGAAAAGTTTTGATCGAGCAGGCGGGGCTTCGGCTTTCAAAGCACGTTCCGGAACTCGGGCGCCGGCTTGATGAAGCACTGCTGGCGCCACATCGCTGTTACGGGCCTTTGCTGCAACCTTTGCATCAGAAAGGATGGCTTACCGGCCTGGTTCACGTTACGGGCGGCGGCATCACGGACAATACCCCGCGAATTCTTCCGGGACAGTGTGCAGCAGAAATTCATTTGGGCTCGTGGCCGGTGCCACCCCTTTTCAATCTGATCGCCAGCCTCGGAAAAGTCCGCCAGGCGGAAATGTTGCGGACTTTTAATATGGGCCTGGGCATGCTCCTGATCGTTCCGAAAAAGAACCTGGATCATGTCACACGGGCGCTCCGAAGAAAAAAAGAGAAGTTTTGGACCGTGGGCAGGATCGTTCGTGGCAAGGCTGAGGTAAAATATCTCGCGAGCGCTCCAGATCAGGCATAGCAGGTTGCTAAAGAGGGGTCGAGCCCTGCGTATTTCCGAGCCCCGGCCAAGTGTCATTCCGAGCAAAGCGAGGAATCTGCTTTTCGGCGCAGGATCAACGGGAATCTCGCAGGAGATCGGGTCATCCGGCATTCTTATTTTCTGTGGTTAGGTATTCATGAAGAACATCGGCATTTTATTTTCCGGCCGGGGATCGAATTTTGAGGCGATCGCTCGTAACGTTGCAGACGGGAAAATACCCGCCAGAATCGCCCTGGTCATCAGCAATCGCGAGCAGGCGCCGGGCCTTGAGCACGCGCGCGCCATGGGCCTGAAGACCCTTTTTATTCCCGCCAAGGGCAAGGATCGCGAGGCCTATGACCGCGAAGTGGTCGCCGCCCTCAAAGAGGCGCAGGTGGATCTGGTGTGCCTGGCGGGCTTTATGCGATTGCTCAGCCCGTATTTTGTGCGGGCTTTTCCCGGGCGTATCCTGAATATTCACCCGGCGCTGCTTCCCGCCTTTCCGGGCCTCGACGCGCAGCAGCAGGCCCTCGATTATGGCGTCAAGTTCACCGGCTGCACCGTCCACATTGTGGACGAGGGCATGGATACCGGACCTATCGTGCGCCAGGCCGTCGTGCCGATCCTTGACGACGACACCGTGGAAACGCTCTCGGCGCGCATTCTGGCGGAAGAACACCGGATTTATTCCGAAGCCGTCTGCTTGATGATCAAGGATAAAGTCCGCATTGAGCGGCGTCGTGTGCTGCTGAAGCCATGAGGGCGCCTCCTCTCGAAACAGGCGGGCAGTCCACATCTCCAATCTCTGCCTGTAGAAATTTGTGATGACGCTGAACGAACAACTCGCTTATCTCACCAAGGGCGCGGAAGAGACGATCCGGGCGGAAGACCTGTACGCCAAGCTTGAGCGCGCCGCGAAGACGGGCACGCCGCTCCGCGTCAAGGCCGGCTTCGACCCCACGGCTCCGGACATACACCTGGGGCACACGGTCCTGATCCGCAAGCTGAAACACTTTCAGGACCTGGGGCATACGGTGATCTTTCTGATCGGGGATTTCACCGGCATGATCGGCGACCCATCGGGCCGCAACGTGACGCGCCCTCCCATGACGCCCGAAGAAATCGCTGCGAACGCCGAGACCTACAAGAAACAGGTCTTCAAAATTCTCGACCCGGAAAAGACCGTGGTGGACTTCAACAACCGCTGGCTGGGCAAGCTGACAAGCCAGGAGTGGATGGCGCTGTTCTCAAAATACACGGTGGCCCGGCTGCTTGAGCGTGATGACTTCAGCAAGCGAATCAAGGAGGGCCGCCCGATCACTCTTCACGAGTTTCTCTATCCTTTGGCGATGGCTTACGATTCGGTTGCGCTCAAGGCCGATGTCGAGCTGGGCGGAACGGACCAGAAGTTCAACCTGCTCGCGGGCCGGACCATTCAGCAGGAATACGGGCAGGAACCCCAGGTCGTCATGATGATGCCCATCCTGGAGGGGCTCGACGGCGTGCAGAAAATGTCGAAGTCGCTGGGCAATTATGTGGGCATCAACGAGCCGCCCCAGGAAATGTTCGGCAAGCTGATGTCCGTTTCAGATGATTTGATGTGGCGCTACTACGACTTGCTCACGGATTTGCCGCCCACAGAAATTGCGGAGCTGAAAAACTCCGCAGCAGCCGGAACCGCACACCCGCTGGAGATGAAAAAGAAACTTGCCCGCCGAATCGTCTCCGATTTCCATAGCGCCACGGCTGCCGATGCGGCGCAAGGCGATTGGGAAGCGCAGTTTCAGCGGAAGGCCATTCCGGAGGAAGTTCGTACAGAAACCCTGACGTCCTTTGTGCCTGTCAGGCTCACAACTTTCCTCGCGACGTACGAATTGGTCTCATCCAAAGCGGAGGCTGCGCGCAAAATCAAGGAAGGCGCCGTCTCCATCGCAGTGGGAGACGCCAATCAACCTTCATGGGAACGAATATCCGATCCTACCTGGGAATTTGATCCCGCAAAATATGGGGGATACACTTCAATTACCTTCCGTGTCGGGCGTAAGCTGTTGAAGGTCACCGTCAACTCCTGACAATACGCCAATCCTGCGTTTTCCAACTTGGGTTTAACCTGCTTTACTCGTGAAGCGTTCGCGAATTAGCAGGGGGGCGGCGCTTCAGCTCCGCCAATAGAGGCGGGCTGCTTACGCGGCTACTTTCTTTCCAGGCGAACGGCCTGTAGTCGCAAGCCGTTCGCCTGGAAAAGGAGAGAGATTGCTGGCACGGCATAACGGCGGGGCCAAGGCTCCGCCCTCCTGGCCTCGCAGGCAAGATTCAGGAACAATTCAGGTTAAGGAATACGCCCAAGGCCCGGTCTCAACGAAGCCAGGCCGTCCGCTAATCTTTGGGTGGAGGGATGTGAAGGTTCAGGACCAGGCCGGTGCGCGTATCCCAGGAACTGACCTTGCGCACCTCGGAGGACTGGCCCTTGTAGTGGGCTTGAAACTGGTAATCCTTGTTCAGCTTGATGTCCGTGAACGTGAAGTGCCCACCCGGTCCCGTATAAATGGCGGATGTCTTGTTTGTCGCAAGGTCCTTCATTTCCACGGCAGCTCCGACAATGCCGTTGCCGGACCCATCGAGCACCTGGCCCACCACTGTTTTTGAGGTTGGAGGCTTGCTTCGTTTCGCCATCAAAGGAGCTGAATCAAACGCCAGCCAGAGCGCCGCGATGGCCAGCGTCACAGCACAAGCCTGGGTGATAACGCGTAAAAAGCGTGCCCGGCTGCGGCACAATACAACAGTTTGAGGCCGGCCGGACCTGCCTTCCGAGTCTTCACAAGTCGTCTTCGTCATCATCGCCCTTTTCCTCACCGCTTTTCACGATATCGAGTTCAACCGGCGCCGTACTTACCACCTCGAGTTCAGCTCCGCACTCAGGACATTCGATGGTCTGCCCTTCTTCGAGCTGATCCTCTTCGATGTCGATCATTGCATCGCATTCTGGACAGGTCGGCATCGCTTACCTCCGATCATGACATGATCTCAACAATAGAAAGTCTAGTCATTTCTGCAAGCGGTGTCCAGAGGGTCAATCAATTCCCGGAGATTCGGCCAGGACTTTTTCACGACCCGGACTTGTCCATCCGGCTCTTCCGCCGGAAGAGGTGTTTTGCCATCCCACAACAGACGCGATAGTCTTAGCAGGATGCTGAAAGGAACCTTTTGAAATCATCCTGAGCGGAGCAAAGGTTCCACTCCCAAGAGGTGAGCGATGGAAAAACCGTTAGACTTCGCGACGCTGGCCGTGCACGCCGGGGAAGCTCCCTGTGCGGCTACCGGCGCGCTTGATACCCCGATCTACCAATCCACCACTTTTGTCTCTGCCGATGCGAATGAAATGGCCGCCGTCTACAGCGAGCAAAAGCCCGGCTACATGTACACGCGCTACGGCAATCCCACGATCCATGCGCTGGAAGCCAAGATCGCGGCGCTCGAAGGCGGCGAAGCGGCGCTGGCCACAGCTTCCGGCATGGCGGCGGTTTCAACGGCGATCCTCGGCTACGTCAAGACGGGCGATCACGTGGTCGCGCCCCGCTCGCTTTACGGGGCCACCTACAATTTTCTCAACCGGAAGCTGCCCCGGATGGGCGCCTCGGCAACGTTTGTCGAGTCCGGGCGCGTGGAAGATCTGGAAAAGGCGCTTCGGCCCACCACACGCTTGATCTATTTTGAGACACCCAGCAATCCCGTGCTGGAGGTGGTGGACATTGCCGCCGTCGCCGCGCTCGGCCGCGCCCGGGGAATCCCCACCATGGTGGACAATACTTTTGCCTCGCCCGCGCTTCAACAGCCGCTGCGGCTGGGCGTGACCGTGGCGCTCCATTCGGCCACCAAGTATCTTTGCGGGCATGGCGACGCGATGGGCGGAGCCATCGTCGGTCCACGCGATTATATCTCGCTCCTCATTCATGAAATCATCCGCGATTTCGGCGGCGTGATCAGCCCTTTCAACGCCTGGCTGATTCTGCGCGGCATTCGCACCCTTCACCTGCGCATGCCCGCCCACTGCTCGAATGCTCAACAGATCGCGGAATTTCTTGCCGGCCACCCGAAGGTTGAACGCGTTAACTATCCCGGTTTGCCCGGCCATCCCGGCCATGACGTGGCCAGGAAACAGATGAGCGCTTTCGGCGCCATGATCAGCTTTGAAGCGAAGGGCGGCTACGAAGGCGGCAAGCAGGTGATGGACCGCGTCAGACTGTTTGCCCGCGCCGCCAGCCTGGGCGATACGCGCTCGCTGATTGTGCATCCGGCCTCCACCAGCCACCGTGCCGTGCCGCCGGAAGAACGCCGCGCCATCGGCATCACGGACGGGCTGGTGCGATTGTCGGTGGGCATTGAATCCGCCGCGGATCTGATCAGCGATCTCGACCAGGCCCTGCAATTCTGAATCCGGCGTGGCCTGCGCTGCTTGAACGGAGGAATCAGGCGCAGGCATTCGAGCGGCTTTCGCCAGGCAGTCGGATGCCCAAAACTTAGTTCGAATAAACGCCCGAATGGTGTAGAATCGCCGCCATGAAAATCAAACTGCTTGCTCTCGTCTTTTTGTGCGCACTGCCCTTTGCTGCATGGGCTCAGGATGTTCATTACCAGCCTGACTGGGCCTCGCTCAACAAGCGCCCGATCCCGCAATGGTATGACCAGGCCAAGTTCGGCATTTTTATCCACTGGGGAGTTTATTCGGTGCCTGCCTTCGCGGACCCCCATGCCAAGGGCGGGGAGGCCTATGCCGAATGGTACTGGAATCACATGCATGACAAGGACGGGCCGACGTGGGCGTTCCACCAGCGCATGTACGGAGCGAATTTTCATTACCAGGATTTTGTCAGCCAGTTCAAAGCCAGGCTGTTTGACCCCGACCAGTGGGCCGATGTGTTTGCCCGCTCCGGCGCGAAGTACGTTGTTCTGACCTCCAAGCACCACGATGGTTTTTGCCTGTGGCCGTGTCCCGCCAACTGGAACTGGAACAGCATGGACGTGGGTCCACACCAGGACCTGGCCGGTGAGTTGAGCCAGGCCGTGCGGGCTCACGGGCTGAAGATGGGATTCTATTACTCGCTTTACGAATGGTACGATCCGGTTTATCTTCACCAGCCTGACCGCTATGCCACCGAGCACATGATCCCGCAGATGAAGGACCTGGTGGACCGCTATCATCCCTCCATTCTGTGGACCGACGGCGAGTGGGAACACCCGAGCGCATTCTGGCACTCCACGCAGTTCCTGGCGTGGCTGTTCAACGATTCGCCGGTCAAAGATGAGATTGTGGTGAACGACCGCTGGGGCAAAGAGACGCGCGGAGTAGACGGCGGGTTCTACACCTCCGAATACGGCATGCGGCACGGAGCCCAGGTGGAATACACCAGCATGCACAAGTGGGAAGAAGACCAGGGTATCGGAAAATCCTTCGGCTACAACCGCATGGAAACGGCATCCGACTACAAGAGCGCCGCGCAGCTTGTCCATCTGCTGGCGGATACCGTCAGCAAGGGCGGCAATCTGCTGCTGGACATCGGCCCCACCGCCGACGGACGCATTCCGGTCATAATGCAGGAGCGGCTGCTGCAGATGGGCCAGTGGCTCAAAGTGAATGGCGAGGCCATCTACAGCAGCCGGCCGTGGCGACAGGCGGAGGAAGGCGACGTTCGCTACACCACAAGGGATGGCAACGTGTACGCCATCGCGGAGAGCTGGCCGGGAAGCGAACTGGCGCTGGCGGCTCCCAAGCCCACGGCCGGCACGACCGTCACTCTGCTTGGACCCAACACTCCGTTGAAGTGGCATGAAGCCGATGGCAATCTGCAGATCGATGTGCCGCCTCCGACCAGCGACGAAATGGGCTCCCCGGCAGAAACCTATGTGTTCAAGCTGACCGGCGTGCGATGAAGGCTTCAGGTTTTGCGATGGGAGCGTTGCAATTCTTGCCGTCCGTGGACGGGTGAAATTATGAATGATCAGTTCTGAGTTATGAAGTTTTCATGCGTGCGCGCCTAGTTGCCTTTTCAGGAGAGAAGTGGTATCAGTATCTGCTTGGTTTCAATTCAAGTTCAGACGTGCAGGTTCAGGGGGCTTCACTCCGGCAAAGCATTCAACGCGAGGGCGGTTTCCCCGTTGGTTGTGGCTGTGGGAGACTGCGGTGTGTGCGAAAACGGCTTGTTCCAGCAAATGGGTGGGAATGTTTCATCGCTGCTCTTGAAAGCGCGGAAGAGTCTTGACCCGCATTATGATTCCTGCCGGACCGGCAGCCGCACAGTCATTTTACGGAAATACTAAAATTCAACCCGCGCGATTCTCCAGAATCGCGAAGATAAATTGAGAGGTGATAATGAGTTCATCGAAGAACGATCCCGAAAACAACGGTAACGGTATTGATACCAGGTTTTCGCGCAGGGACATGTTGAAGCTGGGCGCCGGAACGCTGGGTGGCGCGTTTGCGGCAGCAGCTACGCCGGCTGTCGCCGAGGCTCAGGAATCGGCAGACACAGGAACTCGCAGGCCTAACTTCCTTATTCTTATGGGTGATGGCATCCAGCCCACCGAAATGAGCGTAGCGGGCAATCCGATTATTCGCACCCCGAATATCGATCGCATCGCGCGCGAGGGTATGCGCTTCCAGAACACCTTTGTCATTAACGCTCTTTGCGCTCCCAGCCGGGGGACGGTCCTGACCGGCCTCTATTCACGGAGCAATGGAGTGATTGATAACAAGGATCGGCACATCGGCGCCGGGATTCCTTTGGTTTCCGATCATTTGCGGAAGGCGGGATACGAGGTTGCCTTCTGCGGAAAGTCCCATGTGGCTGGCGGGCTGCGGAATTACTATTGGGACTTCTACTACGGTTATATAGGCCAGAAACCGTTCGTCAATGCGCCGATTGCGGAGGGCATCGATGGACATGTGCGACCAGACCGGGTCGTCGAGGGATATTCGGACGACGTGATTACGATGGCAGCCGCGGGCTGGCTGGAAGGGAGGAGGGAGAAGCCCTTCTGCATGTATTTGTGGCTCAAAGCTCCCCATGAGCCGTTCATTCCACCGCGAAACCTGGCGACCTTGTATGACGACGGCACCAAGATTCCCGTTCCTGAGACTTTTGACGAGGACCTGAAAGGCTATCCGGGCAAACCGCGAGCCTTTGCGAATTGCGACAACCACATTGGAAAGGACTCCACGGGTGTTGCCACCCTCGAGGCGATGGTGAAGCAACATTACGCGTCCACAGTGGGCCTGGACCAGAACATAGGCCGCGTCCTGGAGGTTCTTGAGAGGACGGGCAAGCTCGACGACACCATTATTATGTTCACCGCCGACCACGGATACTTTCTGGGCGAATGGCACTTTATGGATAAGCGGCTGATGCACGAGCCTTCCATCCGCATTCCGCTGCTGGTGCGCTATCCGAAGATGATCAAGGCGGGTTCTCTGAACGATAAGATGGTCTTGAATCTGGATATTGCGCCCACCATGCTTGATCTGGCAGGCGTCCCAGTGCCTGACTCCATGCAGGGACACAGCTTTGCGCCTTTCTTAAAGGGCACAGAACCCTCTGACTGGAGGAAGGATTGGTTTTACGCGTTCTATGAATACCCCGGCCCGAACATGGTGCCCAAGAACCGCGGAGTCCGCACCGAACGCTACAAGCTGATCGAGTATTGGGAGTTTGAGCCGAAACAATATGAGCTCTACGATTTGCAGGAAGATCCGAAAGAGCTTCACAATCTGTATGACGACCCCAAGTACAAGGACCTTGCCGACCGCCTGAAGAAACGGATGATGGAACTCGGCAAAGAGGTTGGGGAAGTTTAGCCGGGCTGACGATTCGGGTTCGGCGTCATCCTGAGTGGAGCGAGGAAGCTGCGCCGCTTCCTTACCACCCGATCTCAAACGCTTTGCTCAGCGGGGCGGCGTCGAAGAGCCTTCGATAAGCGGTAAAATAGAGATTTGCGGCAGGCTTGGCAACCCGTCCCATTGCATGAGCCTGCTGGATCAAGTAGACTGGCTATCTATGTCCAATTCACCCCAAAGCAGTGTTGCCGAGCCGCCGGAAAAAGGGCAGGAAATCCTGCCGGCTTTTCACATCATGACCAAGCCGGTGGGGCCCATCTGTAATCTGGATTGCCGCTACTGTTTCTATCTCGAAAAAGAAAACCTGTACCCGGCGAAATCGGACTGGGCAATGCCGGAGGACGTGCTCGAGACCTACGTCCGGGAATACATTCAGTCTCAGAACGTGCCGCAGGTTGCGTTTGCCTGGCAGGGAGGCGAACCGACCCTGCTGGGCGTGGAGTACTTTGAAAAAGTTGTCGAACTCCAGAAAAAGTACGCCGATGGGAAACGGATCGAAAACGCTTTTCAGACCAACGGAGTTTTGCTGAACGATCAATGGGGTGAATTCCTTGCCAAGAATGGAATCCTGGTGGGCCTTTCAGTGGATGGGCCGGAGAAACTCCACGATCACTATCGCGTGGACAAGGGAGGCCAGCCCACTTTTAAGCGCGTGATGCGGGGCCTGGGATACCTGAAAAAACACGGTGTCGAGTTCAACACGCTGACGGTTGTCCAGCGCCACAATTCCCAGCATCCCCTGGATGTCTATCGTTTTTTGCGGGAAGCCGGAAGCGGCTTCATGCAGTTTATTCCCATCGTCGAAAGAATCGCCAAAACGCCGAATCCCGAAGGGCTGGTTTTGATCAGTCCGGGGTCCGAGGAGCCGGCGAAAGTTTCCGAGTGGTCTGTGGAGTCGGCCCAGTACGGGAGATTTCTGAGCGCGATTTTTGATGAATGGGTGCGCAACGATGTGGGACGCTACTATGTCCAAATGTTCGACGTGGCGCTCGAAAGCTGGATGGGCTACCCAGCCAGCCTGTGTGTTTTCCGCGATACGTGCGGATCCGCGATGGCCATGGAGCATAACGGGGATCTCTATTCCTGCGACCACTTCGTGTACCCGGAAAACAAGCTGGGCAACATCATGGAAAGCCCGATCAGCACGCTCGTCAACTCAGCTCAGCAGCGCAAGTTCGGCCTGGACAAGCGCGATACGCTTCCGCGTTATTGCCGGGAATGTGAAGTGCGTTTTGCCTGCAACGGCGAGTGTCCCAAACACCGCTTTATCCGCACACCCGACGGCGAGGAGGGCCTCAACTACCTCTGCGCCGGCTACAAGATATTTTTCAGCCATATCGATCCGTACATGAGATTTATGGCCGCGGAACTCCAGCAACGCAGGGCGCCGGCCAATGTGATGAGTTGGGCGCGCGAGAGGGATTTGGAAGCCGCAGGCAAGACGCATCCGGGGAGAAACGATCCCTGCCCTTGCGGCAGCGGCAAGAAATACAAGAAGTGTTGCGGCTCCGCCAGCGGATAACGCCTAACCTACCGCACTGAATGTGCAATCTGTTAAGTTATCAACCAGGATCAGGGTTGCGTAAGCCAGTGTGTTTTCTGGTATTTGCGCACGTTTTACGCTTTGATCCACAATCCTTTTTGCATTCTTAGCAGGTTGCTGAAAAACCTGAAAAAATGGTGTTGGCAATACATCGCAACGTGATATATCTGTCTCCTGAGACGTTCGACTTGCAGGAGGATTTGCC
>Ga0307373_10007088_pt1 | contig 17582 bp, 20 predicted proteins | sample OX2MG_FD_202534 | JGI IMG/M metagenome (GOLD analysis project Ga0307373, IMG submission 202534) | Soil microbial communities from Risofladan, Vaasa, Finland - OX-2 | ecosystem: Environmental > Terrestrial > Soil > Coastal area > Acid sulfate soil | place: Finland: Risofladan, Vaasa | collected... | reverse complement strand
GGCCGAGCGCTATTTCGACGATTTCAAAGTCGGCGACACGTTCGCGACCGCGTCGACGACGGTGACCGAGGCGATGATCGTCGAGTTCGCCAAGGTCTACGATCCGCAGCCGTTCCACATCGATCCCGTAGCGGCGAAGCAGACGCATTTCGGCGGCCTGATCGCGTCGGGCTTCCAGACGCTGGCGCTGGGCTTCCGGCTGGTCTGGGACACCGGCCTGTTCAAGGCCGCGAGCATGGGATCGCCCGGTTTCGATGAGCTCCGCTGGCTCAAGCCAGTGCGGCCGGGCGACACTCTGCACGTCGAGATGGAAGTGACGGAAAGCCGTCCGTCGCAATCGAAGCCCGACCGCGGAATCATGCGCGCGGCGTACAAATACATGAACCAGAACGGCGAGGCGGTGCTGAGCTACACCGCCATGCACCTGCTGCGGCGGAGGCCGGCCTAAATGCCGCAGCTCGATCGCGCGTCGGCGATTGACGCGCGGCGGTCGCTCCCGTAGTTTCCTCGGCGGGACACGCCCCCCCAACGGGGCGCGGCTATTCTGGAAGGAATAGAGTCATGAAGCCGAATTCTCGGCCCGCCAATCCGTCATTTTCGTCTGGTCCTTGCGCCAAGCGCCCCGGCTGGAGCTTGCAGGCACTCGAGGCCGCTCTGCTCGGTCGCTCGCACCGCTCGAAGCCCGGCAAAGCCAAGCTGAAAGAGGTCGTCGATCGCTCGCGCGGCCTCCTCGGCATTCCCAAGGACTATCGCCTCGGCATCGTGCCCGCATCCGATACTGGCGCGGTCGAGATGGCGATGTGGTCGCTCCTCGGCGCACGTGGCGTCGACCTGCTGGCCTGGGAGGTTTTCGGCGAAGGCTGGGCGACCGATGTCGAAAAGCAGCTCAAGATCGCCGATCTGCGCGTCATGCGCGCGCCTTACGGCCAAATTCCCGATCTTGCCAAGGTCGATACCGATCGCGACGTGGTCTTTCCCTGGAACGGCACGACATCGGGAGCGCGGATTCCCGACGGTGATTGGATCAAGGCCGATCGCAAGGGCCTGACGATCTGCGATGCGACCTCGGCGGTTTTCGCGATGGACCTGCCGTGGCCCAAGCTCGATGTCGTCACGTGGTCGTGGCAGAAAGTGCTCGGCGGCGAAGCGGCACACGGCATGCTCGCGCTGTCGCCGCGCGCTGTCGAACGGCTCGAGACGTACAAGCCTGCCTGGCCGCTGCCCAAGGTGTTCCGGCTTACCTCGAAGGGCAAATTCGCCGAGAACATCTTCCAGGAAGAGACCATCAACACGCCGTCGATGCTGGCCGTCGAGGACGCGATCGATGGCCTCAAATGGGCCGAGTCGGTTGGCGGCTTCCCGGCGCTCAAGGCGCGCAGCGAAGCCAATCTGACGGCGATCACGCGCTGGGTGGCGCGATCCGAATGGCTCGACTTCCTTGTTGTCGACACGAAGATCCGGTCGTGCACGTCGGTCTGTCTCAAGGTCGTGGACGACTGGTTCCTCCGTCTCGCACCCGACGCGCAGCGCGCCCAGGTGAAACGCATCGAGGCGCTGCTCGACGCCGAAGGCGTGGCCTACGACATTGCCGGCCATCGCGACGCGCCGCCGGGTCTGCGCCTCTGGTGCGGAGCCACGGTCGAAACCCGCGACGTCGAGGCACTGCTGCCTTGGCTCGACTGGGCGTTCGGCGAAATTCGCCGCGCTGCAGCCGCCTGAACCGGTTGCCACCATGCCCAAAGTACTGATTTCGGACGAGTTGAGCCCACGCGCCGTCGCCGTCTTCAAGGAGCGCGGCGTCGAAACGGTGGTCAATACCAAGCTGACGCCGGACGAGCTCAAGCAGGTCGTCGCCGAGTTCGACGGCCTCGCCGTACGCTCGGCGACCAAGGTCACCAAGCCCGTGATCGCGGCCGCGAAGCGGCTCAAGGTGATCGGCCGCGCCGGCATCGGCGTCGACAACATCGACGTTGCCGCCGCGACCCAGCGCGGCATCGTGGTGATGAACACACCTTTCGGCAATTCGATCACCACGGCCGAGCATGCCATCGCGCTGATGCTCGCGCTGGCGCGGCAGCTCCCGGCCGCCGACCGCTCGACCCAGGCCGGGAAGTGGGAGAAGTCAAAATTCATGGGCGTCGAGCTGACCGGGAAGGTGCTCGGCGTCATCGGCTGCGGCAATGTCGGCTCGGTCGTCGCCGATCGCGCCATCGGCCTCAAGATGAAGATCGTCGCCTACGATCCGTTCCTGTCGCCCGAGCGCGCCGTTGCGCTCGGCGTCGAGAAGGCGGAGCTCGACGACCTGCTGGCGCGCGCGGACTTCATCACGCTACACACGCCGCTGACCGACGCGACCCGCAACATCATCGACGCAAGGGCGCTATCCAAGGCCAAGAAGGGCGTGCGCATCATCAATTGCGCGCGCGGCGGTCTCGTGGTCGAGGCCGACCTGAAAGCGGCACTCGATTCGGGCCAGGTAGCGGGTGCGGCGATCGACGTCTTTCCCGTCGAACCGGCCAAGGAAAACATGCTCTTCGGCCACCCGAACGTCATTGCGACGCCGCATCTGGGCGCCTCGACCGTCGAGGCGCAGGAGAACGTCGCGGTGCAGATCGCCGAGCAGATGGCAGATTACCTCGTCTCCGGCGCGGTGACCAACGCGCTCAACATGCCGTCGCTGTCGGCCGAGGAATCGGCGCGGCTCAGGCCGTACATCAAGCTCGCCGAGCAGCTTGGCTCCTTCGCCGGCCAGCTGACCGACAGCGGGCTCAAGAGCATCGCCATCGAATACGAGGGCCATGCGGCCGAACTCAACATCAAGCCGCTGACGGCAATCGCGCTCGCCGCGCTCCTCGCGCCGCAGCTCGACGCGGTCAACATGGTCAACGTGCCGGTGGTGTGCAAGGAGCGCGGCATCGCCGTCGCCGAGACGCGCAGCACCGAACCGAGCGACTTCCAGACCCTGATTCGTGTCACCGTGCAGGGAACGAACGGCGCACGCAGCGTCGCCGGCACGCTGTTTGGCGGCGACCGGCCGCGCATTGTCGACATCGAGGGGATCGCGCTCGAAGCGGAACTCGGTGCGCACATGCTCTTCGTGCGCAATCACGACAAGCCCGGCTTCATCGGCAATCTCGGCCGCATGCTGGGCGAGGCGGCAATCAACATCGCGACTTTCCATCTTGGTCGCTCGGCGCCCGGCAAGGACGCGATCTGCCTGGTGCAGGTCGATCAGCCACTCGGCGATCCCTTGCTCGCCAAGGTTCGCGGCATTGCCAATGTCGTGCAGGCGAAGGAACTGCACTTCTAGCGCGCCGCGAATGGTCGCAATTCGGCCTCGTTTGCCGAGGTTCGGCTGCGGTCGCCTCTGAAAAAAGGATTGGGCGACGGGAACAGACCGCACTGCGCGTCCCTATAGTCTTCCGGAAGCTCTCGCGTCCGCTTGGGAGGGGCCGGTGACTCGACTTTACCGATATGGCCGTCTTGTGGCGGCATTGGCTCTGTTTGCCGCACTTGCGGGTTGCATCGTGGTCGCGCCGCGGCCGCATCCCTACCGCGTCTATTACTACTACTGAGTCGACCCGGTCGCTGCGGCTTCGCGGCGCCCGATTGGCCGCGAACCCGGCGCAGGATGGTTGCCGCCGCGCGCCAAAACGGCTATTCCGGCGCCGTGAACGACACGCTGCACAAGGCGCTGCTCCCCGAAGGCTTGCGCGATCTGCTGCCGCCGGACGCCGGCATCGAGGCCGAGGTCGTGTCGCGGCTGATGGCCGCGCTGGCGAGTCACGGCTATGAGCGGGTCAAGCCGCCCCTCGCCGAGTTCGAGGACAATCTGCTGTCGGGCGCCGGCGCGGCGATGGCGAACGATACGTTCCGCGTCATGGATCCCGTATCGCGGCGCATGGTCGGTCTGCGCGCCGACATGACGCCGCAGGTCGCGCGCATCGCCGCCACGCGACTCAAGAACGCGGCGCGGCCGCTGCGGCTTTGCTATGCGGGACAGGTCCTGCGCGTCAACGGCAGCCAGCTCCGGCCCGAGCGACAGGTGGGCCAAGTCGGCGCCGAGCTCATCGGGCCGTCCGAGGTCGGTGCCGATGCCGAGGTTATCCTTCTCGCGGCCGAAGCGCTGACTGGCCTCGGGGTCCTGGGGCTTTCGATCGATCTGACGCTGCCGACGCTGGTGCCGGCGGTGTGTCACGCCGCGAAGCTCGATCCCGCGCAAAGCGATGCCGTGCGCCGCGCGCTCGATCACAAGGATGCGGCCGCATTACGCAAGGCGGCCGGCCCGGCGGCGACCCTGCTCGGCGAGTTTCTCAAGGCTGCCGGCGCTGCCGAGAAATCGCTGGCCAAGCTTGCGGCGCTCGACCTTCCCAAGGCGGCCGCCGCGGAGCGCACCCGGCTCAGCGACGTGATCGCGCGCGTGAAACAGGCCGCTTCCGATCTCGTCGTGACCGTCGATCCCGTCGAGAATCGCGGCTTCGAATATCATACCGGAGTCAGCTTCACGGTCTTCGCCAAGGCAGTTCGCGGCGAGCTCGGCCGCGGCGGTCGCTATCGTGCCGGCAATGGCGCGGGCGAAGACGCCACCGGCTTCACGCTCTACACCGACACGATCCTCCAGGCGTTGCCGGAGCCGCCGGCACCACGCCGCATCTACGTGCCATCCAATGTCGACGGCACCGCGGCGCAGCGCCTGCGCGCCGAAGGCTGGATCACGGTGGCGGGCCTCGCGCCGGTGCGCAATCCACGCGACGAGGCGAAACGATTGAATTGCGGCCATGTCCTCGATGGCGGCAAAATCGTCGCGCTGAACTAGCGCCGGGGACCAATCAATGACGAATGTCGCGGTGATCGGCGCTCAATGGGGCGACGAGGGCAAGGGGAAGATCGTCGACTGGCTGAGCGAGCGCGCCGATGTCGTGGTGCGCTTCCAGGGCGGTCACAACGCCGGCCATACCCTCGTTATCGGCAACGTCGAGCACCGGCTGAGTCTGCTGCCGTCGGGCGTCGTACGCGAGGGCAAGCTGTCGATTATCGGCAACGGCGTCGTGGTCGATCCCTGGGCGCTCATCAAGGAAATCGACAATATCGCAGCGAAAGGCGTGACAGTCACCCCGGCGAGTCTGCGCGTCGCCGAGAACGCGACCCTGATCCTGCCGTCGCACGGGCAGCTCGATCGCGCGCGCGAGGAGGCGCGCGGCGCCTACAAGATCGGCACCACTGGCCGCGGCATCGGCCCGGCCTACGAGGACAAGGTCGGCCGCCGCGCGCTGCGGCTGTGCGACCTCGCTGATCCGGTGACTTTGCCGGACAAGCTCGACGCGCTCTTGCTCCACCACAACGCGCTGCTCCGCGGTCTCGGCGCCGCCGAGGTACAACGCGAGCCGCTGCTCAAGTCGCTGCTCGAGATCGCGCCGAAGGTTCTGCCCTACGCTGATCGGGTTTGGGAGCGGCTCGACGAAGCGCGTCGCGCCAACAAGCGGATCCTGTTCGAAGGCGCGCAGGGCGTCATGCTCGACGTCGATCACGGCACCTATCCCTACGTGACCTCGTCGCATACGCATCCCGGCGAGGCCGCGTCGGGTGCCGGAACCGGCCATGCTGCGGTGGGCTACGTTCTCGGCATCACCAAGGCGTATACGACACGGGTCGGCAGCGGTCCGTTTCCGACCGAGCTCACCGACAAGATCGGCGAGACGCTGGGCGAGCGTGGGCGCGAGTTCGGCGTCGTCACCGGGCGCAAGCGGCGCTGCGGCTGGTTCGACGCGGTCATGGTCAGGCAGGCGGTCAAGACCGCCGGCATTGACGGTCTCGCGCTGACCAAGCTCGATGTGCTCGATGGGTTCAAGGAGATCAAGGTGTGCACGGGCTATCGCCTGCGCGGCGAGACGCTCAATTACCTGCCGGCGCGCGCCGATCTCCAGGCGGCGATCGAGCCCGTCTACGAAACCATGGAAGGCTGGAGCGAAAGCACGCGCGGCGCACGCAGCTGGGCCGATCTGCCGGCGCTCGCGATCAAATACGTTCGGCGCATCGAGGAACTGATCGGCGCGCCGGTCGCGTTGCTCTCGACGAGCCCCGAGCGCGAAGACACCATTCTGGTGCACGACCCCTTCGCGGGGTGAGCGCGGCTCAGACCTTGGCGGTGGTGCGTGCCGTCCGCAGCCGCGCGGCGATGTAGCCCTCGACGGTCTCCGAGAGCGCGTCCAAACGGTCGACGAAGAAATGGTCGGCACCGCCGATGACCCGGTAATCGACCTTGAGCGAGCGTTGCTTCTGCAGCCGCTGGGCCAACTCTTTCACGCCATCGGGCGCGACGATCTGGTCCTTGTCGCCCTGGATGATGAGACCGGCGGCCGGTGGGCGCGTCAGGAAGTTGAAATCCGCTAGGTTGACCGGCGGCGCGACGGCGACGAACGCGTCCGATTCGGGGCGCCGCGCCAGCAGCTGCAGCGCGATCCACGCGCCGAACGAAAAGCCGGCGATCCAGCATTGCTCCGCGTCGGGGTTGTTGATCTGCAGCCAGTCGAGCGCCGCCGCGGCATCGGCAAGCTCGCCCTCGCCATTGCCGTAGCCGCCCTGGCTTTTGCCGACGCCGCGGAAATTGAAGCGCAGCGTCGTGAAGCCCTGCCGCACGAACGCATGGAACAGGGTGTAGACCACCTTGTTGTGCATCGTTCCGCCATGCTGCGGATGGGGGTGGAGGATTAGGGCGAGGGGGGCGTTGTCGACCCGCGACGGATGATAGCGCGCCTCTAGCCGGCCGGCTGGGCCGGTCAAAGCCAATTCGGGCATCGTGAAGCTTTAACCCAGTGGGAAAGTCGGGATTGACACCACATATTCAAGAGGACTCATCAACGAAAATGGCCGTAAAGTTGACCATTCTACTAGGTATAGATATAGTCGCGCCGCCGCGCCAAACAATGCGCGACAATGCTCGTCCTGCGGCTAGGCGGCCGCGGGCGACCGGATCATATATCAAGCGGGACCCAAAATGTTGAAGGCTTTGCGCGAGCAAATCGACACCATCCTGCGGCTCGATCCGGCGGCGCGTTCGCGCCTCGAAATCGTGGCCGCCTATCCCGGCTTCCACGCCGTGGTATTCCACCGCTGCGCGAACTGGCTGTGGCGACACGGGTTTCTCGTCGCGGCGCGCTGGGTGTCGAACCTTGCCCGGTTCCTGACGCTGATCGAGATCCATCCGGCCGCGCGCATCGGCCGCCGCCTGTTCATCGATCACGGCGCGGGCGTGGTGATCGGCGAGACCACCGAGATCGGCGACGATGTGACGCTCTATCAAGGGGTGACGCTTGGCGGCACGTCGCTCAACCGCGGCAAGCGCCATCCGACGCTCGAAGACGGCGTTATCATCGGCGCGGGCGCCAAGATCCTTGGCGGGTTCACTGTCGGTGCCGGTGCCCGGGTTGGCGCCAATGCCGTCGTGTTGCACGCAGTGGCGCCGGGCGAATCGGTTGCAGGCATTCCGGCCCGGCCGACCGGCGTCAAGCTCGATGCGCCGAAGGATTTTCTGCCCTACGGCACGCCCTGCGAAGACCTACCCGATCCGATTGCGCGTTGCGTCGCCAGCCTGATGGACGAAGTCGCCAATCTCAAGCAGCGCCTCGCCGAGCTCGAACGCAAGACCGAGTTTCCCGCCGAGGACATGCCGGCCGAGCCGCGTTCGGCGCGGGCGGGTCGACGAATGTTGCGGGGGGTGGAGGACTGAAATGAGGCTCAGCACCAAAGGACGCTACGCCGTGATGGCGATGGTCGACATCGCCAAGCACGCACAGGGCACCCCGATCACGTTGGCGGAGATCGCCGAGCGGCAACTGATCTCGCTCTCGTACCTGGAGCAGCTCTTCGCCAAACTGCGCACCGCCGGCCTGGTCAAGAGCGTGCGCGGACCCGGCGGCGGCTATCTGCTCGCTCGCGGCGCTGACGGTACGCGCATCTCCGACATCATCATCGCAGTCGACGAGCCCATCCGCACCACGCGCTGCGCTCCGGGCGCGCCCATCGGCTGCAGCGGCAACAAGAGCCGCTGTCTCACCCATGACCTATGGGAAGAACTTGGCAACCAGATCCGGCTTTATTTGAGCTCGGTAACGCTCGCCGATGTCGTCGCCAATCGGCTGCTCGGCCGTAGCGGCGCGCTGCATCGCGAGTGCGCCGACCAGCAGGTGTCCGAAGCCGAAGCCGAAGCCGTTTCGCCGATCGTCGCGCAATAGCGTTCGAAGGTCTTCTGTGGTGGCCGGTTTGTCTTATCTAGACTGGAATGCGACCGCGCCGCTGCGGCCGGAGGCCACGGCGGCTGTCGCGCATGCGCTGACGCTGAACGGCAATCCATCTTCGGTTCATCGTGCCGGTCGCGAGGCACGCCGGCTGTTGGAGCGCGCGCGGGCCGACGTCGCGGCGTTGCTCGGCGCCGCAGCGGACGAGGTGGTTTTCACCGGCGGTGGCACCGAGGCCAATGCCCTGGCGCTGCAGACGTTTCCCGCCCGTCGCATCCTGGTTTCGGCGATCGAGCACGATTCGGTGCTTGCCAATGCGCCGGACGCCGCGCGGATTCCCGCGACACGCGACGGGCTCGTCGATCTCGGGGCGCTCGAACGGCTGCTGACCGCCGACCGGCGGCCGGCTCTGGTATCGCTCATGTTCGCCAACAACGAGACCGGCGCGATCCAGCCTGTGGCCGAGGCGGCGCGCATCGCACATGCGCACGGCGCGCTATTCCATTGCGACGCCGTGCAGGGCGCGGGCAAGCAGCCGATCGATTTCCGACGGCTCGGCTGCGATCTGATGACGGTCTCGGCGCATAAGCTCGGCGGACCGATGGGTGTCGGCGCGCTCGTTATCGCCGGCGGACTTGATGCCGCGCCGCTGATCCGCGGCGGCGGCCAGGAACGCGGCCGGCGCGCCGGAACCGAGAACCTGCCAGGCATCTGCGGTTTCGGTGCCGCGGCACTTTCGGTGGCGGCCGGGATGGCGGCATGGGGCGCCGTTGATGCGTTGCGTGCACGGGCGGAGGCGCGGCTGGCGGCGATTGCGCCCGATGCCGTGGTCTATGCCGCCGCGGCGGCGCGGCTGCCGAATACCATCTGCGTCGCGATGCCGGGCGTGCCGGCGGCAACGCAAGTGATGGCGCTCGATCTTGCCGGCGTCATGGTCAGTGCCGGCGCCGCTTGTTCGTCCGGGAAGGTGCGCCGCAGCCACGTGCTCGACGCCATGGGCGTGGCCGAGCGCGATGCCGAATGCGCCATCCGGATCAGCCTGGGCTGGAGCACGACCGCGGCCGAGATCGACCATCTGGTCGACGCCTGGGGCGCGCTCTATGCCCGGACAAGGGCCTCTGCCGCATGACAGCCGCGGTCGCCCGCCGGCTCAACGCGATGCCGGTCTATCTCGATTATCACGCGACGACGCCGTGCGATCCGCGCGTGGTCGAGGCGATGTTGCCGTGGTTCACCGAGAAGTTCGGCAATCCGCATTCGCTCACCCATGCCTACGGCCGCGAGGCCGAGCAGGCGGTCGAGCAGGCACGCGCGCAGCTCGCCGATCTGGTTGGCGCCGATCCACGTGAGATCGTCTTCACCTCGGGCGCGACCGAAGCCAACAACATGGCGGTCAAAGGCGCGGCGCGCTTCCATCGCCAATTCGGCAAGGACGGCATCGTGACGCTCGTCACCGAGCACAAATGCGTGCTCGAAAGCGCTCGCGCAATGGAGTGCGACGGTTGCCGTGTCGCGATCCTGCCGGTCGATCGCGACGGCCTCGTCGATCTCGATCGCCTGACGCGCGCCATCGACGACAAGACCGCGATCGTCTCGGTGATGGCGGCACACAACGAGATCGGCGTGATTCAGCCGATCAAGGAGATCGCCGCGTTGGCGCATGCGAAGGGTGCGCTGTTCCACACTGATGCGGCGCAGGCGGTCGGCAAGGTCGCGCTGAACGTCGCCGACCTCGGCGTCGACCTGATGTCGATCTCGGGCCACAAGGTTTACGGGCCCAAGGGTATCGGCGCGCTCTATCTGCGCCGCCGGCCGCGGGCACGCATCGAGCCGCTGTTCGACGGCGGCGGCCAGGAGCGCGGCATGCGCTCGGGAACGCTACCCGTGCCACTGATCGTCGGGCTGGGTCAGGCTGCCGTTTTGGCCAAGGCCGAGATGGCGGGCGAGGCGCAGCGTCTTCTGGCGCTGCGCGCGCGGTTCCTCGCCGGCCTGCGCGCCAAGGTTCCGGACGTGGTCCTCAACGGCGATGCCGAGCGGCGCCTACCGGGCAATCTCAACGTGAGTTTTCCGGGCGCCACAGCCGTCGACCTGATCGCAGCCTGTCCCGGCTTGGCGCTGTCGACCGGCTCGGCCTGCACCGCGGCAGAGGTCGAGCCCTCCTATGTGCTGCGCGCGCTGGGCGTCGGCGACGATCTTGCCGCGGCATCGTTGCGCATCGGCCTTGGCCGCTTCACGACCGCGACCGAGGTCGATTTTGCGGTCGATACGCTGGCGGCCGCGGTCCTGCGGTTGCGCGCCCGTGAGCCGGTGACAAGCGCCGCCGCCGGCATTACATAAGGGTTGGAGAGTCCAATGGCCCTAAGACAGGCAATGATAGTGACCGACGCGGCAGCCCAGCGCATCCAGGCGCTGCTGGCCAAGCGGGGTAAGCCGTCGGCGGGTATCCGCATCGGCGTGCGCGCTCGCGGCTGCTCGGGGTTGACCTACACGCTCGAATACGCCGACGAGAAGGGCAGGCTCGACGAGGTGGTCGAGGACAAGGGCGTCACCATTCTGATCGATCCCAAGGCGACGATGTTCATCATCGGCACCGAGATGGATTACGTCGAGGACAAGCTGCAATCGGGCTTCACCTTCCGCAATCCGAACGAGAAGGGCCGGTGCGGCTGCGGCGAGTCGTTCCACGTCTGAGCCGCGTATCGCGTCGATGAAGCTGTTCCAAATCGAAGAGCCCGAAGGCGCGCCGCTTTCGGCTGAAGGACCGGGCGCCGCGGTCGGCATCGACTTGGCCGCCGGTTCCGCCGCCGTTGCCATTGCACTCGGCGGTAACGCCGAAATCCTGCCTGGTGCAGGGGGAGAACAACGGCTCGAGACGGTGGGGCAGGGGGTCGAGGCGGTCCTGCTGGCGTTACGCGCGCGCGCCGAGAAGCAACTAGCGCGGCCCGTGACCCACGCCGTGATCGCGACCGAGGACGGGCGGGCCAGCTCGGCGTTGTCAGCCGCGGCCGAGGCCGCCAGCCTTGCCGTGCTGCGCGTGGTGACGCGGCACGCTGCGGCGGGCGGCGATACGGCCGTCGATGCCGCGGCGCTGGGCGCGGCGCGGATGGCGGAGGATTTGGCGCCGCAGGCTGGTATAACGGCGCCCTGAGCCTGACGGGATGACGGATTGGAATCGTATATGCCCAAGATGACCTTTATCGAGCGTGACGGGACCCGCAAGACGGTTGATGCGCCGGTCGGCCTGTCCGTGCTCGAGATCGCGCACCAGAACGACGTCGACATCGAGGGCGCTTGCGAAGGCTCGTTGGCTTGCTCGACCTGCCATGTGATCGTCGAGCCGGAGTGGTACGAACTGCTGAAGGACGCGACCGAGGACGAGGAGGACATGCTCGATCTCGCCTTCGGCCTGACCAAGACCTCGCGCCTCGGCTGCCAGATCGTGATCACCGAAGAGCTCGATGGCCTCGTCGTGCGCCTGCCGCAGGTGACGCGCAATATGATGAGCACCTGATGGATCCGACGCTCGCTCCCGGCGCGCGGGTGGTCGTCGCCATGTCGGGCGGCGTCGACAGCTCGACCGTGGCGGCGCTGCTGGTCGAGGGCGGTTATGACGTCGTCGGCGTGACGCTGCAGCTTTACGACCACGGCCAAGCAACCGGCCGCAAGGGCGCGTGCTGCGCCGGCCAGGATATCCACGACGCGGCGCGGGTCGCCGAGACGCTCGGCATTCCCCATTACGTGCTCGATTACGAGAAGCGCTTTCGCGCCGCGGTGATCGACGAATTCGCCGATTCCTACATCGCCGGCGAGACGCCGGTGCCGTGCGTTCGCTGCAACGAAACGGTGAAGTTCAACGATCTGCTCGCCGTCGCGCGCGACCTCGGCGCGCACGCGCTCGCGACCGGCCACTATGCGCGCCGCGTCGACGGCCTCGCCGGGCCGGAGCTGCATCGCGCCGCCGATGCCAGCCGCGACCAGAGCTATTTCCTCTATCGCACGACGCGCGAGCAGCTCGATTTCCTGCGCTTCCCGCTCGGCGAACTGCGCAAAGATGAAACCCGCGCGCTGGCGGCGCGCTTTGCGCTGCCGGTGGCGCAGAAGCCCGACAGCCAGGACATCTGCTTCGTGCCGAGCGGACGCTATGACGCACTCATTGCAAAGCTGCGGCCCAGCGCAATCGAGCCAGGCGACATCGTCGACGAGGCGGGACGCGTGCTCGGACGGCATGACGGCGTCATCCATTTCACGGTCGGCCAGCGCAAGGGTCTCGGCGTCGCCGGCGGCGAGCCGCTCTACGTGCTGCGGCTCGATCCGGCCAATCGGCACGTCGTTGTCGGACCGCGCGAAAGCCTCGCCGCCCGGCAGGTGGTCTTCGACCGCGTCAACTGGCTCGGGCCGAGCCATGTCGCATGGCCTATCCGCGCCGCCGTCAAGCTGCGGTCAGCACAGCCGCCGATGAATGCGACAGTATCGCTCGACGGCGCGCGCGGCGCGGCGGTGCTCGACGAGCCCGCATTCGGCGTGGCGCCTGGCCAGGCCTGCGTCGCCTATGACGGTGATCGCGTGCTGGGCGGCGGCTGGATCGCGCGCGCCTGAGCGCCACTAGACTTGCCGCGCGCGCGGCGCTCCCCGATACTGCGCCGCCATGACCGCCGCCAGGAAACCCCGCGAAGCCGTCAAGAAAGTCGTGCTCGCCTATTCGGGCGGGCTCGACACGTCCGTCATTCTGCGCTGGCTGCAGGAGACCTATGGCTGCGAGGTGGTGACCTTCACTGCCGATATCGGCCAGGGCGAAGAGCTCGCGCCGGCGCGCAAGAAGGCCGAGCTCATGGGCGTGAAGCAGATCTTCGTCGAGGATTTGCGCGAGGAATTCGTGCGTGATTTCGTCTTTCCGATGTTCCGGGCGAACGCGCTCTACGAAGGTCAGTACCTGCTCGGCACCTCGATCGCGCGGCCGCTGATCGCCAAGCGCCAGATCGAGATCGCCGAAGCGACCGGCGCCGACGCCGTGGCGCACGGCGCGACTGGCAAGGGCAACGACCAAGTACGCTTCGAGCTGGCCTATTACGCGCTCAAGCCCGACATCAAGGTGATCGCGCCGTGGCGCGAATGGGAGCTCAACTCGCGCACCAAGCTGATCGAATACGCCGCGCGGCACCAGATTCCGATCGCCAAGGACAAGCGCGGCGAGGCGCCGTTCTCCACCGATGCCAACCTTTTGCACATTTCCGCCGAGGGCAAGGCGCTCGAGGATCCATGGCACGAGCCCGAGGAATTCGTCTACAGCCGGACGGTGGCGCCCGAGAAGGCGCCCGACCAGCCGGAATACGTCGAGATCGAATTCACCAAGGGCGATCCGGTCGCGGTCGACGGCAAGGCGCTGTCGCCGGCGGCGCTGCTCGCGCGGCTCAACGAGCTCGGCGGCATGCACGGCATCGGCCGGCTCGACCTGGTCGAGAACCGCTTCGTCGGCATGAAATCGCGTGGCGTCTACGAGACCCCGGGCGGCACCATCCTGCATGCGGCGCATCGCGGCATCGAGAGCATCACGCTCGACCGCGGTGCCGCGCACCTCAAGGACGAGCTCATGCCGCGCTATGCCGAGCTCGTCTACAACGGCTTCTGGTTCTCGCCCGAGCGCGTCATGCTCCAAGCGCTGATCGACAAGAGCCAGGAAAGCGTCGCCGGTACGGTGCGCCTCAAGCTCTACAAGGGCGCGGCGCGCGTCGTCGGGCGCAAATCGCCGCGCAGCCTCTATAGCCTCGCGCATGTGACGTTCGAGGCCGATCAGGTCTACGACCAGCGCGACGCCGAAGGCTTCATCAAGCTCAATGCGCTGCGGTTGCGGCTGGCCGCGCGCCTCCGCCGCAAATAAGTCACGCGCGGTCACCAAGTTATCCCCGGCGGTGGTTTGACAGCGATCGGCTAAGGCACTGATGGATAAGTGAAATACGGGCGAACCGAGCCGCGAATTGACCGTGCGGAATCCTTTTTTTCGCCATGATCGGTGACCATCTTGCTGTGCAGTGCCCATAGCAAAAGGGGAATGGAACCATGGGTTCGCGCATTGGCGTTGTGATGGTGGCGGCCGCGATGCTGCTTTCGGCTTGCGGCACGTCGCCTGGTGACCGAGGCCTGTCGGGCGCCGGTATCGGCGCGGCGGGTGGCGCAGTGGTCGGAGCGCTGGTTGGCGCGCCTCTCGCGGGCGCGGCGATCGGCGCCGGTGTCGGTGCCGCGACCGGCATGGCGACCAGCCCGTCGAACGTCTACCTCGGCAAGCCGGCCTGGGAACAGTAACCGGCGCAACGACAGTCTTTGGCTGACGACTTCGCCCCCTCGGGATCGCTCCCGAGGGGGCGTTGCTTTGTCCGAAGCCCTAGAGTGCCGGCTCGGGCAGTTCGCGCCTGCGGCAGGCCGCGACCAGCGTATTACGCAAGAGGCAGGCAATCGTCATCGGGCCGACACCACCGGGCACCGGCGTGATCGCGCCGGCAACCTGTCGCGCCTCGGCGAACGCGACGTCGCCGACGAGCCGGCTCTTGCCATCGCCAACGGCGACACGATTGATGCCCACGTCGATGACCGTAGCGCCTGGCTTGATCCAGTCGCCGCGCACCATCTCAGGCCGCCCGACGGCGGCGACCAGCAGATCGGCCCGGCGTGCCACGGCCGGCAGGTTCCGTGTCCGCGAATGCGCCACGGTCACCGTGCAATGCTCGCCGAGCAGTAGCGCCGCCATTGGCTTGCCGACGATGTTAGACCGTCCGAGCACCACCGCTTCGGCACCCGCGAGAGCTTTGCCCAGGCTTTCGCGCGCCAGCAACAGACAGCCATAAGGCGTGCACGGCACCAACGCGCGGCCGCCGCTCCACAACCGGCCGACGTTCCCGGGATGAAAGCCGTCGACGTCCTTGGCAGGATCGATCGCCTCGATCACGCGCTGCGCGTCGATCTGTTTGGGCAGGGGCAACTGGACCAGAATGCCATCGACCGCGTCGTCGGCATTGAGCTGCGCCACCAGGCGCAGCAATTCGGCCTCGCTCGTCGTGGCCGGCAGTCGATGGGTGAAGCCCTTGAGGCCGGCCTCGTCGGTCGCCTTGGTCTTGCTCGTGACGTAAACCTGGCTCGCCGGATCCTCGCCGACCAACACTGCCGCCAGGCCGGGCACCACGCCGTGCGCCGTCTTGAGCGCAGCGGCCGCGCGCGCCACGTCGGTGCGCAACCGCGCGGCGACGGCCTTGCCGTCGATCAGTCGGGCTTCAGCCATCGGGTCAAACCTTGTTGGAGTCGTGAGCCGAGCGCCGTGGGATCGCCGGCGATACGGACGAGCTTGCGTCGGCCGGCCGTGCCGGCGGCGATGCTCAGATCACTCTTGCGCAGGCCGAAATGGCTCGCCAGCAGCCGAATGAGCGCGGCATTCGCCTCGCCGTCGCGCGGCGGTGCGTGGACGGCAAGCTTCAAGGCGACGCCGCCATCGGCCTCATCGCTGAGACCAAGCACGCGGTCCTGCGCGGCTTTGGGCGTTATGCGGACGGCCAGCGTCGCGCCGTCGCGCCCCAAACGGAACGGGAGCATCATGATTCCGATCAGCTATGCGTCAGCGTGTAGACTTCGATCTGGCGCAGTTCCATCTCGATGAACCACAGGATCAACAACACGATGACCGGCGAGATGTCGAGGCCGCCGAAGCTCGGCAGGAAACGCTGGATCGGACGCAACACGGGTTCGGTCGCGCGGTACAGAAAGCCCGCCGCCATGCGTACGACGTGGTTGCGGGTATCGATGATGCCGAACGCCATCAACCATGAGAATACTGCGGCGATGATGACCACCCACCAGTAGATGTTGATCAGGGCAATGACCACTTCGATCACCGGCACCACGAAATTGCCCATCGCCCGATCCCTCCCCCTATTGCTCCGCCGCGGTGTTGGCGAACCCTAACCATCAGCCCGAAGCCGCGCAAGGACGGCCGCTATCGCGTGCTTGCCTTGACAGCCCGCGGGACCACGACCCATATTCCGCGCGACGCGAGCGGGGCAGTAGCTCAGTTGGGAGAGCGCGACGTTCGCAATGTCGAGGTCAGGGGTTCGATCCCCCTCTGCTCCACCATCGCATTTCCGAAGAAATCCCGAGAAATTGCGGCGGCCTTACGATGACCGCGCGCCGGTGAGCGTTTGGAGCGCGGCGGCGGCGCGTTCGCGCCAGCGCGCGCCGTCCATGCCCGGATCGTGATATTCGTAGAACAGCCGTCCGGGATGCGGCGGTTGCCGGAAGTCGTAGTCCGGCGCCGGACGAAAGCATTCCAGGTCGAGTGGAAAAATGCACAACAGGTCGCGCTGCGATGTGTGGCACAGCAGCATGTGCCGCCGGCGTGAGCGATCGGCCTCGTCGAGCCGGACGATTACCGGCGCCTCGCCGGACGGCAGAAAAGAGCCGGTCACTCGTTCACCATCTCGGCCGAAATAGGCGCTCATCTCGACGAGCGTCGGCGGCACTGAGCCCGACCGCCCGATGACGCCGCAGGCCGCGTGGACGGCGAAGCAGGCCGCATCGTGGTCTCGATGCCCACCCTCGTAAGCATGCGTCACGATCACCGCGGGCCGTGTCGCCGCGACGAGGGCGGCGAGGCGCTCGGCGATGTCGCGCAAGTGGAGAGAAGCTTCCTGGTCGGTGAATCCAAGGCCGATAATGCGCTCGGAATGCACGCCGGCGATCGCGAGGGCGGCGCTTGCTTCGCGCCGCCGCGCCGCCGCGTAGGCCGCGCGGTCCGGGAATCCGGCCTCGCGGGCATAACGGTCGTCGCGTGGCGCGCCGTCCGTGACGTGCACCACGCTGAGGCCCGGCCAGAAGCCAAGATGCGCGCCGGCGCCGATGACCTCGTCGTCGGGATGCGCCGCCATAACCATAATCGGCCCTACGCCGGGATGGCGCAGGTGGCCGAGGAACTGGCGCAGGCGCGTGCCGCGCACGTCGTGTCGCGTCTCCGGCGAAAGTAACGGCATTGTTCCAACCTTGCGGCGGTGCGCAGGCCGAATCTAGCAGGTTGTCATGGGTCTGACCGTCACTGGAGTGACCGCCATTTCGGCCGGGGCGGAGCCGTCAGGGCAACAGGTGGAACATCCATACGGAGCCGATGCCGGTCAGCGCCACGATCGACAGCAGTCCAAGCAGGACGAGCGCCGGTTGCAATTCCTTCATTGAGCGGCAGCGTAAGCGCTCCGATTCCGGACCGCCCGGCGGTGGATTGCCGCGCGGCGGTCCGACGCACCGGCCGTGGCCGCGTCAGCCCTTCGCGCCCTTGCCGTAGTGGATCACGCGCACTTTTTCGATCGTGACGAGGCCGCT
>Ga0307373_10007087_pt1 | contig 17583 bp, 13 predicted proteins | sample OX2MG_FD_202534 | JGI IMG/M metagenome (GOLD analysis project Ga0307373, IMG submission 202534) | Soil microbial communities from Risofladan, Vaasa, Finland - OX-2 | ecosystem: Environmental > Terrestrial > Soil > Coastal area > Acid sulfate soil | place: Finland: Risofladan, Vaasa | collected... | reverse complement strand
AGATTGCGTACGTGGGCAGTCAGTCGAGTCATCGCCCCGGCCAGTGGGAATTCGATCAGGCACTGCTGGCCAGTCCTTCCAGTCCCGTGAATGGAGAGACCCGCAACTCCATCAACAACGTCACTGCCAGGTTGCCCTATCAAGGCGTCAGCGAAGGCTCGCTTTACACCGATTCGGTGTTCAGCGGCAATTACAACGCATTGCAGGTAAGCCTTCGCCGCCGCCTGCAGCATTCGCTCGAGCTCCAGGCCGGATACACCTGGTCGAAGAATCTGGATGAGGTCAATGGCGAAATTGGCACTGACGTCTATGAACTGCAGTTGCCCACGAACGATCAGCACAATCTGCGCAAATCCTCCTATGGACCCGCTGGCGATGATCGCGATCAGCGTTTGGTGGCCGATTTCAATTGGAACACTCCGCGCTGGAGATTCGGACCTGCGCTCGTCCAATATGCGCTTTCCGGTTGGCAGTTCTCCGGAGTCGGCGTAATTCAATCCGGCATTCCGCTCAGCGTCTTCGACAGTAACGCGGGATCGGTCTATGGTCTCCTCAGTGGCGAAGTACGCGCGCAACGTACAGGCACTTCTCCGCGAACCCACGGCTCGATGTATTCCCGCGTGATGAACGGCTACCTCGATCCCTCCGCGTTTACCCGCGCACCGGAGGCCCCATTCGGAACCAGCCTGGCCGATCAGGACTTCGGCAATAGCGGGGTTGGCTTTATCCGAGGTCCCGGCCAGCATAATTTCGATTTCGCAGTGGAGCGGGAGTTCCCGTTTACCGAAACCGGAAACCTCCGTCTGCGCACCGAGTTCTTCAACGCGACCAACACCCCGCAATTCGGCAATCCCGGCACCAATCTCGGATATGGCGATCCTACACAGTTGAATCCGGTGGCCAGTCCGTCTTTTGGCCGGATCACCAGCACCGTCACCGCACCACGCATCGTTCAAGTCGCAGTGCGATATGTGTTCTGACCCGTTGCCCGAAGCGGGCCCCGAGATTCTGTGGAAAGGACAATATGGCATGATCGCCGACGTAACGATGAATCTCCCGGAGGTTCCGAACGCAGAGGAGTGTGATCGCTTCCAGGACGAGGCGCCGCCGTTGACCATGGAGGGGATGTTCTTCCCGCTGGGTTTCCCCCTGCGCGTTTGCACCAACTCGGAAGAGGTGCTGCGGCAGTGCGCCGCCAAGTGGGGAATGTTCGCGCGGCGCACCCACGATCGGCCAATGGAAGCCGATATTCACGTGCTCGAATCGGATTCGATCCAATGCCCTCCCCCAACCAGATGCCACTTCATGGGCAATGTCCTGGTGATGGTGGCCGACACTCAGAATGTCTGCACCGTTGATTTTCCCTGGGGAAAGACGCGCATGGTCGTTTCCACGGCCGCGCTGCGATATCCCCACTATTTCAATCAAACATTTCTTGAGGCCGCGCCCGCGTGCCAGCTTTGCACCCGCTTTGCCACTCCCATCCACGCCGCATGTGTTGTGCTCGATGGCCGCGGGGTGCTTCTGTGCGGTGACTCCGGCGCGGGCAAGTCCTCACTTTCGTACGCGTGTGCGCGCGCCGGTTGGCAGTTTGTCTCCGACGACACTAGCTACATTCTTCACAGCGAAACCGCGCGCCGGGTCATCGGCAACTACCATCAGTTCCGGTTCCGCCCCTCCGCTGCGGAGTTGTTTCCGGAGATCGCACATGCCGAAATGACGCCGCGAATGTCCGGAAAACCTTCCGTCGAGCTGCCCACTGCATCCATGGAGCACGTGCGCACGGCCGATGGCGCGCATGTCGATTTCGTTGTCTACTTGAATCGCCGGCATTCTGCTTCCCTCGATCTGGTTCCCTACAGCAAGGATGCGGCGCGGCGATACATGCGGCGGGTCCTGTTTGGAGCGCCCGAGACCAGGATCGTTCGTCATGCGGCGATTGAACGGTTGCTGACAGCCGAAGTGCTGGAACTGCGTTACCAATCCCTCGGCCTCGCGGTGCGGAGACTCGAGCAAATGGTCCGCGAGGAGAGCTGATGGCGGACAGCGCAGCACCGCAACCGGCGGCTGGCTGGTGGGCCGCCCGCGCATGGGGTCAGTACCGCGGGCTCAGCCGCGATTTCTGGACCTTCTTCGTCGCCGCGCTACTTTACGAAACCGGCTTCGGCCTCTATTTCTTCCTCTTCAACCTGTATCTCCTCGATCTTCATTTCGATGAGAAAGCAATCGGGCTCGTCAACGGTGCTCTCTCCTTTGGGCTGCTCGCAACCACTCTGCCCGTGGGCATTCTCAGCCGCAAGATCGGAAACCAGCCGCTGCTGATTTTCTGTTTTGTGATGGCGCCGATCCTGGGCGTGCTGCGAGCGCTGTGGGTGTGGGAGCCCGCGCAAATCGGGCTCGCTTTCATCGCTGGCCTGGTCATGTCCATCTGGACGGTCTGCTTTCTACCTGTCAGCGCCTCGTTTACTTCGGAGAGCAATCGCGCATCGGCCATCGGCCTCATTTTCTCCGTCGGCATCGGCGCGACCGCGATTGGCTCTGCGGCTTCCGGTTACCTCTCGCACTGGATCTGCGTCCTCAGCCCCGGGTTCGGCGCAGCGGAGGTGAAACGCGCCGTCCTCGTAATTTCCTGCGCGATAGCAGCGCTCGGATCCCTGGCGCTGATGCGGCTGCCCAGACACGCTCCCTCCCTGCAGGCCGGAGCCACGGCGCGTATCTGGGATCCGCGCCTGCTGCGCAATTCGTTCCTGCGCCGCTTTTTGCCGTGCATGGGGCTTTGGACCAGCCTGCTGGGCGCATTCACGCCTTTCGCCGCCGTCTATTTTGCACACGAACGCCACTTCGCGCTCACCCAGATCGGGCTGATCTTCTCCCTCAGCCAGATGGCGCAGCTATTGGCGGGACTTTTGATCCCGATGGTGGTAAGCCGGCTGGGCATGCTGCCCTCTATACTCGTAACCCAGCTCGGCACCGCGCTGTTGTTGATGGTGGTGGTGGCGCCAGGGCAACCCACGTGGTCGGTTGCAGCGTTTGCCGCCTATTCGGCCACACAGTGGATGGGTTCCACCGCGATGTACACCCTGCTCATGAACGCCATGCCCGAACGCGATCGGTCTACGGCTTCCGCCATGACCATGTTCTGCAATTCTCTCGGCACGGCGTGCGCCACCTCCGCTGTCGGTGCGCTGCTGGTTCGCTTCCATTACGCGCCGGTGCTGCTGGCCGTGGCGTTCGTAGAAGCAGCTCTGGCAGTTCTCTTCGGCTTGCTGTTGCGGGACCACCGTCGGAACTCTTCCGTTTCCCAGGGACTCCGCTCAGAGCAGCGTTATGGATTGAAGTAGTGCAGCAGAACTTCTTCCTCATGCCGGCTCAGGTTCGCCCGAACCCGCATGTGTCGCACAATGGTTCCTGCGATCCGCGGCGAGAATCCATCCGGAGCGTTATGGCAGCGTGCGCAGTTTTGCTCGAAGACACGCTGCCCTTCCGCTTCGGCATCCTGGCCTTGCTTAGGAGTTCCGTGTTGCGTCGCCGGACGCGCTGCGGGGGCTGGCGAACTACCGTTCTGCACGGCCAACAGCGGCGCCACCGCCACCAGCGCCGATCCAAGTGCGATCCAGCAGGCCAGAATCTTGGGCTTCATCACAGGCGTCCTTTCCATGCGGGAAACAGGAAGCGATGAACAATGCCGGTCTCCCAGATGTTTGTGTTGCCGGCGGCCGAAAACTGCCGCGAGTAGCTGGTGAGGATCCGGGTGTTGTGTGGCAGGTTGTAGTCGAACCCGAAATCCGCGCGCTGCGTGTTTACTGACGGCAGACCGTCGCTGGCCGCATTGTCGATGCGAAACGTCTGCTGCATGCGAAACACCGGTTCAAACCGCCCCGCGAAGCTCTCCAGGTTGCCGGAGGCAAAAGGACGGGAGTCGGCCTCGAACCAGTAGCCATAAGCATGTTGCCCGCGCGCGAACTCCGAACGGAATCGCAGGCCGGCATCTTTCGTCGCCCACCACACGTGCGCCCCGGCGAAGTTCTCGCGCTTGCCCTCGAGCAGGCGGCCGTACGATGCACCCACTTCAAGCCGTTGGTCCGGGAAGTAGAAACTGCCGCGCAGTCCTGAAGAACGGTTTGCCTGGAACTGCGAATTGCCGCTGCGGGCCGAAAACCACGCGGCATAGTCGAATGAGTACCGGGGATGGCTGATGAGCGAGCCGCGCAGTTGACCGCCGAGCCCCGCCCCGCCATTCATCAGGCCTAGAGGCTCCATCAGCGGCTCGTCCTGGAAATTGCCGATCCAGATCGGAGTTAGTCGCTCGTTGTACGTCCCGAAGGGCAGCAGATAGCTGCCGACGACGATCGTCAGATGCCGGCTGGCCAGGACGTCGCCTTGCAGATAGGTGAGCGCCACAAAATGCGAGTGGTTGTAGCCGCTGCTATCGGGCGAAAAGAACTCCAGAAGCGAGGCTCGCGATTCGAGCAATAGATGTTGCCCGAGAGGTACAGTGGCGAGCGGCTCGGCAACCGGGATGTAGGTGGTGTTGCCACCCGTCGTGTTCGTCACGAATCCAATTCCGCCGGACAGCAGCGGCGCATCCTGCGCAGGACACAAGGAGGAGATGCCGAGAGCGAGCACCGCTGCGCCAATGAGAGCGAGAGTAAAAGTACTTCGCCGCATTCCTCGAATGCTAGCCACTCCGTGTCGGCTGGATGTCCACCTGGAATCTTCTCTTTGTCAGGAGATTGTCAGTCGTCGGTGTTCGCGATTAGCCGCCCCTCGTCGTGCGGAGGCAGGCATCGCCATTTCCATCTCATTTGCGCTCGCGCTCATTCCAGGCGCCGGCTGCAGCGATGCCCGATCCGCCGCCGACCGGTCCCTGGCATGAGGCGCCAGCGCGGCCCGTCCCACCACCAACCCGAACATCTACGACGTCGGCGGCTCACAGGTGGACTTGGCCGATGTGCCCTTCGACCACATCCTCCAGAAGAATGGCCCCTTGTCCCTTTGTCCCTGCTTTCTGTTATCCTCCGCCCAGCGTGGCCCACACACCATCTCAGCCCCCTGCACTCAAGCGCAGCATTCGCTTTCGCGACCTTACGTTGTTTTTCGTTGCCGCCAGCCTCAGCATCCGCTGGTCGGCCACTGCAGCCGCCTCCGGCCCCAGCAGCCTCATCGTCTGGATCGCCGCTCTGCTCTGCTTCTTCCTTCCGCTGGCCGGGAGCGTCATGGAGCTTTCTTCGCGCTACCCCGCCGAGGGCGGCCTCTACGTCTGGGCGCGCCATGCCTTCGGCGACGGCTGCGGCTTCCTGGCCGCCTGGACCTACTGGATGAGCAACCTGCCCTACTTCCCAGGCGTGCTCTACTTCGGCGCCGCCTCCGCCCTGTTTGCCTTTGGCGCACGCGGCAGGGCGCTGGCCGCCAGCCCGACTTATTACATGCTCTTCGCCGGCATCGCGCTCGCCGTCATCATCCTGCTGAACATTCGCGGCGTGGACGCCGGCAAATGGCTCAACAACGTGAGCTCGTTCGGCGCCATGCTGCCCCTGGCGCTGCTGATCGTCCTGGGAGCGGTCTCCTGGGCGCGATTCGGCTCGGCTACGCCGTTCAACGTGTCGACCATGACGCTGCACTGGTCGGTAAGGAACGCCGTCTTCTGGTCCACCATCTTCTTCGCCTTCGTCGGCATCGAGGCCGGATCGTTCATGGGGGACGAGATCGACACTCCGCGGCGCACCATCCCGCTGGCGATCCTCGCGGGCGGAGCCATCACCACCATCGGGTATATCTGCGGCACGGCGGCGCTGCTGGTGGCGCTGCCCGGGGACGCGGTCAGCGGGCCCGACGGCATCGTCAACGGGCTGCACGCGCTCACCTCGCGGCTCGGCCTCGACTGGCTGCTGCCGGCGGCCGCGCTTCTGGTGGCGCTGAACGCCATCGGAGGCGCGGCAGCGTTTCTCTCTTCGTCCTCGCGGCTGCCGTTCGTGGCCGGAATCGACCACTACCTGCCGCCCATCTTCGGAGCCATTCATCCGCGCTACCGCACGCCGTGGATTTCGATCGGCTTCTACGGCCTGGCCAGCATCGCCGTCGCCCTGCTGGGGCAGGCCGGGACCACGGTGCGCGGCGCTTACGACGTGCTGGTGAGCATGGCCGTGCTGGTCACGTTTCTGCCGTTCCTTTTTATCTTTGCCTCGATGATCCGCCTGCAGTGGCTGACGGCCGGGCCGGAGGTGCGGCGCGTGCCGGGTGGCAAGCCGGTGGCGATCCTGCTGGGCATCCTGGGCCTGCTGAGCACGCTGGTCGCGATCGGACTGTCCGCGTTTCCCTCCGACGACGATCCCAACAAGCCGCTCGCGGTGCTGAAGGTGGTGGGCAGCGGCGCGATTGTCGTGGTGGCCGGGATCGGCCTGTACCTGGTGGGCCGCAGCAAAGGACGGAAGCTGCGCGACGAGACGGCGAAGATCAGGGCGTGACTTCCCTGCCCGCGACGAACACGCGCGGCCGCGCCGGCGCGGCGATGAAGTAGGCCAGCTCGCGGTAATCCGTGAATTCGTGGATGAGGAAGTCGGCTTGCTTGCCGGGTTGGAGCGAGCCAATCTCCTCGCCAAGGCCGAGCGAGTGCGCCGCGTTGATGGTGGCGGCGGTGAGCGCTTCGGCGGGCGTGAGGCCCATCTGCAAACACGCCAGCGAGAGCAGGAACGGCATCGACGGCACCGGCGACGAGCCCGGATTGAAGTCCGTGGCGAGAACGATGGCGAGGCCGAGCTCAACCATTCGCCGCGCGGGCGGGTACTGGGTGCGACTGAGCGCGAAGACCGACCCGGGCAGCAGGACGGGCTGCACCCCAGCAGCCTTGAGCTGGAGCAGCGTCTCGTCGGTCGCGGTCTCGAGGTGGTCCGCCGTGGCCGCGCCCAGCTCGGCGGCGAGTGCGGCGCCGGTGCCGGGGCGAAACTGCTCGGCATGAAGGCGCAGGCCAAGCCCGTGCTGCCTGGCAGCGGTGAGTACGGCACGGCATTCGTCCACCGTGAAGGCGTGCTCATCGCAAAAGGCATCGCAGTAGCGGGCGAGCTTCAGGCGCGCGGCTTCAGGGATGAGCTCCTGGCAGAGGAAGCGGATGTACTCCTCGCGGTGATCGGCAAACTCGGGCGGAACGGTGTGCGCGGCGAGCAGCGTGGGAACGATCCGCGCAGGGCCATCGCTGTTAAGACGGCCGATGACACGAAGCATCCGCAGTTCCGTGTCGCGATCAAGGCCGTAGCCGGATTTGGCTTCCATGGTCGTTGTGCCGCCGCGCAGCATCCAGTCGCGATGGCGGCGAGCGGCGGCCAGCAATCCATCTTCGGTGGCGGCGCGGGTGAGGCGCACCGTGCGCAGAATGCCGCCCCCCGCCGCGGCGATCTGCTGGTAGGTGGCCCCGGCGATGCGCTGCTCGAACTCGTCGGTGCGGTTACCGGCGAAGACGAGATGCGTATGCGCGTCGACGAAGCCGGGCGTGACCGAGCGGCCCCCGGCGTCGATGACGGCCGCATCGGCGGGAATGCGCGCGCGAATCTCAGCGTCTGTTCCGACTGCAACAACGCGGCCGTCTTCCATGAGCAGTGCGGCGTTGTCGACGATGCCAAGCTCGCGCAATTCTGCATTGGCGCGCGGCCGCGCCGGACCCGCGAGGGTAACGAGCTGGCCGATATTGACGATGGCGGAAAACATAGCGGAGTTAGCGGAGCTGGCGTGGTTAACGGAGTTAGACATCGGTGCCGGCCTGTCGCTGGTGGCCACTCCCATTCAATCGCTGGGTCGCTGCGGGTCAAGTCTGGGGCGGAGATTCTGCACCACCTCGCAGCCACCAATCGTATCAACGGGAATGTACCAGCCTCGGGGCATCTTCGGATCGTAGCGGATGGCCATCTTCTTATCGAGCATCTGCCGCATCAAGCTGTCGGCGCGCTCTCCTGTCGCTCGCAGCGCAAAACGGCCTGAGTAATCCTGCCCTTTCACCGCATAGGAGAATTCAAAACACGGAAGGTCTGCCGCATTGCGTCCGCTGCCTACTCTTTCGATCTCCGCAGACCGTACGGTGGCATCGGCAGCCGGCCAGTTTCGCGCACCCCTGACCCGCCTGGAGATCCGCCAGCTAAAAACGACGGAAGCAATGACAACAAGAGCTCCGAACGACCAGATGGTGAGAGTGAGATTATCCATGCTCACTCCGCCGCCATCGGAATCCGGATGCCCTTCTCTTTCGCGGTCCGCTGCGCCAGCTCGTAGCCTGCGTCCGCATGTCGAGCCACGCCGATGCCGGGATCGTTATTCAGCACTCGGTGGATTCGCTGGCGCGCCTGCTCGCTGCCGTCGGCCACCGTCACTTGGCCGGCGTGGAGCGCGTAGCCCATGCCCACGCCCCCGCCGTGATGGAAGCTGACCCAGCTTGCGCCGCTCACAGCGTTCAGCGCGAAGTTGAGCAGCGGCCAGTCGGCCACGGCATCAGAGCCGTCGAGCATCTTCTCGGTCTCGCGGTAGGGGCTGGCCACCGATCCCGTGTCCAAGTGGTCGCGGCCGATGGCGATGGGCGCGGAGATCTCGCCTTTCTTGACCAGGTCGTTCATGGCCTCGCCCATCTTCGCGCGGTCTCCGTAGCCGAGCCAGCAGATGCGCGCCGGCAGTCCCTGGAAAGCGAAGCGGCCGCGGGAGAGCCGCATCCAGCGGGTGAGAATCTCATCGTGGGGGAACAATTCGAGCGCGAGCTCATCGGTGCGGGCGATGTCCTTGGGGTCGCCGGAGAGCGCGATCCAGCGGAACGGCCCGTGGCCGGTGCAGAACAGAGGGCGAATGTACTCGGGCACGAAACCGGGGATCAGGAAGGCATCCACGGCGCCGGCATCGAACGCGAAGCGGCGGATGTTGTTGCCGTAGTCGAATGCGACCGCGCCGACACGCTGCAACGCGAGCATGGCGTTCACGTGCACGACCATGGAGGCGGTGGAGCGGCGGACGTATTCTTCGGGATCGCGCTGGCGCAACTCGGCGGCCTCGGCAAGCGAGAGCCCCTGCGGGATGTATCCGTTGAGCGGATCGTGAGCGCTGGTCTGGTCGGTGATCACATCCACCTGCACGCCGCGGCGGACCATCTCGGGAAGCACGTCGGCACAGTTGCCGATCAGCCCCACCGATAACGCGCGGCCCTCGCGGCAGGCGCCTTCGCACAAAGCAAGCGCCTCGTCCAGCGACTCGGCCATGGTGTCGCAGTAGCGTGTGTCGAGGCGGCGCTGAATGCGCGCGCGGTCCACCTCGATGCAAAGCACCACGCCGTCATTCAGCGTGACCGAGAGCGGCTGCGCGCCGCCCATTCCGCCCATGCCGCCGGTGACCACCAGCTTGCCCTTAAGAGAGCCTCCGAAATGCCGCTCAGCCAGCGAAGCAAAAGTCTGGAAGGTGCCCTGGAGGATGCCCTGCGTCCCGATGTAGATCCAGCTTCCGGCGGTCATCTGGCCGAACATCATGAGGCCCTTGCGGTCCAATTCATGAAAGTGCTCCCAGGTGGCCCATTTGCCCACCAGATTGGAGTTGGCGATGATGACGCGCGGCGCCAGATCATGGGTGGGAAAGACGCCGACCGGCTTGCCGGACTGGATCAGTAGCGTCTCCTCATTGCCCAGGCGCTCAAGCTCGCGCACGATGGCGTGGTAGCAGTCCCAGTTGCGCGCCGCCTTGCCGATGCCGCCGTACACAACCAGGTCCGCAGGCCGTTCGCCCACTTCGGGGTCAAGGTTGTTCATCAGGCAGCGAAGGGCGGCTTCCTGCTGCCAGCCCTTGCAGTGGAGCTGCGTGCCCCGGAACGCGCGGATGGTGGGAGCTGCGGCGGTGGTGGTCATCGTGGGACTCCTAACAGATGACGATAGCGCCGGACGGGCAGGTTCGGCCAGTGCCGTTGCGAACAAGACGCATCTCCGGAACGCTTGCGCGACGCGGAAGCGGAAAGAAATGGGCACGCGCTTTGGCCTCTGCGCGAGAACTGGCAAATCCCGCTAACTTGCTGAGCGTGTTTCAAAAATCGCCCTTTGGTTTTTTGCACTTGCTTTTCTTTCTGTCATTCCCGCAGGGAATCTGCATTTTTCTTTTGCTTTTGCCTTTGTTTTTGCCTTGAAAGAGCACGACTTCAGTCGTACCGAGAGGCCGCAAATAAAAAGGCTGGGGCTTTAGTGTCTGCGTGAGAATTCACCGCACCCGCGAACTTGCTATCTTGCCACGTCGCTGGGGACCCGCACCGAAGGTGTGGGTACGACGCTAACTTGCTGCTCTTATCCTTGAAAGTGTCCCTTAATGTCCCCTCAACTCCCGGAAAAGCAGTTCTCACGCAGACACTCTAGCCCCTGTGGTTTTTCGCACACATCACCGCGCAAATGAGCTTTTCCGCAGCCTGTTTAGCCCCTCACTTTTTCGCCGCCATCTGACCAGATGACGAGCCTTTCCGCAGCCCGCCTTGGCCCCAGTTCAGCTTGCCACGGTCTGCCAACGCAATCGGCTTTAAACACGAATCCCCGGCGGCGTGCCGCCGGAGATTCGCTGCCAAAATCGCCCTTACCTTGGAGGCCGCTCATTCGGCCGCGCAGGCGGGTGCTGCTGCTGGCGTTGCTGTTGCTGATGGCGTTGCTGCATCTGCTGGGTCTGTTGCTGGTGGCGCTGCTCCAATTGCTGCTGGCGCTGCTGGTTCCAGCGCTGCTGCTGGGCGCGCTGGTCTTCCCTTTGCTGCTGCTGGGCCAGCCGCTGGTGCTCCTGGTTCTGCTGCTCGGCCAGCCGCTGCTGTTCCTGCTGGTACTGGCGGTCGGCAGCCGAGTTGCCTTGAGGCGGAGGAGCCTGGTGCGGCGGCAGTTCGCTGGCGTGAATCGGGGCGCGATTCTCGCCAGGCCGTCCGTTTTCAGGGCGCGGCGCCGCCCGATTCGCCGGCGGATGCCACTCCCCGCCCGCCGCCCGTGCCTGCACCACGCCGCGGCCGCTGAATTCGGTGGGGCGCTGGGTTGCCGCCACTGGAGGCCTGCCCTGGTTGGCGCTCGCCCGCATCTCGGGATTGGAGCGCGCCATCTCCCGCCGCTGCACCTGCTCCGGCGGCGGCGGCTCGTGCCGCATCCGTGCTACGGCCTCTTCCCGCTGCGTCGGCCGCGCCTCAATGCCGCCCCGCCCTCCGTTGTAACTCACGTGGTTGTCGTAATTGTTGACCACCCTGGTTTCGTACACGTTGTGAATGTTGGTCTCATTCACGTTGGTCACCGCGCGGTTGTAGTAGAAGCGATCGTGATCCCAGCGCCCTCCCTCGTACCCGTGGCCAAAGTAGCCGTGGCCGTAATCGATGCCGCCGTAGAAACCAACCTCAGGGGCCCAGTAACCCCGGTGGAAAAGGTACCGGTCGCCATCGTTGTCCCAGCCCCACCATGGCGGAGTCCACAGGTAGCCAGGCTCCGGCGCCGGAACCCAGGTGCCGGGCACCCAGTAGTAGTCTTCGTTGTCGGCGTCCCAGGCCCAGTAGCCCGGTACCCACATCCAGCCCTCTTCAGGGCATTGCGGCTGATCGTAAACGGGGAGCGGGGGCGGCCCAAAACTGACACTGATGGCCACCTGGGCCAGCGCCGGCTTGAAAGGCACAAGCGCCAGCAAAGCGATTAGCGAAAGGAAAATCGTTCGTCTCATTTGATTTCTTCCTCATTGGAGATCGAGACCAGACCGAGGCAACAGCAAAGGGCATGTGGCGGGAGGGGGAGCGAAGCACGACACAATCCCCGCCTCAGATTCACAACGCGGCCAGATTGTTGGATGAAATCGGAAGGCTGCGGAGTTGTAGGAGGCAAGCCGGCGATGGCAATCCGGCGATTCCGATGACCGAATGGAACGAACAAGGAAAGCCGGATTGATACCCCAGGCAGCTACTGTCTACTTCGCCGCCAGCGCATTCACCATGGACGAGAAGATCTTCCAACCGTCGGATGAGCCCAGGATCCTCTCGCTGGAACGGTCCGGATGCGGCATCATGCCCAGCACGTTGCGCCCTTCGTTCAGGATGCCGGCAATGTTCGCGAGCGAGCCGTTGGGATTCGCCTCCGGCGTGACCGCGCCCTCCGGAGTGGCATAACGGAAGGCGATGCGGTCCTCGTCCTCAAGGCGCTTCAACTCATCCGCCGTGCAGAAATAATTGCCCTCCATGTGACCGATGGGAATCTGCAGCACTGCACCCTTGATCAGCTCGTTTGTGAAAGGGCTGTCGGAAGTTTCGGTGCGCAGGTGCACCTGTTTGCAGATGTACTTGAGTCCGGCGTTACGCATCAGCGCGCCCGGCAGCAATCCGGCTTCCGTCAGAATCTGAAAGCCGTTGCAGATGCCCAGCACCAGGCCGCCGCCCGCGGCGAACTTCTGCACTGCGCCCATCACCGGCGAGAAGCGGGCAATGGCGCCGGTGCGCAGGTAATCGCCGTAGGCAAATCCGCCCGGCACCAGCACCGCATCCACACCCTCGAGGTCAGCCGAGTCATGCCACAGGAACGTGACCGGCTGGTGCGCGATCGTCTCAATCACGTTGTAGGTGTCGTGGTCGCAGTTAGAGCCGGGAAAAACAATCACGCCGAACTTCATGACTAAAGGTTATCAGTTGCGCAAACCACCTGCCCGCGCCCAGGTGTCCGCCCGGCCTGGATCCCTGCTCCGTGATCCTTGGTTTTCTGTTACTCTGGTGACAAATTCGCTGAAATTGAGCAACTTCACCCTGGCCTCGGGCATCTCTCCCTTTACGAGCAGCCTCAAGTCCGCAGTGAGAAGGCTATGAGCCCATCCGGGTTACCGCGTACGGCGGCGGGCTGTGCTTTCCCCAGTGTTGACGTGTTTTCGAATCTCTTTTTGTTGACCGTTTGCGGCCGCTTCGCATCTGCCGGGCGATCCGTTCCGCCAATGCTCTCCCCCTGATCGCAAGCCAATCCGGGGAGGTTCAGGAAGGAAGAAAGTCAAGATGAGCCAGACTCTCACGCCTCTTGCCGTGCCTGCCTCGCCGGATGCGCCGGCCTCGTCCGCCATTCGCAAACGCAGGTATTCCGCTCCTCCGCCTTCGCTTCGCTTCTCCGCCATCACCCACATGGACGACAACGAGACCGTTCACCGCCAGGCCGAACTCTTCTATCTCCAGAAGCAGATCCAGTCCCAGACCCCGATGGTCATCGTGCTTGAAGACGGCGAGCACATCGAAGGCTGCATCGAGTGGTACGACCGCCACAGTCTCAAGGTCCGCGGCCGCTTTCGCATGCTTATCTACAAATCGTCGATCAAGTTCATGTACAAGCAGGGCGAGAACGGAGCTTAGCGCTGCGTGCCGGCGGCGGCTTTGCGGAGACGGTCGCGGATAGCCGCGCCGATGCCGCCCGTGGGCGGGACCGGGCAGACGATGACATCGCAACCTGCCGAGTCCAGCGTGCGCAGGCCGGAATAGAGGCGCGCAGCCAATTCTTCCAGCGCGTCCCATTTACCCCATTCAAAAATCACGAGTCCCGCGAGCGGTTCGAACCGCCAACCGGCGGGGAGCATGAGCCCCACCCGCTTGCCCGAGTGACGGCGCACCTCCTCAAGAAAAGCATGCTGCACTGGGCTCGGAGCGCCGGAGATGTGGCCTTCGGGATCGCTAAATTGCCCATCAACCAGAGCCAGTTGCGCCCGCGGGGCGTAGTGGCGGATTCCTGTGCCGGGCGAAGGCAGCGCCGAAGGATTTTCGATTTGATCTGGATCGCGAACCTCGGATTCGAACAGCACCACCTCCCCGGCGATGGCGCGAATGCGGTCGGCGCCGATGGCTCCGGGACGGTAGATCACCATCGGCGACTGGCAGGGATCGAGCACTGTGGATTCGAGTCCGTGCAGCGCAGGGCCGGCGTCGAGAACTGCGTCGATGCGGCCGTCAAGGTCGTCCAGAACATGCTGCGCCGTGGTCGGGCTGATGCGGCCGAAGAGGTTGGCGCTGGGAGCGGCGACGGGCACGCCGGCCAGGCGGATCAGCTCGAATGCAACCGGGTGCGACGGCATGCGCACGCCCACCAGCGGCCGGCCGGCGGTCACGTTATCGGGCACGGCCGCCGAGCGCGGCAGGAGAAGGGTCAGGGGCCCGGGCCAGAACGCCTCCATCAACCTGCGCGCGGGTTCGGGGATTTCCGCGGCAATGGCTCCGAGCATGGGATTGTTTTGTACCGGGCCGGCGACGTGGACAATGATCGGGTCCCAGGAGGGGCGCCGTTTGGCGGCAAAGATGCGGGCGACGGCCTCGGCATCGAGGGCGTTCGCCCCGAGGCCGTAGACCGTTTCAGTGGGCAGTGCCAGCAGGCCGCCGGAGCGCAGGATAGCGGCTGCCTGCTCCAGCGCGGCGCGGGATTCGGGTGCGTCGAGCCGGGTCGGATCAATCCTGAGGCGCAGGGTGGTCACTCCTCCATTCTCGCCTGCCGGCGCGGCGAAGAGCGACGATGAGCAGCGGACATCGGGATGGGCGGGCGGTAGCAGGCCACGATCGCAAGACCGAAGGCGCCGCGCGGCAGAGGGCGGCGCTGGTATAGTTTTCTTTCCGCGGAAACGTTTTCTCGGGCCGCTCACTTTCGAGAACAACGGCCAGCGTTTGGCGGGTGAGGACGACTGGAATATGGCGATTGTGGCGGGAGTGGATTTTGGAACTCTGAGTGTCCGTGTTTCCATTTTGGATACCCAGCGCGGGCGGCTGGGCTCTTCCGTCGAAGAGTACCCATTGCACCGCAAGCGCGACGATCCGGATTTCGCAACCCAGGCGCATTCTGACCAGATGCAGGCCCTCGCCGCGGCTACGCGCAAGGCGGTGTCCGCGGCAGGAATTCGCGGCGACCAGGTGGAAGCAATTGCGCTGGATACCACCGGATCGAGCGTGGTGCCCGTGGACGCGCGCATGCAGCCGCTGGACGACTACTACCTGTGGTGCGACCATCGCGCCAAGAAGGAAGCTCAGCAGATCACGGAGCTGGCGCATGCGGAAAAGCTGGAGGCGATCGACTGGTGCGGCGGCGTCTACTCGCACGAGTGGGGATTCGCCAAGCTGCTGCACTGGCTGCGGCACAATCCTGAGATGCGCGGCCGGTTCGCTTCGGCATTCGAGCACTGCGACATGGTGGCGGCCACGTTGTGCGGTGTCACCAGCCCGAAAAAGGTAAAGCGCAGCGTGTGCGCCATGGGCCACAAATGGATGTGGAATCCGAAATGGGGCGGGCTGCCGCCGCAGGAGTTCCTTTCGAAGCTGGACCCGCTCTTCAACGGCATACGCGAAAAGCTGGATGGCGAATTCCGCACCAGCGATGCGATTGCCGGGCAGCTCTCCAAACACTGGGCCAAAGAGCTGGGACTGCGCGCGGGTATTCCCATTCCGGTGGGTGCATTCGACGCCCACTGGGATGCGCTGGGCGCGGGATGCCGCGAGGGCGACGTGGTGAACGTGGTGGGCACCTCCACCTGCATCATGGCGATGGCGAAGAAGGCGGAACTGGTGCCGGGCGTGTGCGGCGTGGTGCCGGGCAGCGTGCATCCGCAGTACACGGGCATTGAAGCGGGACTTTCAGCCACGGGAGACATCTTCGAGGCCATCGCAAGGCGCGCGGGGATGAAGGTCGCGGAGCTGGCGCAGGGGCTGGAGAGCTATCGCGCCGGGCAAACCGGACTGCTGCGCATGAGCTGGGACAACGGCGACCGTACGGTGCTGGTGAATTCGGAGCTGGGCGGAGTGACGCTGGGCTGGAACCTGGTGCACACCGCGCAGGACGAGCTGTTTGCGGCCATCGAAGGCACGGCATTCCACACCCGCATCATCCTGGAGCGCATGGCGGAGCACGGCGTGCGGGTCGATCGCGTGATCAACGGCGGCGGCGTTCCGCAGAACAACCCCGTGCTGAACCAGGTATACGCAAACGTGCTGAACAAGCCGGTGCTGGTGCCGTCGGGCACGCCGACGAGCCTGGGCTCGGGAATCTTCGCGGCGCTGGCAGCTGGGGCGTTCAAAACGGTGGAAGAAGCCCAGGCAGCAATGTGCCTGAAGCACGCAACGGTTGAGCCGGACCCGAAAGCGGCGGCGGTTTACGAAGAGCTTTACCCGCTCTATCGCAAGCTGTACTTCGGCCTGGGCACGCGAGGGGCCGCGCCGGTAGCGATCGGCGATGTGCTGCCGGAGTTGAGGCGGATTGCGGAAAGGCAGCGAAGCTAGCGGAGTTAGCGGAGTTAGCGGAGCCGGCGGGGTTCGCGGAGTTCGCGGAGTTAGCGGAGCCGGCGGGGTTCGCGGAGTTCGCGGAGTTAGCGGAGCTGGCGGGGCTGAAGCGGATTAGGAAAACGTGCCGGGAAGGGCGTCCGTCAGGGGCTATCGAGAGCTGCATAAATAGTGTCCTGCAAACCGCGCCGTAGGCGCACAGTTCGTTAGCCCCGCGCTTCAGCGTGGGGAAACGGATTCCCAAATTCGAGCGCGGAGTCCCGTAGGGACGGCGGACGGACATTTCTTATGCGGGAATCAATAAAGCCCGGGTCTTTTCGACTCTTTTTCGGCACGACTGAACAGGCTGCGGAAAAACTCTTCCAAAGGGCCGCTTTGTAACAGGGCACGACTTCAGTCGTGCCGAAACGCCGCAAATTAAGAACCTGGGCTTTAGCCCCTGCGCCTTTTCGCCGCAATCTGGCCGCACAAATGGTTTTTTCCGCAGCCTGTGAAGTCGTCCCCTGTTACAAGGCCCTTGTTCGGGGCGCAGCGTCCCGCTCATTGCTCTAGCCAACTGACGGAGAGGCCGCGGCGAGTACACTGGATCGCGTTGGCGGTTCAGGAGAAAGTTCATGCGGTCTTTTCTTGCGGCCTGTTTCGCGCCGCTTCTGCTCTTCTCAACAATTGGCGTACGCGCGCAGCAGCCGAGTCCCTACGATTCCGTAGACACATTTATCGGCACCGCGGGCGGCGGAAACACGTTTCCCGGCGCTTCCCTTCCCTTCGGAATGGCGCAGTGGAGCCCGGACACCAATCACGAGGCCTGGTACCGCTACGACGAGAAGTCGATCCTGGGCTTCAGCCTGACGCACATCTCGGGTGCGGGCTGCCCGCTTTATGGCGATTTTGCAGTGCTGCCCGTGACCGGCGAGCTGACGGCGAGCCCGGGCAAGGACTTCGCACCGTACGCCGCGGCCTTCGATCACAGCAAGGAGGAGGCGGATCCCGGCTACTACGCGGTAACGCTGGCCAATGGCGTGCGCGTGGAGATCACGGTGGCCGAGCGCGCGGGCATTGTGCGATTCATCTTTCCTTCGGGGCAGCCGGCGCGGCTGCTGGTGAATGCCGGTTCGAGCGCGGAGTCGATTCGCGGCGGCTCGCGCGATTACAATCACAACTCCATCGCGCTCGATGGCAAGGACGGCTTCTCGGCCGTTTCGCGCGCGGGCCACTTCTGCCAGTCCGATTCGCATTACACCATCTACGCGGTGGGCAGGTTCAGCAAACCGTTCATCAACAAGGCCACATGGCAGGACGATGCCGTCATGGCGGACGCAAAATCCGTGCAGGGCCGGCACACCGGCGCGTGGCTCGACTTCGGC
>Ga0307373_10007086_pt1 | contig 17584 bp, 15 predicted proteins | sample OX2MG_FD_202534 | JGI IMG/M metagenome (GOLD analysis project Ga0307373, IMG submission 202534) | Soil microbial communities from Risofladan, Vaasa, Finland - OX-2 | ecosystem: Environmental > Terrestrial > Soil > Coastal area > Acid sulfate soil | place: Finland: Risofladan, Vaasa | collected... | reverse complement strand
GCTATAGGAATTTGTTCATTTTTATATCTGCCTTCGTTGGCTTTCATTTTTTTTATCAGCCTTTCATTAATAATCACACGTCCTCCCAAGGCTGCTGAATGGTTTATAAATATTGCCGGTGTTCTAACTCCATGGTACTTTTTGGCTGCATTGCTTTTTTTAAATAATAATTTATATTCATTTCACTTAACAGGTTTTGGGTTTTCTTATCCATTTCTTCATTCCTCAAAACCGGAACTTATAGGAATTCTTATAATCATAGTTTTAACTATAATAGGAGAGGGCTTTGTGCAGCCTGTTTCTTCAAAACAAATATTGCAGGTAAGGAAAAACTGGCAACTAATGCTTTTATATTTAATAATCGCTTTAGCTATTCCTCTAATAAATAATATTAGTGACAAGTCAGAATGTTTATTAGTCCTGGTTCCTGTATCCGCATTTATTGCCTGTGGATTTTATTATCCACGTATAAAATGGATTCCCCGGATATTACATTGGGCTATGGTGGGATTTGTATTATATATCGAATATTTTCAAAAATAAATACAGATATATTTACCTTTGTAAAACAAACAAAAAAATAAAAATGAAATTTGGCGTTGTAGTTTTTCCGGGTTCTAATTGCGACAAAGATATGATTCATGCATTACAAAATGATTTGAACCAGGAAGTGATTACTTTATGGCATAAGGATAAAGATCTTTCAATGTTTAATGTTTCAGATTGTATTGTACTACCCGGTGGCTTTAGTTTTGGTGATTATCTGAGATGTGGCGCCATAGCGAGGTTTAGCCCAATGATGCAAAGCGTGATTGATTTTGCCAACAAAGGTGGAAAAGTGTTTGGAGTATGTAATGGTTTTCAAATTCTTTGTGAAAGCGGGCTTCTGCCGGGTGTATTATTACAAAATGCCCATAGACAATTTGTTTGTAAAAATATTTTTTTAACTAATGAAGAGAACCCTCCTGGTGCGATTTATAAAATTCCCGTAGCTCACGGTGAAGGACGATATTTTGCAAAAGAAAAAGAACTTGAAGAAATTGAAAAAAATAACCAGGTTCTTTATCGTTATTGTAATGAAGAAGGTAACGTTGATATAGCTCATTCTCCCAATGGGTCTTTGAATAGCATTGCGGGAATAACCAATATGGAAAGGAATGTTTTCGGTATGATGCCACATCCGGAGAGAGCCTGCAATGCTATACTAAACAATACTGATGGCAGAAAAATATTTAGTGATTTATTCTCTATCAATTAATTTTGATTGGAAAATAAAATGGTTTCCTGTATTGGGAATACCAAATTTTCTTCTGAAATAATTTCTTCATCTTCCCTATTTTCATTGTATTCAATTATGAAATTATTAGTGCCGGCCCCGGTAATAATGATCATGTATTTCAGTTGAATAAGTTCGAGGATATTTAAAAAAAGAAAAATTGCATGAATACGGTCTTCGCATACATCAAATATTTTTTCAAAAGAGACAGAGCGTTGGGTTTTTATAATGTCAAGCATATATTTGCGCGAACCTTCCATTGTATAGTTGTAACTGATAACAGTATGGACCGGTTGATTTTTTTTATCGTGCAACCTCTGGGCTACTTTTTCAAAAGCTTTCATCAGTTTGAATAAAGTTACTGTTTGAATTTCTGTTCCCTCGCTTGCTTCTTCGCCAACTAAAGAAAGCTCCTGGTGGATATTTCCACGTTTTACCATTAACATTCTCAGCGCTTCCATTTCGCTCATCTTTTGAGAAGCTTCTTTAAACCTTTTATACTCAATAATTTTATCAATCAATTCCTGGCGGGGATCTATTTCATTCCCATGTATATCCAGTTCTTTTCTTGGTAAAAGCATTTTTGCTTTAATGCGCATCAGCGTGCTTACGAATAGAATAAATTCACTACTTAATTCAATGTTCAAAGATTCGGTGGTATGAATATATCCCAGAAAATCGTTGGTAATTTTGGTAATAGGAATATTATAAATATCCAGTTCGTCCCTTTCGATAAAAAATAATAGCAAATCGAAAGGCCCTTCAAACTGGGGTAATTTTATCTGATATATTTCTGAAGTCATTTTTAAATAATTAATCCATTTTTTAAAAAGGGCAAGATAAAAAAATCCAGATGATAATCATCGGGATGGTAAATTTATTTAATGAAATTAATCTATTTCTTTTTGAGCTCATCTCTTATTTCCATTAATAACTGATCAGTAGATGATGGACCAGCAGGCGCTGCAGCTTCTTCCTTTTTTTGTAATTTACTTATTGCACGAACCATTATAAATATAACTAATGCAATTGCCAGGAAATTAATAACCGCCGCTAAAAATTTACCATAAGTAACTGCCCCCCACTTAAGTTCTGCAATGTCTTTTAATCCCAGTCTGTCAAGTACCGGAGATAATATCAAGGGAGTAATAATATCCGTCACAAGCGAAGATACAATGGCACCAAAAGCAACGCCAATAATTACTGCAACTGCAAGGTCCATCACATTGCCTTTCATGGCGAAGGATTTGAAATCTTTAATAAAGCTCATGTGAATTTTTTTTAAGGTTAAAAAAGTTTTTGTTATTTAATTTAGATTCACGGGGTCTAAAAGTAGAGGGTTTCTTTGATTAAAAAAAAATATATTTAACCCTATTTAATTTTATAGGAAGAATATTGTTTTTTACCACTATCTCTTTCTGTTTTAAATAACTCCTTCCTTAATTGTTTTGCAGTTTTTGTACTTCCATCGTGGCTCCAACCGGGTGGCATGATCAGGTATTTTATTTTTAGGTAGAGAGGAATCTTTTTGTGCAAATCATGAGAAATATTTTTAAACTCATGAAAAATAATATTGGTAAGATGATATGGATGGTCCAGTTGTTTGGTGAGGCCATATCTTACAGGATCTTCTTTTACTTCTTCCTGGAAAGTGCCAAACATTTTGTCCCAGATAATAAGAACCATTCCCATATTTTTATCAAGATAACGCACATTGCTTGCATGATGTACTCTGTGATGGGCAGGGCTTACAAAGATTGCCTCAAACCATCGGGGCATTTTATTAATGTATTGAGTATGTACCAATATGCCATATATCTGCGTAAAAGAAAACATAAACACAATATCCAAAGGTTTAAATCCAATGAGGACTAAAGGAATAAAATAAATAAAACGGTAAAGAGGTTGTAAAACAGAGGAGCGAAACCCTGTGGTTAAATTAAATTCTTCAGAAGAATGATGCGTAACATGAATGGCCCAGAAAAAGCGACAAAAATGATCTACCCTGTGTTCAAAATAGAACACAAAATCTTCAAGAATAAAAAGCAGAAACCAATACAGGGCAAAATTGAATGAAAAACTAATGAAATGGAAGTGATAAAAAAATACGAGAATTACAACATACACAGCACGAAATAAAAGGTCTATTCCGCCATTTACCATACATAGATACACGTTCATTAAGGTATCTTTCAGGGTATAGTATTTTTTTAAATGGAGATTACTTAATATGATCTCAGCGCCAATTACTATAATGTATATGGGGGTTGTTATTAAAAAAAGTAATTGTTCTTTGAGCATGGAGAAATGAAAATTTAAACCGACATAATTTCTTTTTCTTTAGCGCCAAGATGTTTTTCAATAAGTGAAATATGATTGTTGGTAATTTCCTGCACGGCACTCTCGCCTTCTTTGGCAGCATCTTCACTAAGGCCATCTTTTTCTGCTTTCTTTATCTGTTCTATTGAGTCACGCCGGATATTACGCACAGCTATTTTTGCCTGCTCTCCTTCTGCGTTACTCTTCTTCACTAGTTCTTTTCTTCTTTCTTCGGTAAGTGGAGGCAAAAATAAACGGATTATATTTCCATCATTTTGAGGATTGATACCAATATTAGCAGCTATAATAGCTCTTTCAATGGGCTGAAGCATATTTTTTTCCCAGGGCTGTATAGTTAAAGTGCGGGCATCCATGGCGCTTAGGTTGCCCACTTGGTTTATTGGTGTTGGATTACCATAATAATCAACCATTATTCCATCCAACATGGTTGGATTGGCTTTTCCGGCACGGATTTTTATAAGTTCCGTTTCAAAATGCTCCATCGCTTTTTTCATTGAAACTGAGGCTCCTTCTATTATTGCTGTTGTCTCATCTGTCATTATTCCAAAATTTTATAAATACTTTTTACTTGCATTTAAGCATTTTAAAAAGTTTACAAATTTAAGAAATTGAAGTGATATAAAAGTTAAAATGAAAAGTAGCTAATCCTGCTCTAAAGGCTCTCTTGCCAGTGTAAAAATTTTGTGTGTTTTGATGATGGAATCTTCTGTAAGTTGGCCGTTGGTTTTGAAAGCTCGTTCTTTGGGCCTGTTGTAATAAACAATACTAACAATGAATGTAGCAACCCCAGCCAAAGCCAGCATAACGGTAGTAGTACCTGTAAAACGAAGTAAATATGCCAACGCAATAAATAAAATATTTGCAGTTACACAAGTAAACACGATCATTTTGTGGCTTAGACCCAGATCAAGCAAAAAATGGTGGATGTGATTTCTATCCGGGCGAAAAGGTGAGCGATGATTGATAATTCTGTGGCTTACCACTCTTAATGTGTCAAAAAGAGGAACCAGTAAAATTGAAAAACCTATTGCCGGAGCAGATTCTAAAGGAAATACAGAAGAAGGATCAGAAGCAATAGATATAAATTTTATTACAAAAATAGAATTGATTAATCCTATTAACAGCGATCCTGTGTCGCCCATAAATATTTTAGCAGGATTAAAATTATAAATCAAAAATGCTATAAGGCTTCCTGCAAGAGAAATTGCCATGATGGAATACAGAACCTGCCCTGTCAAATAAAAATAAATTCCAAAAATAAAAGAAGTGAGTAAACCAAGACTGCCGGCAAGGCCATCTACACCATCAATGAGATTAAAAGAATTGGTAATAACGACGATGGTGAATAAAGTGAGTAAAAAACTGGCTGTGTGTGAAATAGCATATATCCCCAGGAAACCATACATATTAGTAATTTGGATTCCTCCAAATTTTATTATGATTCCTGCTGCAACCAATTGCCCAATAAATTTTTTAGTAGCAGTAAGTATCAGAATATCATCTTTGATACCCATAAAGAAGATGATCATGATTGCTGCCATAAAATATTGAAAAACTGAAGTATCAGAAGTGGGAACGCCCATGAGGATGGCGATTATAAATCCTGCAAAAATCCCTAAGCCACCGAGTGTTGGTATTACCGCTTTATGAACCTTTCTTCCGCCAGGCTCATCAAACAGTTTTTTGTCTTTGGCTACTTCTATTATTACGGGTATTGAAAAAAACGTAATCAGGAATGCCATTCCGCCGCTTAAAAAGATATTTTCCATGCCTCGGTATTAAGTAAAATCTTTTACAAAAGTATTGTTTTGTTTAAATTAAATATAAAAAACCCAATTTAATAACGCTAAATATTTGCGGTTTATTTTATTCCACTGAGAATTAGACAAATACTAAGCAATTTACTCATCTGCACTTCCTGACAAAACAGTTGTACTCAGTTTTTTCATTGGATTGGCCCGAATTTCTTCATACACTTCCTGGTTTCTTAAAATATCCAGGGCTCCATAAATTGCGGCCAAAAAAGAAGATGGATCTGCTTTATTTTTACCCGCAATATCAAATGCCGTTCCATGATCAGGGCTGGTACGAACATAAGGTAAACCTGCGGTATAATTGATTCCTTCCCCAAAAGCCAAAGATTTTAATGGAATCAGCCCCTGGTCATGATACATAGCAAGCACGGCGTCAAACCTGTTTTGATATCCACGGGCAAAAAATGCATCTGCGCTGTATGGCCCCATGACAATCATGTTATGATGTTTGGCCTCTTTAACTGCTGGCCTTATTGTTTCTTCTTCTTCAGATCCTATCAGGCCTTCATCTCCTGCATGTGGATTCAATGCCAATACTGCAATCTTTGGCTTGTCTATGCTGAAATCTTTTTTAAGAGAGGAATTTAAAATATTGATTTTACTCAAAATATTTTCCCGGGTAATATATCCGGCAATATCTTTCACAGGTACATGTTCTGTTACCAATCCCACCCTAAAATTGCCTGCAGCCAATAACATGAGTACATCTTTTTGTTCGAAAAAATCTTTGAAAAATGGAGTATGGCCTGTGTAAGGGAATTCTGCAGAATGAACGTTTTTTTTATGAATCGGAGCAGTGACCAACGCATTAATTTTTCTTTCTTTGAGTGCTCTTGTAGCTGATTGCAGGCTCTTGATAGCATAAATTCCACCGGTTTCATTCAATTCACCCGGGTTGATAGCTACTTCTTCTTCCCAGCAATTAAAAATATTAATTTGTTTAGGGCTTATTTTATTAAAGTCTCTTAAACTGGTAAAATTGAAATTAAAGTCTGTTAAGCCTTTCCTGTAAAAATTAATAACTCTGTTGCTTGCAAAGATTACCGGGGTAAAGAAATCCAAAATCCGGTTATCTGAAAGGGATTTTATGATAATCTCTGGTCCGATACCATTGATATCGCCACATGAAAACCCTATTACAGGTTTATTTTCAGTAGTTGTATTGCTCAATTTATTTCATTTAGAACGGAGTGGCAAGTTAATTAATTATGGATTGATTGCCATAAATTATTCAATAATGTATCTTTGAAAAAAGTATGCTCACTTATTGTTTCCTACATAATTTTCGATAGGCATACGGTTGGAAATACTTCTGGCAAGAGTCATTTCATCCGCATACTCCAGTTCGCCTCCAAATGAAATGCCACGCGCAATTGTTGTTATTTTTACGGGTATATCTTTTAATTTTTTGCTAATGTAAAAGATAGTAGTATCCCCCTGGATATTGGGATTTAAAGCAAAAACCAGTTCTTTGATATTTTCATCGTTTACCCGTTTTACCAAAGAATTGATTTCTAACTGATCGGGACCAATGCCATCCAAAGGGGAAATAATTCCGCCCAAAACATGGTAAAGCCCGTTATATTGTTGAGTGCTTTCTATCGCTATCACATCACGAATAGTTTCGACCACACAAATGATTCCCTGTTTTCTGCTTCTATCGGCACAAATATTACACAGCGTTTTATCAGCGATATTATTACAGCGTGTACAAAAATGAATTTCCTCTCTCATTTTTAAAATAGTATCGCTGAATATTTTTACATCACTTACCTCTTTTTTCAATAAATGAAGCACTAATCGTAAAGCTGTTTTTTTACCAATGCCAGGCAATTTTGCAAATTCATTAACTGCGTTTTCCAAAAGAGAAGAAGAAAAAATCATTGAGCAAAATTAAGAATTATATCAGGTATGAATTTTTTGATTTCTGAAATAATGTACTATCTAACTGAGAATTTTAATTAGCGAATTTATCATTTATCCAACTATAATTCTATATTAAAGTCATTATCCCAATCCGCCCGGATACTTATTTTTTGGGGAATAGCAATCACTTTTTCAGGTTGTTTTCGCAAACGATAATCGCCCGGGTCCCAGGTACCATTTTCGTTTTCATCATCCAGTATTCTCAATTCATATTCTCCGGGATTAAATAATTTTACTTTAAATGTTGGCGAAGCAATTTTGAAAGAATCAACTACTTTGTTATTCTGTACAAATTGCAATACAGGATGTGCTATTTTTTTAAGATGGCTGAAGTCTAATTCCAGGCTTCCATATTCTCTTTCACTTTTAGTTTTAAAACTAATGGTATCTGATTTTTTTAACTCATCTCCCAAAGTATCCTTTGCAAAATCTTTATCAATTTCTAATTTGTAGTAAGTATCTGCTATCCATTTGTTATATACAGTAATCAATTTGCCGGTAGTGTCTAATGATATTTCGGCTCCCACAACCGGATGATATAAAGTATCTGTTAGTTTTATTTTCAAAACATCAAAATTTTTTAATGGCGTTTCGAATTGGAGTTTTAGTGGTGTAAGTAAATCCTGCGTTCCTGAAGTAAGTGTATTGGAATACCTTAATAATTTTTCAGGATTCTTTTTAATGGGGACTGAACTCGTTGAAGGCTTTGTATATTTTTCTTCAGCATAAGCATATAGTTCCACGGGTTTTACATTTTGTGTGATGTGAATGGCACTATCGGCGAAAGCAAAAAGCTGGGATGGATTATTATACATCTTTTGACCGCTTTCATCTTTTAAAGCAAACAAATGATAAACGCCTTCCGCAAGATATCTGAAATGATAATTTCCTGAAGAATCCAGCCTGCCTACATATTTTGGTTTCTTTTTGTAAACTGCCGAATCGCCAAGGTCACTATACAACATAACTATTAAAGTGCTATCTGGTTTTCCTGTCTCCGCTAATATTACTTTGCCCTTAAGTTGCATCGAATCAATATATGACCCTGTAGAAAAAACATAAGTGAAATTGTGTATCGGATTATTTTCATCAACATCCTGAATGGCATTCCCAAATTCATAACTATATGTGGTATTAGGTTGTAGCGTATCACGTATTTTTATGGAAACCGTTTTTAGTTTAAAATTGACATTAGGAATTATTTTAGGAACAGGATTTACCATCAAGTTATTTTGCAAGTCCTGGATATGCACATACTCATCGAAAGTGAAAGTAACGCGGTTCCCGGTAAAATGAAGCATGCGGTTAGGTGGTACTGATTTTACTAATACGGGAGGTATAGTATCCTTCGGGCCGCCCGTGGGCATGCCTATTTGTGCGCATCCGCTTCCCAAAACAGAAATTAGATAACACAAACCAATAACCGCTAAAACAATTATAGAATTGAATATTTTCATTTCACAAAAGCAAACTTAATTTCTTTGCAAGGTTATTGTTTTTTTTTCTTCCTAAATAAAAATTAAATATTTTATTTGTCTGGTCTTAAAATTGATTTATACAAATTAAGAGAAAAGCATTCCTTCTTTAATCTGTGCCGAATCGGTACTTTGCCGCTTATCGCCTAATCTCCGCATCCGGCTATTTTTTATTAAATTTGACTTTAAAGTCATTAAGAAGCCTGTAATCTCTATGTTTTATGGTATGATAGTTACTATGTACTATCTTGACACTAAGCAACATAAGTTGCCTCATATCCATGTAAAATATGAAGAAATGGAGGCAGTTTATCAAATTCCGGATGGTATTTTTATCGAAGGCTCTTTGCCCGGTAATAAAGAAAAATTAATTCAGGCGTGGATTGAAATACATAAAGAAGATTTAATGGCAAACTGGCAACTGGCTGTAGCAGGTAATGCCATATTTAAAATTGATCCTTTAAAATAAAAAACATGAATCCCCGAATTAAAACAGTTATTTACAAAAAGCCACATAAATTAATTTTATCGTTTACAAACGGTGAACAAAAAGAGTTTGATCTTTCTCCTTACCTTTCTTATCCTGTTTATGAAAATTTAAAAGATGAATCTTTTTGTAGTAAAGTAAAAGCAATAAACGGTACAGTAGTATGGAATGACGAAATTGATTTTGATCCTGATACTTTATATCTTGAAAGCAAACCGTTAATACCTATGATGTTTTCTTCGTGAGTATCAGTCCTGTCATCTCATGTAAAGGATCACAACGACATTTTGTTTTATAAGAAATAGAAAAAAACAGCAAATTAAATTTCTTCTTCCACAATATCGTGCAGCGCAACTTCCAGCTTATTTTCTTTTACGAAGTTGCACCAATAACAATCTTCTTTTCCGCAACCGACATAAAAATCTCTTGCCTGAATTTTATTCCAAACTTCGGTTATTTGTTGCTTTACTGTGGTAATGTCTGCCGGCTCAATAAATATTTTTCTTTTCTGAAATCCTTTGACTTTATCAGGCTCTACAAAATCAAATTCAGAGCTGACTACTTTCCAGTCTTTGCCGTCCATGTTATCGATTAGTATTTTATAGAAAACCGCCTGCCGCCAGTAGTCGCCACCATTAGGTTGCTTTTCGTTGGGCGGTACTAATTTTTTCTTTGTGTAATCGCTGTTTACGTCGCCGGTTTTATAATCCACTACGTTTACTTCTTTGCCATTAAATTCCATTTTATCTATCTTGCCCTTTATCGGAATTCCGTTCACCACATTTTTAATATTTCTTTCTACAGCTACTATTTTATTGAAATCATTAATGTAATGCTCATAGTACTCGCCCAATACTATTTCACCTTGTTCCATTCGTCGGTCGTAAGCTTCCCTGGTAAAATTTTCACGATGTCTTTTCATATACCATTCAAAATAACCAAGCACTTTTTCTTTTGAAGGAAATTCCTGCTTTTCATTTTTTTGCATTTCCTCAAAAAGCTTTTGCAAAGCAAAATGCACTGCACTTCCAAATTCTAAGTTTTCTGATTTTCCCGAAGGAATTCTTATCAGATTTTTATAATAAAATGCAAGCGGACAATCTAAATAGTTATTTAAAGACGTAACATTCATCACGTATTTCTCGAGCAATGTACTTATAAAATCTGATTCGTTTTTTTCTATCTCGGGCGCCTGGTGAATGAAATTCAGAGTTTCATATTCCATCAATTCTTCATGAGGCAATTGAATTGCTTTTATTCCAAGATTATTGCCTTCGATTATCTCGGCCACAAACATAGAATGTTCCGCATCTTTACCATCCGGTTTTATTTTAATAAATGAAATCTGAAGATTTTTTTCAGCCCTGGTAAGCGCTACATAAAATAAACGCCGCAATTCTTCATCGGCGTTCCCCGATGGAAGCGACGAGAATAACGTGTCAGGAAGTTTAAATCCGTTATTAGGATTTCTTTTTTTCTCCCACAAATGTGCATTCATACCTGTAATAAAAACGTGCTCAAATTCCAATCCCTTGGAACCATGTGCCGTCAAAAAATTGACTCCCGCACTGTTACCTGAAAATTCTATTAAAGGCAAAGAAAGTTTTTCTTTTCTCATCAGATCAATCACGTCAATCAACCCTTGTAATGTCAGTAACGGATTGCGGGCGGTTTCTTCTTTAATAAAATCAAATAAGGCAGTAAGAATTTGCAATAGCCTTATCTTCCCGTCACTACTCAATATGTAAGTAAGCACGCCCGCATCAGCAATAATTTTTTCAAAAAGTGTCTGTAAAGTAACGTTGGAAACATCACCTATGAGCTGCTCCATCATTTTGCTGAAGTTTTTTAAAGCCGGGTGAATACCAATATCAAAAAGATCTTTGGGGGCTGAGTTAGCTTTGTCGTACAATAATTTTCTGATAGAAGTTTTTTGTCCGCTGTAATTTTTTGTGTTCACTTCTACCGTGAGTTTTGCAATATCAATTGGTGGGATTTTGTAAAAATCAAAGTGGAGAATTTCAAAAAGTATCTCATCACCTCCGTAAGGTATGTCATGCTCGGCTGCGAGATAGCGCAGTATTTCTATGATTTTTCTCGCAAAAGCATCATCGAGAATATTGATACTTCTTTTAGAATATACAGGGATATTTTTCAGCCTGAAATATTTCATTAACTGTTCGCCATAACTGTTTTCCTTATAAATTATGGCAACGTTTCCCGGTTCTGTTCCTTTGTCAATGATGCCTTTCACTTTGTTGGTGATATCGGCCATTTCATCTTTGATGGTATTATATTCTATTAATACCGGTGGCTCGGTTAGCTTTTTTAATTCTTCTCTGGAAGCAATCAATTCTTTGGTAAGCCCGGGGAATTTGTGGATCAGCCGTTCCACGTTTTTATCAATCAGCGATTTTGAAACATCCAGGATAGGTTTGGTAGAACGGTAATTATTGGTGAGCACAATTTTCAACAGATCTTCATAGCTTTTGGCAAAGCTTTCCATATTTTCAATATTAGCGCCCTGGAAACGGAATATACTTTGGTCGTCATCGCCTACTACAAACACATTCGGCGAGTCCCAAAAGTCTATCAGCATTTTTACTATTTCGTTCTGTGTGCCGCTCGTATCCTGGTATTCATCTACCAAAATATATTGAAACCTTTCCTGGTAATTGGCCAGTACATTTTTATTTTCTTTAAAAACGTTTATTACCCAATTGATCATATCATCAAAATCATACAAACTGCGTTGCTTCATCAATTGTTGAAAATTGTCGAACTCATTTACGGCGGCCCGGAGTTTTTCCATCCTGTCGAGTTCTGTGTAATAATCAGGTTTGTAATCCCCTACCTTCACCCCTGATTTTGCGGAGGCTCTTTTATATTTAAAACTTTCATCGTCTTTTATCCTTTCAAGATATTGATTGATGCAGGTATCAACATATTCTATTGCCCAGCCTTCTCTTTTCATTGCTGAAAATAAATGTTGAAGGTTTTTTATTTCATAATATACATCGCCACGATATCTTTTTAAAGGATTGTTTTTGGGTAAATTATCAATGAGTGCTTTATAAAGTTGTATTCTTTCCAGTTCAGAAATAGGATCCAAAGCGGTTTTTTCAAATAGCGATAAATTCTGCTGAATCACCTCATTGCAAAATCCGTGAAACGTATAAATATTTACTTTGTAAGAATCGGGACCTATGAATTGTAACAATCTTTTCCGCATCGCGATTGCGCCTGCATCGGTGTAGGTAAGGCACAATATATTTTGCGGAAGCACATCCGTTTCCAGTAATATTTTTCCAATTCGCGCCGCAAGAATTTGTGTCTTTCCCGTTCCCGGCCCTGCAATTACCATCACCGGACCTTCAATGGTATCTACCGCCTGGCGCTGCTTTTCGTTTAGTTTTTGGTATTCTTGTTCGTATTTTTTTAAAAGAATTTCTCTGTAAGTTGACATAGGTACGAAGATAATTTTTTTTATGAAAGAATTACACGTATTCGAGGCTGAAGCCATTCAGTATAGAGATTTTCACAGATTGTTCTAAACTAATTCTTCAGTAATTTTTATATTGTGAATAATGGGAAACTAAATAAGAGTGAAATAAAAAAGCCTAAACTGATTGATCTTTGGTCAAGGCTAATATTTTCAATATTTTATTTTTATAAATAAAAAGAGAGACAACAAATTTTTAAAATAGTTAAATAAAATATTTTATTTCCTTTGGAATGCAGAACTTCATCATCCAAAATATATTACGATGAAAAAATTGATTGCGCCATTGGCCATTATCCTTTTATTTTTTACTGCATGCAATAACGGTTCATCTACCAAAGTGAACAGCAATTCAGATTCTACCACAACCTCTTCTATTGATCCCGCCAAAGACTGGAAATTTGGAGTTGCCCTGTGGACTTTTCACGATGTTGATTTTCCGACAGCGCTCAATAGAGTTGACAGCGCAGGCTTAGTCTATATTGAGCCGAACACATTTCATAGTGCAGGGCCGGAATTTAAAGATTCCACTATCGGTCAGCTTTGTCCGGCAAGCATTGATAAATTAAAAGCCATGATAAAACAAAAAAGTTTAAAAGCGGAAACACTCTATATTGTTGGTGGCTCAACTATTGACTCATGGAAAAAACAATTTGATATTGCAAAAGAATTTGGGGTAAAATACGTAACTACGGAACCTCCGTTGAATATGTGGAACCAGATAGACAGCCTGGCGGGCGCTTACGGAATGAAGGTAGCTATTCATGATCATTGGGAAGGGTTTAGTCATTACTGGAATCCTGATACAACGTTGATGGCGTTGAAGGGACATCCAAACTTTGGCGTTTGTGCAGACCTTGGACATTGGCCAAAAAGTGGGATTCGTCCGTTGGATGCTGTAAAAAAATTAAGTGGTAATATTTTGGTGGTACATTTAAAAGATATTGCCGCCTATAACGATCCTTCTTTAAAAGATGTCGTGGTAGGAACCGGCGTGGTGAAATTCCCTGAAATATTTGCGGAGTTAAAAAAACAAAATTTCAACGGTTATATTTATATAGAGCGAGATTCCGTAGAGCCGGGAGGCAATTTAGCATCCGTTATACGGGAGGTAAAATATTATAACGATCAGTTGAGTAAGTTGAAATAAAGTCCATGATCCTGTGCATAGTTGAATGCATTACTATCAATTTTTCCGGTGAGATGATCCCATAATGGAACGGAATAAACGTCATTCCTAATAGATAAGTTTAGCATAGGATAGTGCAAATGGCGCCAATGCAATCAGGAAATTTTATTAATGAAATCTTTTAAATCATCTTCTTTCTCCCTAATCATATCATTTGTTGTTTCAATAAGATAATTAAAAGTTTCTTCGCTACTATTGGCCATATCTGCATGCTCAGGAGAATCAATATGGATACTCATTCTCAGGTAATTTCCATTTACCATTAATTCCCGCATTCCATAATCTGTTGATGTATTTACACCATGCATCATTACTTCTGTTATATGTTGAGCCCAAAAAGCCAATCCACTTTCCATAGCTTCCAGGTCAGAAATTTTGCCGGTATAGGAGCCTGTCCCTAATGATAAAAGAAAGGTTTGGTTCAAATCAAAGTCCGTTGAACCAGGCAAGTAGTAACTTAAATGTTTTGAAAATTCTGTTAAGGCAGCAAAAGATGGGTTATTCACAAATACACCTCCGTCAATACAATTTCTGGTTAACGTTTCCTTGTTCGGATAATCAAAAATATAGGAAGGTAAATAGGTAGGACCAGCAGAGGTGGCGCGGCAGGCATGATACAAACGGATATTTTTTTCAGGATACAAATGCGCGTTGCGTGATTTTAAAAACAAAGGCATATTATTTTCAAGATCATAGGCACATATCATGATATTGTTGAGGCAATCATTCATAGTGTATTCTGAGGTGATATCATTTAGAACCTTATCAATCCCTGTTGGCTCAAACCTATGCTTAAAAATACTGATTGCTGATTCAAAAAAATTGTGGTTGGGAGGAAATATTTCCCGCCCACGTTCGCGATACACATTTACCACATCATCCAAACTGTATAACGGAACTTCGGGATTATCAGGATTTTTTATGGAGATAGCCGATGCGATCAATCCGCCCGTTGAAGTTCCTGCGATAAAATCAAAAAGCTCATAGATCCTTTTGCCACTGAGCTCTTCTATCTTTTTAAGAATGGTTAATGGTACTACTCCTCTTAACCCTCCGCCATCAATACTTAAAATCCTGAATTTTTTCATATCGTTTTCGGGTTTATTATTTGAGAGAGTAAAATTAAAGAAGAATGGAGGTATTTTTCTTACAAAATTGCCCGCTCACAATCGCTTGCTGCCTGATAGATTTAACAAATTGTAAATAAGCGTTTTCAAATATATATTGAGAGAAAAATATTTGCAGATTGCCGATTATATTTATTTTGCCAGAATTGTAAGTCTTCTCAAAAAGCTCCTGAACTGAAGTAGAAAATTATCAATTGAGATAAAAGGATCTTCTTTATTCATGACTATCATCCCTGTATTTTTGTTCAAGCAATTAATTCTATGGTTAAAAGTATAATAATAGCCATAAAAATCTCATTCTTCTTCGAACTTCACACATAAAATGGAGTATAGAACTAATAAATATTAAAGTATTACCGTAAAAATATTTGTTTACCTCACCAACTGTTTCCTGGCATTGTTATAAAATCTATCCAGCAAACGCATATTCTGTGTGATAATATCCGCTTCGGCAACCATTCCATTGCGATATTGTAAATGCCTTTTATAATTGGTGACGAGGCCTTGCGGCAATATTATTTTTGCTAAATAACCGCTATCTGTAGGCACCGTTTTTATATAATCAATTTTCCCTAAAACCGCTCCGAACTGCTCAAACGGGTATGCCTGAAATTTTAATAAAACCTTCTGCCCTTTTTTTACTTTACCGGAATTATATTGAGGGATCAGTGTTTCTACATAATAGGAGGTATTTTCTGGTTGTATATAAAATAATAATTGCCCGGATTTCATTTCCTGGTTCTGTTGGAAAAAGCCAGTAAAAGAAATAGTTCCGGAAACAGGAGCTATTAATACATACTTATATTCCCACGCCTGTACCTGGCTTTTAATGGTTTGCAAGGCCTGCACAAAAGTGTTTTTCTCAGCACCAATTTGATTTTCTAATTCAGCTATTTCTTGCAGCATATCGTTTTGATTGCCTTCATTGGCAACTATTGAAGCGTTGATTTGTGGCAGCGACAATTGCTTCCCTATGAGTTTACTCTCTTCATCGCGAAAATCGAAAGCCGAAATTACTTTTTGGTCTGCCAGTGTTTTATTGGCAGAAAAAGTTGCATTGCTTAATACAAGATCGTGTTGCATTAACGATTTTTGATTCAATAAGATAGCGTGCAGCTTTTGAATATTTTGCATATCAATGGCCAGCATTTTTTTCTTTTTAAGATAAAACCCATTACTTATAAAATCCCTGAAAGTGATGAAAGCCTGAATAAAAGTTTGATAAGAAGCCTGCAGTTCTCCTAATTCACCATTTCCGCTATCTTCAATAGAAGATGCTTTTGAAGGAAAAAAATGGACAATTTCATCTGTATGGTTTTGACTGATAAGATCGTTGATTGAATCTATCCGTTGGCTTAATTTCCTTACCGATTTAGGATTGGCTATACTTTCCATGTAGCCCAATATTTCGCCTTTATTTACTTTTTCATTTTCTTTTATTAAAATTTGAGTCAGTTTACCGTCCGTTCTTGTAATTACTTCCTGCGGCGCATTTACGCTATTTAATGTGGCAGTAGCAATAACTATATCCGGGTATTTTATAAACCAGCTTATTAAACAAAGAGCAAGCAGCAGCAAGAAAAAATAAACAGTTCCCCACCTGACTATGTAAGGCGGTTTGTTAGAAATAATTTCTTCTATTTCATTTCCATGATCTGCAAAAGTATTATTAATCGTGTACGACTTCTCACGCATCTCATTTTCTGATTGAGTTAATATTGTTTTGTCAGATTCCATGTTACCATTATTTTTTATACGGCTTTTCCCTCTCTTTTTGAGAGAGCCTGTCCCGATTTTCGGGAGGTTGAGGGAAGCCTCAATTCCCTAATTCCAATTGATTTTTTACCAGTCCATAATATTTACCTTTCAGCAAAGTAAGTTCCGCATGTGTACCTTCTTCAACTATTTCTCCATTATCCATCATTACGATTTTGTCCGCATTTTTTACCGTGCTCAGGCGATGAGCCACAATAATTACGGTGCGGTTTTTAAAAAATTCCTGCAGATTTTCCAGTATTACTTTTTCATTATGGGCATCTAATGAATTGGTAGCTTCATCAAAAAAAATAAATTCGGGATTTTTATAAACAGCCCTTGCAATGGATAGCCTTTGTTTTTGCCCTCCACTTATTCCATTCCCCTCTGCACCAAGTTTTGTATAAAATCCCAATGGCAACGACTCAATGAATGAAAGAATGTTAGCAATTTTACAGGCGTTTAAGAGTCGCTCGTTGTCTGTTTTATCGTCAGTAACAGTAATGTTTTTGCGAATGTTGCCATTAAAAATAAAGTTATCCTGCATCACGGCGCCACATACACTACGCCAGTACTTTGGGCTTATAGTTTTGAAGTTTGCTGCGCCCAGGTAAATATCTCCTTTGTAGCTTTCGTAAAATCTCAACAGTAATTTTATCAATGTGGTTTTCCCGCTGCCGCTCATACCCACAA
>Ga0307373_10007085_pt1 | contig 17585 bp, 21 predicted proteins | sample OX2MG_FD_202534 | JGI IMG/M metagenome (GOLD analysis project Ga0307373, IMG submission 202534) | Soil microbial communities from Risofladan, Vaasa, Finland - OX-2 | ecosystem: Environmental > Terrestrial > Soil > Coastal area > Acid sulfate soil | place: Finland: Risofladan, Vaasa | collected... | reverse complement strand
GCGCGCTATCGCGGTAATGTCCGCGTTTGCTGATCTTGGGTCCCCAGCGCCGTTCCAGCGTCTCGTCGATCACCAGCTCCAGGCAGCCGCCTGCCTCCACAAAGGTTTCCACGATCAGGCGAAGCAATTGGCGACTCACCGCCAGAGGCGACCAGCGCGCTCGATTGAGGACGTGATGGAATGTGCTGAAGCTCGTCTCCATCTCATTGCCAGTGTGACGCAGGGCCGCCGCAACCGTACGGCGTCCCTGAGCCAACAGCGTCCCTGTCAACAAGATCATCAGTTTCCTCCACGTTGGAGCGGTAAACAGTGGCCGAAAGGCGGCCAAAACCTCTATAATTGGGGTGGGAAGGGGCATGAATCTTCTCCTGAGTAACAGAATGCTTTGATCAGCTTCTATCTTACTCCAAGAGGGCTTCATCCCCTATGCCTTTCCCAAAATTGTACAAAGTCGAGTCGAGAGAGTGTCCGTGACGATTGAGTTTCTGGTAACGAGTCGAGTACCTTTCGGACCCAATTTGGGAAGAATACATAGGATTGGCTCTCTTTACTTTGCGGCTGGTGACAGCTTGCATGATACCTGGCCTACATGTAGGATAGGTATTCATAACGCAGAATAACAGTTCCATCAGTAAGTAAGGCTCGTAGTATCACACACGCCGCGAGCCTACGTAGCTATATCCTCGTCCACGTCCCGCAGTTCGTAGACTCGAATCCCTTGTCAGATGCTGCTATGGTCACAATCGCACCACCATCCGTCAGGTTGTTGGCAATAATGTCATCCGTACTGTTGCTGAATCCGAGCAACCTGGCGTAATAGCACCCTTGCGAGGCGGTGTTTTTGTACGTCCCTGGCGCGATATCGGTTCCCACAATGTACATGCCATCGGCAAAGGTGGTTTTACTTGTGGTGATCTGGGATAAGTCCGCTGTCCAGGTGCCACAACTTTGCGAACTAAAGCCTTTGTCCGTCGCGAAGATCGTCACGATAGCCGGGTAGTCCGTGAGATTATTCGCCAGGATGTCGCCAGTGCTTCCACTAAATCCCTTGAGTCGGGCATAGTAGCAGCCCTGCGAGCCGGTCTGCGTGCGATAGGTACCAGGCTTAATGTCGGTGCCGACCTGGTAGGTGCCATCATTGAAGGTGGCAAATGTTGGAACTGGTGTGACGGGCGGAGCCGTTGCCAGTGTCGTCGGTTGCGAGTTGCTTACTGGCTGATTAGCCTGGGCCGTCAAGGTACCCGACGCAGCGGTCATGGCAAGATCGCTACTGCTGAGGGCTGGTGCTGTTGGCACTGGCGTTGATAACGGCGGCGTTGGTTGCGAACCGACAATGACGCCAGCGATCACCAACACAGCGATGAGGACAGCAGAGAGTGAAACAAGGATGAGCGCAAGTCGGCGTTTCTTCTTTGGTGGCTGTGGTGCTGGCTGTGGCGCATAGGGGGGCTGTACGCCTGGAAACGACTGTTGTGGCTGCTGCGGCCATTGTGCCCATCGGTCGCCTGACGGGGGCGGTTGGAATTGTGACATTGGTTACTCCTATCCGAAGAACTGGTGAATCGTCCCGATGAACGACCCCCATAAGGCGACGACGATCACAAGCAGGGCGATTGCCAGCGTGAGGTGATGGTACCAGTACATCGGCAAGTACTGCGGCTGTGCTGGCTGTACCTGTTGCCACACAGGGACGGGCGGATACAAGTAGGGTCCCGGTTGCATTTGAGGGGGATACATCCATGGCTGTTGGAATGGCAGGTTCTGTGAGGGTGGTTGCTGCCACTGAGGTTGCTGCGGATACTGTGATGGAGGCCAGTTGTTATACTGACCTGGTGATGGTGGGTATTGTTGAGACACAGTGGCTACTCCTTTAGGGAAGTATAGAGCTTCCCTTTTTATTTCTACGACTGTGCAAGACTGAGCACACACATACTCGCGCCAAGTTGCATGACCACCTCGCCGATGCTACTATGATAGTCGGTCAAATCGGACACGCTGTTGAATGCGCTGGCATCTGCTGGCAAGAACTGCGAACAGTACTGCTGCATCTGCGTATTGCTCCAATTCGCCCCAGTTGTCACGGACACGCCGGCGACTTGAGCGTTTGCATCTGGCGTTGCATTAACCAGCACCGTTTGCTGCTGATCGACAATCCAAGTCTCACTTGTGCCAATCCCCTGATTGTTGGGTTGGCCATATTTGCCATAGAAGTCGCTCATTGGCCCGCCGATATGGGGTGTTCCATTCGTGACCCCATTGGCGGAAGATGCTGTAGTCGGCTGTGTGGTCGGAGCCGTTGTTGACTGTGAAGTCGCAGTACTGGTAGTAGCTTGCTGAGTATTCGATGAAGAGGGTTGCTTTGATAATGAAACGGCGAAGGCGATGATAGCAATCAAGATCACAAGCATAGTTGCTCCGGTGAAACTGAGGATGAACGTGAGCGCACGCTTTCGTTGTGCAGGGGTAAGCGGTTTGGACTCGATAGCTCGTTGCGGTGGAAGAGAGGACTGCGGCAACGCATTGACTTTCTGGTAGGTCACGATGATTTCCTGCTCGTCCTTTTTGAGCATATGATGTTTCTTGTTGGTTACGGTGCCAGCCACTGACCAGCCTTGCCGTGACATTCGTTTCACATCGTGCTGGTAGTCTCCCGCATTCTTGTAGGTTTTGACCTGCGTTGGGATTTTTGGCATGATAGCCTCCTTTTAGTGCGAATACAGGACCCGCAATATCCCACCATCGCGCGAACACGCACCACTCACACCGTCTGAATGCGTGTACTTCCCGTTACCACATTCAGCAACATAGCCATTGGTATCTACCCAGAAAGTGCTGACACAGCTAAAGTAGTCGCAGAACGCCGCTTGTGGGCTATAAATCAGCGAACCTGCCGTGAAATTGTAGCACCAGGGATTGTTATTGACGGCTTGACATGTAGGCGCAGGTGGTTGCGTTGGCTGTGGTTTGGGGGTCACTATCGGTCTTGGAGTTGCGTGTACCACGGCTGTTGGCGTCTGCTGAATAACTGTAGTCGGTGGCAGAACACTCGGCTGGGTATACGGTGTTTCAGCAGCTTGAGTCGCCAGATTATTATCAAATTGCGCGCTTTGCGCGTCTTGCGTAGCCTGAGTATCGACTGTCACGGTCGGTTGAGGCGACACACTGGCACCTTGTGCGGCATTGCCAACAGCGCCAAACACGATCACCGCAATGACGATCACGAGCGTCAGGAGTGGATGCTTGATGCACCAGCGCATGACGCGAGGGAGACAACCTTTCATAAAGAACTCACTTTCTACTCGACCAATTTTAATCACATAATTTGTGCATAACTATAGGATTTATAGCAGAAGGTGAAAGGCAAGCATATGTGGAGTTGGTTATAATATGGTAAATATTAGAGGCGGGAGGTGTATATTGTGAGTTTAGAAGGGATGTATGAGAAGAAATGGACGGCATGATGCCATGTTGCAATGCCCTCTATCCATTTGATACCACTGCAACGCACCGTTAGTAATAGATTCGTTGACCAGGCGCGCATATGTGCTATCATCCCCTACGACTGACGACAGAGACGAAAGGATGAAACGAGATGGCAACAAAGGACACGCCGAACTGGCAGCCCATAGCACGACTACCGCTTATCGCTCCTCACATCGATGGCATGCTGGCCGACGCCACAGAACAATACGAGACGCTCCAGGAGGCCCGGCCCAAACCCTTTGTCCTCGATAATTATACTGTTGGGCGCGTGAGCGAAGTCTTCACGGTACAGCGTGACGATTTGTGGGTGTTTGACGAGCAATTGCGTCGATGGCAAGCAGAGAAGCTGACCGCAACGCAAGGCAAGGAAGTAGCACGCCTGGTGGAGCAGATGAAACGGCTGCGCGAGGTGATCACCGCGATCCTGGCACTGGCCGACGAACTGAAAGAGGGCACGATAGAAAAGGTCATGGCGAAAAGTGACATGGAACTCGGCATCGAGGCGCTGCTTCGCGGATTGTCCGGCGAGCAGTAAGGAGGCGAAGGAAGCACATCATGGGAAGACGATGAGGAATAGGTATGCACATGGATAGCATGACTGAGCAGGCTGCACAGGCAGCAAGAGCAAGCAGGGGCGCGAACTGGCACCTCGACGAAAAGCTTTCAAAAGGGGAAATAGCCTTGCCTGAAAATCTTCCCATTCGCATGTGGATATTCACGATGAAACACACTGCGATGGGACACCAGGGGTATGAGATTGTGGTGTGGAACCGAACACGGTTTGTCTCAATTGAGATGCAGTGAGCGCAACTAGCTAGCCATTTGTCGCACCAAACCGCTAGCTTTCCTCATGCATACAGTGACCAGTACCACTGCTTTTGCACCGAGGAAATTCTTCTCATTCAAGTGTTCGATTTGTCCCCGAATTGGAATGGCCTCCTTATCGGTCAGTACAAAAACGCCCGTTTTTCTACGGCTGATGTATTGCCTTGTCCAGTACCCTCCTTCTTCTCGTGTTTATCCAGTGCGCGAAGTCGTTTTCTCCTTCCACTTCTCGCCTGCACAAGGAGAATACAAGCAGGGTAAAAACACCTGCGCAAACCTCATTTGATGTTTCCAGCTTCATTGCGTTTGTTTCTTTTGGTATAGGATGTTTGTTCGACAGATTGGATGCTGTCGTTGTTTTGGTTGTGACACCGGAGAGGGTATCGATGAGCATCTTCAGTTCAAGTTATTGGCAAGGGATTGGAGCGATCCTGGGTTTCTTGGGAGCTCTCGCCAGTCCCCTCCTCACTATTCTCTATGATCGGCTCCTCTTCTGAAAAAGTCCTCACCCTTCCCCCCCAAAAGCTCATCCGGCCTCAGAGCGAGGTTGCAGGTCGACCTGGTAGCCCAGGCGTTCGAGCCGTCGCACGAGGTGCTTCTGGACCATCTGCCGATCGTGTTCGTCGAAGTAGTTGCCGCCCAGGTCCTGATAGGTGCCGCGGTCGCGCAGGAGATGATAGACGATGACCAGGATACTATGGCCAACGGCGACCGCCGCGCGCTTGGGTCCGCGGCGCGCAGCGATGCGGCGGTACTGGGCAGAGAGGTAGGTGTTCTTGCTGTGAGCGGCGGCGTGGGCAGCCTGGATCAAGAGCCGACGCGCGTAGGGATTGCCTTTACGTGTCTTGCCGCTGAGCCGCTTGCCCGCACTTTCATGATTGCCCGGGCAGATGCCCACCCAGGACGGGGTAGTGCTACGTAAGGTGACATGAACCGCAAAGTAGGAGCTTGGTTAATTCCTGATTCGCATGGAGACAGTACTGGTTTGGCAAAAGAGGCCAGAAATGAGGCCGTTTTCGATCTTCTGAACCTGAAAAAGGACTCGTGTTCCGTTTCCAATCAGCAATTCGGTCCTCTATCACCTCTTGGGCCGTCTTACTTTGCGGCCCATGACAGATCGGTAAGCACCTTTGTCTGAATCAATTCTCAGCAACCGTGGGAGGCTCAATGACTTACAAACTACCAGCGCATAGCGACGGCAAGCATGCCGCCCTGCGCTATGCGCTGGTAGTCGATAGATGAGAGCGCTTGCGAGCAGACGCAAATGGCCTTCTTGCGCAAATGGTTAAAAAGCTTACGTAGCACTGGGCCAACGTGGAGGACACCCATCGACCCTATGCGAAGTGGAAGGCTATGCAAAGTAACTGCAAGAAGAGCTTGAAACGACGGCATTGCTGTCCGATTTCCTTTGCATAGTTATTGGCAAGCCTACAGGCTTGATAACCAGGACATGAGATCGGTATTGGTGTTCCAGTCAGGAAGATCGATCCTGGAGCAGGGCGTTGAGCGTTTGTTGGGACATTTGCATGCTCTCCTGAGTGAGAGGGAGTTGAGTAAAATTTCAAATCCATCATCGGAGACTATGCAAAGGAAATTCAACTGGAAATGGCCAAGAATCAAGGTTTTTCTGACATCTCTTTGCATAGTTACTTGCTTCGCATAAGGCGGTTTATGCAAAGCTTTGCATAAGCCTCCTTGGGGCGTGCCATCGCGGAGCTTGGCCGAATTCCCAAAACCCTTCATTTACTCAACTATATGGACGACGAATATTATCGCCGACGGATTCAAATCCAGTTAAACCGCGGAGAGGGACGCCATGGCGTTGCCCGTCATGTCTTTCACAGTCAGCGAGGAGAGCTTCGTCAACGGTATCGACAAGGGCAAGAAGACCAATTGGCCTGTCAGTGCGAAACTGCCGAAAAGATACGACGTACGATATAACTGATTAAAGTTACAGAGAGCTGCCGAGGACGATTGTATCTTCACCCAGACCGAGACATGTGTACAAATGAACTAAATCCGAGATATGCGGAACAACAATAAAATATCGATTAAACGAATATAAGATGAGGGTGTATAATATTTTGTGAAGTTCTAATACGTCAAATGGTTCAAAAAAGTCCTGCGTCCTGTTTTTATGATAAAGCCGTATCTCCCTAAAATTAGAAACAATAATCCAGTTACATCGGTCGAATTTCGTAGCGTATAAATAGGGGTATGACAAGGATTCATTCCTGGGCCAGCCATTTGGAACCGTAAAGCCTATAGTGCTATTCTTACAGTAAAAGCCACTCCTACCTTCACGATTGAGAGCAAGGATTTCTTCCGCTAACTTCCATTAGCAGAAATAGCATCCCTGATTTAGCCCTGTTTATTTCTGCTAATGCTCTCCAAAACCCGCTTTTTCGACTTCTGCTAAGGTTTTGGGGGCGTCGGGCAAAATGGCTGTTCTAGGAAGTAATCCTTGCCATATACCGACCCCCGCCGGATCGCGTGGATGGACGGGATCAACCCGATAGCCATAGGGAGCGCGGGTCCAGGGAAGCAGCCCGCCTGCCAGGTACTTCTGTCGTCGACCTCGCCTCATCCGTTCGGCAATCAGACTCCGTTCATACTCGGAAACAGCGCCACGGATCTGGAGCAGGAGTTGATCGTGGGGATCGTGGCTCATCGGTCGATCCACGAACTCCACCTGACACCCACCTCGTTCAAATTCTTCCATGAGCAGCATCTGATGCACGTAGTTGCGAGCCAGTCGATCAGGAGCAGTGATGACCACGCGATCAAACGTCGCACGCCCCACCTGTTCCCGCAGTCGATCAAGACCTGGCCGGTGCAGCTTCGCTCCGCTGTAGCCATCATCCCGAAAGATATGCTCCTCTTGCCACGGCCATCCTTGAGCTTCATGATATGCCCGCAAACTGTCGAGTTGCTGTTCGATTGTCTGTGCTTGCGCTTGTCGTTGTGTCGAAACGCGGACGTAGACCGCGATGTTCATCGTGATTCTCCTGTTGTCTCGGCTCCTGGGTGGAGAGGGGGAATGAGAGTGTGCTCCATTGAAGAAGTTGTTGATACGCTCGATCCCACCGATGTTGTGCGTCGGGAACCTGCGTTGTGGAGCGTCGAATGCTCCACTGTCGTTTTTTCATTGTTTTCTACCTTCGGGCAACCTATGTATTTGGTTGCCTCAGAAGGATATTGTATCTCTTGTGGAAAGCCCTTTCGCGCCGACTTCTTGGGTAGCTGTCAGGGTTTCTGGCCAACCGCGCTGAATACACATCTGAAACGAGACTGTAGATACTACCCTCCATCCGTTGAACGTTTTTCTCGCGTCTTGTGAGCTGGCTGGTTCATTTCATAATGGGAGCCATGCGAGAAGATGGACTTCTCCTGCTGCTTTTTGGTCTCTTGTTCGTGATGAATGTTTCTGGAGGCGACAATCACCAGGTGCCCCTTCTCCGCACTTCGACCTCATCGAACATGGACACAAGAAGCAGTCCTTCCGCACTCAAAGTCCTTGACAGTTTTATCCCCTTTCCTGTATAGTACGTCTCACGATATGTCCTTTCCTGACATGTCGTGGAACGCACCCAATCACTAAGGAGGAACTCTGTATGGGAGTCCCCGATTTCGGACGGTTTTCCGATCCGTCTCTTCTCATTCTCTCCAGCCTGGCGGGAGGGAAAAAGCATGGCTATGCCATTCTGGAAGATGTCGAGACCTTCGCTCACGTTCGCCTGGGAACCGGAACCTTGTATGGGGCCATTGCACGGTTGGAAGAGTCTAGTTTGATCGAGGCACTTGCCACTGAGGAACGGGGACGGCGCCCGTATCGCTTGACGACTGCCGGAATGGCTTTCTTGCGTGAACAACTGACCAGTATGGAAGCCCTGGCGACGCTCGGCTTACGGAGGTTGGCAACCCTATGACTATTTACAAGCTCCTGCTTCTTTTCTATCCACGTGTCTGGCGTGCTCGCTATGAAGAAGAGTTTCTCGTCACGTTGGCGTCCCGTCCTTTCTCTTTTGTTGAAGGGATGGATGTCCTGCGAGGTGCTCTTGATGCTCATCTCCACCCCTGTCTTGGGACGGCAACCACGCCATTCGCTGAAAAGATGAGGCAGATGTGCTCGACCCTTCGTTGCTCACTCCTGACGATCTTCTGCGCCGCTGTGGGCTTTCTCCTCGCGGGTCTGAGCTTTCAGAAAATGACCGATGATGCTCCTTTTCACGAGGTGGCTCAGACGTCCGGGGTCGTGAGCCTCTCTTTTCACCTGGGAGTGATCGGGGCGGTTGTGGCACTGCTGGCCGTGCTGGCCGGGAGCTTGCCCATTGCTGTCGCAGTCATCAGGTTCGCACATGAACAGAAGCGACGCAGCTTTTTCTTGCTGTTTGCTGTTCCCATCCTGGTTTATGCGTTTCTCCTGGGAGTCTCCTTTTTCCTGAAAACGATGGCTCATCCTGACTTGTGGCCCGCCCGGCAACTCTTCCTTACCAGAAGTCTCTTGTTCGGGATCGTGATTGTAGCGATTGTTGCCAGCTTGAGCACTGCGTGCTACGCGGTCGCACGCAGCGAGATTCCTGAGAAATTTCTGTACTTCGCGCTGTTTGTTTCTTTCCTTGCCACCATCTCGATGGCGCTAGTTGAGGTCTCGATCCTCATCTGGGGGCTTGGTCTCCACGATGGCGCACCCCAGATCTTCTCAGGGAATAATGGACTGGTAGGAAGCAGTACTGCTGGCACCTAGCTTGGCATTGTCGTCGCGATGGCTCTTACGATAATCATTGCCGCTCTTTCCCTTTTTCGTGGTCTCTCAGCCCGTTTCACCCTGCGCAATATCGCAGCATAGCGAGCTGGACACGGCGATTATATGCTTCTGGGGTCTGTTCGTCGAGACAGGTTCCCCAGAAGAACAGATACCATTGCGAATCAGTCTTCGCTTCAGAAAGAGATCCTGTTGATAGATCATCAGGTCTTCCTCCTGAAGCAGAGAAAGGAGCATGAGATGCATACACACCATGTCTCGACTGTGGCAGCGGCTCGCTCACCCGAACAGGGGGGCGAAACCGTCCTGCGCACCTATGGTTTAACCAAACAGTATGGCGAGCGTCTTGCCGTCAACCACCTCAACCTGGAGGTCCGACGCGGCCAGATTGTAGGCTTCCTGGGTCCCAATGGGGCAGGGAAAACCACCTCCATTCGTATGATTCTTGGGCTGATCACCCCCACTGCTGGCCGTGTTGAGCTTTTTGGGTGCGATCTTGCTCGCGAACACACGTCCCTGCTGCCACGCGTCGGCGCTTTGGTAGAAACGCCAGCGCTCTATCTGCATCTTTCAGGTCGGGAAAACCTGCAAGCGATTGGCGCGGTCCTTGGCGGTGTTTCGCGCCAGCGCATCGATGAGGTTCTCGAGGTAGTTGGTCTGCAACCACGGCAGAAGGATCGTGTCCGCACGTATTCCCTGGGCATGAAACAACGCCTGGGCGTAGGGATGGCCTTACTCAATCATCCTGAATTGCTGATTCTGGACGAGCCTGCCAACGGTCTGGATCCCGCCGGAATGGTCGAAATGCGTGCCTTGTTGCACTGCTTGGTCGAGGGAGGCACAACCGTCTTGCTCTCCAGTCATCTGCTGGCCGAAGTTCAACAGATTTGCACACGCGTTGCGGTCATCAACGCCGGCAAACTCGTCGCGGAGAAAACCGTTGAGGAACTGACGCGTGGCCAGGGCGAGTTTGCCGTTCGGCTCGAACGTGCGCAGGAAGCGCTCATGCTGTTGAAACAGCAGTCCTGGAGCGACAATGTGCGCCTGGAGGACATGGATCTGCTCATTACCTCGGCCCCTGGGGGACATGGTCGCGACCTCTCTGCTTTCCTGACCCAGGCTGGCTTTCCACCTGAGAGCCTGGCACCTCACATCCAGAACCTGGAGCAGGTTTTCTTTTCTCTCATCAACTCGCACGAAAGGGATAAACAATGAACGCACCACTTGCTCTCACTCCATCTCAATTGGTCATCCAGCCTCCCCTGCACGCCAGCTTTCTGGGGATGATGCGCGGGGAATTTGTGAAAATCGCGCGGCTCTTCTGGCTGGGGCTTGCGATTCTGGCCATAGTCTTTGTCGTCCGCTTCGGGCTTGGGGCAAGCGCACCAGGGGTAAAGGCGGACCTGCAAAGTACCCCATTGCATTTTCTCTATACGGCGGTGGAAAGTAATCTGCTCGTCTTCCGTATTTGCTCCGGCCTCTTCCTGCTGGTTCTCACCTCGTTTACCATCGGATGGGAGTATCAGTATGGCACAATCCGCGTCCTGCTGGCGCGTGGAGCAGGGCGGGTGCAACTGCTGCTTGCCAAACTTGCTGTGCTGGTCTTGCTCTCACTGATCCTCCTGGCGGTGTTTACTCTGTTGACTGCGCTGCTCACCTGCGTCCAGATGTTCGCCCTGGTCGGCAACCTGGACGCGCTCAGTGCTCTCACCCCGGTCTTCTGGTCAAATAGCGGGATCGACCTGTTGACGGTCATCATCAATCTGGGAGCAACGATCCTGCTGGCTACGGCGATGAATGCACTCGGGCGCTCGCTCGCTGTTGGGTTGAGTGCCTCGCTCATCTGGTTTCCTCTTGACAACGCTGGCACGTTGATTATGAACACGCTCGCTCGAGTCACGCAGAGCGATGCCTGGCTCAACACCACCGCCTACTTCCTGGGACCGCTGCTCAACCACCTGCCAGATATGCTCCTCCCGGCGGAAGCGCAGACCGAATCCGAGTCCTTCGGCGTCAGGCCGCTGGTTCCGGTTAGCGGCTTACACGCCGTCTTCGTCATTGGTGCATACTCGCTGGTCTTCTTGCTGCTCGCTCTCTTCTCTACCTGGAAACGCGACGTCAAAGAGTAAACAGGCACTGGAAAGGAGGGACATGATGGTTTTCCTTACATCTCTGCATGCGTGGTGGAAAAGGCTGGCGAGGATTCGCCTGATCCTGATCCCTGGAGTGGTGCTCGTTGCTGCCTCCGGTTTTGTCTTTCTCGCGAGCCGGAGCGGGCAAAGCGAGCAAACACTTGTATTACCTGCGCCAACCGGCCCCTATGCGGTCGGGAGGATGGAGGAAGATTGGACTGACCAGTCGCGCATTGACCCCCTTGCGTCACAAGCGGGGATGAAACGAGAACTGGTCATCTGGGTCTGGTATCCCAGCGAGCGCGCCCCTGGAGCCGAAGCGGCACCCTATCTGCCAGCACAGTGGGCGCAGGCGAGCACTCAGCAGAGCAGCGCCACGATAGAGACCCACAGCGTGGAGAACGCTCCGCTCTCCACGGCTCTGGCACGCTATCCGGTGCTCATTTTCGAGCCAGGGTTGGGCAACATGCCAACACAATATACGACGCTGCTCGAAGACCTCGCCAGTCACGGTTTCATCATCTTCGCCATCACTCCTACCTACAGCGCGGATGTGGTGGTCTTCCCCGATGGGCGCGTAGCAGATGCAACGTCCGCCGGAAGCCCTGACAACGCTCCAAATCCGCAGGCGGCAGGCAATCGCCTGGTGACGGTCTGGGCGCAGGACGTAATCTTTGTCATGAACCAGCTTGACAGGTTAAACGCGACGAGAGACTCCATGTGGAGCCAGCATCTCGACCTCGCACATCTTGGTGTCTTCGGGCATTCCTTCGGCGGAGCGACGGCGACCCAGGTGTGCCAGATGGATGCGCGCTGCAAAGCCGGCATCGACCTCGATGGGGCCTTGTTCGGCGATGTCATGCAGACGGGCCTGAGTAAGCCGTTCATGGTGATCCAGAGTGATCGAGACACCTGCTCCACGTCCAGTTGCCGCTCCTTCCAGAGCGAGGTCCAGGCGATCTTGCGTCCTGTGCCGGGCGACGAGAGGTATCACCTGAGCATCAAAAACACGGCGCATTTGAACTTCTCCGACTACGCAGTCACCTTGTCGTCGGCTCGTGGCACTGGAGAACTCGGTTCCATCGATGGCGTGCGTGGATTACAAATCACCCGCGCCTACGTACGCGCCTTCTTCGATACCTATCTGAACGGAATACCCTCTCCCCTCTTACAGGGACCATCGAGTGCGTACCCGGAGGTGCAATTTTTGACTCCTTGAAGAGACGAAACCCCTGGAACAGAGGGCTGTCTATTCCTCCTTCCTGTGCTCGCTTCTTCCAGGGATATTTCAAGAACCGTTCTCTGGTGCAGAGCATCTTTTCTGACGTTTTTCACGCTGGTAGATCAGATGAGGGTAAGCTTGAGCTGAGATCTGTTTCTCTTGTGCAGGAGACAGGAGAAACTTCCCGTCGAGGAGTCGTTGAGAATATGTGGGCATATTGCAAAAGAAGGAAGAAAGCATATGGGCGAACAGGAAGAGCGAGGCGATGAACAGGCTCAGGCGGCAAAAGCCTCCCTCGTGAGACTCATGCAGATGGGCTATCCCTGGCAAAAAGCGGTAACAACCGCTAGACTTCACATCAGCCGATCAACGGCCTATCGATGGATGCAAGGAGTGCAGTCACGTGGAGAAGCTGCGCTCCTTGACGAAAGGCATGGGCATTCAACGAAGCTGCGAGAAGATAGACGCCAATGGCTGGTTGCGACCTGCCGTGCTAATCCACAGATGCCAAGCAGTGAAGTGCAGGCGGCGCTCCAAGAGCAGTTCGGCATCACTGTCAGTATTGGGCATCTCAATCGCGTCCGTGCCCAATTCGGTGTTGGGAATCACAGGGGACGCGCAAAAAAAAACAGTCAACACCATCTTCTTCACCGCAAGCCCAGTGGCAAGAGGGTGCTGGCGCATTGCTGCTGGTCGCCGCTGCCCGCGAGACAGGCTTGATTTCCACCTTAGAAGCAGCTCTTTTCTCCTGTCCTTCTCAGGATGTTCCACGTCTTGCTCGCCTCACCTCTTCGTCGCGTTTGAGCCTCTTGCAGACTTTGCTATTCCTCGGGGTGGTTGGACTCTCACGTTCCTGGGACTTACGCAGCTACACCGGTGACGCTCTCGGTCTGCTAACCGGGCGTGCGCGTGCCTACGGGTATTTTCACACGGAACGGTTTCTGGCAGATGTTGCCAGGTCCAATGGTGCTGAAGTATTGACCGGTGCTCTGGCGAAGTGGACGACTAATCTCTGGCAGGCCAAAGACCTTGCTGAGATAGACAAGCAGGCTCTCTTTTACATTGATGGGCACCGTAAGCCGGTCTACACCGATACGTTGATCCCTCGTGGTCTGGTTGGACGACTCTCGACGGTCTTGGGGAGCCGAACGCTGGTCTTGCTTCATGATGCGTCAGGCCATCCACTCTTCATCACCACTCATCGCGGTGATCAGCACTTGACTGCGGGATTACCAGTCACAATCGAGCAGTATGAGCAAGAAGTTGGTTTGGGGACGGTCCAGCACATTGTGGTCGATCGAGAAGGAATCGGGGCAGAATTTCTGGCAGGACTGAAACGAGCGGGACGAACAGCCGTCTCGATCCTCCGAACTGATCAATATGTTGGGATCGACTCTTTCTCAGAGATCGGGGAGTTTGTCCCGCCGCGTGTTTCGAAGCACGGAGAGGTGTTGCGCGAGGTCGCTCCCGCCTCTTTTACGCTTTCCTTACCTGAACAGAAAGGACAAACGCTTCAGCTTCGCGTCGCGTTGATCCGTGATCTGCGGCGTCAGGTTCCTGTGCCCCCGACCAAAGACGAACTGGAGTACCCCAGGCGATGGGATGCTGATATCTCGTGGGAAGAACGTCGCTGGTGGGAACCAGGATGGCAGGCGACCCCATTGCCTACGCCGTCGACTATCGCGAAACTCATCCCGATCGTGAGTACCGCAGAAACCATCGACGCGGTGGAACTGGCTGAAATCTACACGCGGCGTTGGCCCTTGCAGGAGAACATCATTCGAGATTTCTTGCTCCCCTTGGGGCTCGACACGAACCACGGCTACAACAAAAGGCCTGTCGAGAATTCGGAGGTGGCGAGGAAACGGGCCACCCTGGAAAAACGGCTGGCGAATGGGCAGCGCTGGGCAGATGCCGCACGCAAGAAGAGTTGCAATGCCAGCAAACTGTACGCGAAGCGGTGCAAGCTGACCAAAGAACGAGCCAAGGAGTTGTATCATGTCCTCAACACACACCTCATCGAGTTGGAACAACAGGGCATGGAAGACTGGCGCGTGCGGAAAACCATCAAAGAAGAGAAGGCGGTAGCCGACGCCGAAATTGAGGAGTATCAACAACGGCAATGGAAAGCCTATGAGACGAGCAATCAAGAACATCGCAAGTGTGAACGCTATTGCCAGGAACAGCGTCAGTTATTACGTGCGTTAGAAGACCTTAAAGCACATGAGCGAATGATGTATGAGCTAGACAACCAGAAGGATCAGGTCATGACCGTCTTCAAGGTGGCCTTGGTAAACCTGGTGATGTGGACCAGGGATCGCTATTTTCCGGCATCATATGAACGCGCGACCTGGAAACGCTTGGCTCCTTTTTTCCATCTGCCAGGGCTGGTTACACAGGAGCAGGACGCCGTGGAGGTATCGCTCCGGCCTTTCAATGACAAACGATACAATCAAGATCTGGAAACGCTTTGTGAACGGATCAATGCCGCCGCGCCACGCTTACCTGATGGGCGTCGTTTGCAGCTTTCAGTTCGGATGAATACAGTGGCGCGTCCCATTCTAGATGTGCAAAAACGTCGAGTGGCCTGAAACCCTGGCTGTCTCATCTGGCTCAGACAAAATTTGTCGTTTGTGATTATACCATTGAAAATCGCCTCCACTGGAGGCGCGATGTCTCCCTGGGGGAAGATACCTGTCAAACTCGCACCGGCTCCGCTCCCAGCAGCTTAGCTTGCCTCAACAGTGCCATTTTAAGCTTCCTGGATCGGTTGGGGATTCGCAATGTTCCCCGCCAAGCTCGCTTTTTCGATGCTCACCTTGAGCAGGCCGTGCAAGCTCTCCTGACGGGATACTGTTCGGTTTATTAGAATGGGAAAGCCCTGCCCTGCGCGTTTGATCCCTTGTCAATCCGTACCATTCGTTGTATACTCAAACACACCATCGCTCATAGATTGCATCATTCATCAAAGAAGCAACAAGAAAGCATAGGTTGGGTATGCAGCATCTTGAACAAAGCATCATTCGGGTGTTGAATGCGAACGGAACCACCGTGGGCACCGGCTTTGTGGTCACCGATCAACTTGCGGTCACATGCGCGCACGTTATTGAGGCCGCAGGCTCTACATGCGGCAAAACCGTCTGTATCCAGTTTTATCATGGGGCAAGTGAACAGGTGGTTCAGGTTCGTGAGGATGGATGGTCTGCCGCGAGCAAGGATGATATCGCGTTCCTTCGGATCGATGGATTACCAGAAGGGGTCACTTCCGTCATCATGGGATCTGCCGCCAACTGTGATGGACATGACTATCGCTCCTTCGGCTTTGCCAAATTGGCCGAGTTCGATAGCCGTAAAGTTAGCGTTATCATCGATGGAGTCGTGTCGGTTCGCGATCAACAGAAACAGTGCATGATCCAACTCAAAGGGGATGAAATTGACAAGGGATTGAGTGGCTCACCCGTCCTGAATACAAAGACTGACCGCGTTGTTGGCATGGTCAGCGAATATAAGGACAGTGACCAGACACGCTTCGCCTGGGCCACGACCAGTGACACGCTCGCTTCAACGCTTTCTGCGCTCGATCCTGCATTTCGTCTCTGGTCTGACCTTGACCCGTTTTTGTAGAGTCTTTACCGGTTGGAGCTGAGAGAACGAAAAGACGTTAATACACAATATAACGCTAACGTTTTTATTCTATCATGATAAACGTAAAGCGTCAACGTTACGTTCAACTTGCTCATAGGTGAACGGACTCACATAGCCAAGACTCGAATGACGTCGTTGCCGATTATAGTAGACTTCCAGGTACTCAAAGAGCGAGCGCTTGGCTTGCTCGTGAGAAAGATAGATGGTACTGGCAACACATTCCTCTTTAAGCGACCCAAAGAAGGATTCCATCAGGGCATTATCCCAACAATTGCCTTTGCGGGACATGCTGACCACGATGCCAAGCACCTCAAGTTGTCTGCGATAGGCATGGCTCGTGTACTGACATCCTCGATCGCTGTGATGCAAGAGTCCTGCTTGGGGGCGTCGTCGAGCCACAGCCATCTTCAAAGCACTTTCCACCAACGCTTCATCGCAGCATGCCGACATGGACCATCCCACAACCGCTCGCGAATACACATCCAGGATAACCGCCAAGTACAGCCAATTCTGTGCCGTGGGAATATAGGTGATATCAGTCACCCATTTTTGGTTTGGCTCGTTAGCCGTAAACTCTCGATTTAAGACATTGGGAGCCACGGCATGAGACAGGTCTCTGCGGGTGGTCGACACCCGGCGCTGTTTGCGTCTGGCGCTCATATCCGCTTCACGCATCAGCCTGGCCACGCGCTTGCGAGACGTGCTTCGCCCCTGATCTTGCAGCTCACGATGGATGCGCGGACTGCCATATCTGCCTTGATGGCCCGCAAAGACCTGTCGAATCTCTTCGCTAAGCCGAGCATCTTCTCGTTGGCGCTGACAGGTAGGGCGCTTGCGCCAGGCGTAAAAGCCACTTTCCGAGACTCCAAGTACGTTACACATGAGCACGATGGGAAATTCGCGCTTGTGGTGTTCAATAAACTGATATTTCATTTGGAATCCCGTGAGAAGATGCTCACTACTTTTTTTAGTATGTCACGCTCCTGCTGGACTCTTTCCAGCTCGCGTTTGAGGCGGCGATTTTCCTCCTCTAACGGAGTTTGGTGTCCGCTTCCTGGAAATGCTTCTTTGTCGTGCTCAGCTAACTCCTTGCGCCATTGGTGAATAGATGTATCTGAGATACCCAGCTCTCGGGCAACCTGCACGATGGCCTTCCCACTCGTTTGAGCGAGCCGCACGGCCTCCTCCTTGAATTCTCGCGTACAGACTTTTTGGACTTTTGCCATGAGTAATCCCCTTCCTGATTGGGTCAGTATATCTCAGCTTTGGGGACTCTATCAAATCGGGGGAAGGTCAGAAAACCACGCTAAGGAATTTGCTCTTTTGTGACAGTGATGAAGGGATACGACAAGGATTCCTATAAGCTGCTCAAGTCGTGGAAACAGATTTTGCCTCTCCACGTAGGACGCGCCAAGCGTCTTTGCAAGCAGCAGTCATTTCGGCAAAAGCCCTCTGCTGCCAGCAGAGACTGACCGTCACCTGGAAGTAATGTTCTGGGTCCCATTCCACCCCA
>Ga0307373_10007081_pt1 | contig 17594 bp, 14 predicted proteins | sample OX2MG_FD_202534 | JGI IMG/M metagenome (GOLD analysis project Ga0307373, IMG submission 202534) | Soil microbial communities from Risofladan, Vaasa, Finland - OX-2 | ecosystem: Environmental > Terrestrial > Soil > Coastal area > Acid sulfate soil | place: Finland: Risofladan, Vaasa | collected... | reverse complement strand
TTCGGCGGACACCTGCACGGCGGGCTGACGCCCTTGTGCTGTCCGCCAACGCCTGGCCTTTATCACACGCGCTGCCATCGGGACCCTGCCAAAAATGTGTAGAACAACGACCGTCGACCGCTGATTGCCAGCTAGGGCCGCGTGACGTATAGACGGAGTTTGTGCCGATATGGAATGGTTTTTTATCCCGGATAATCGGCGACGTAGATTGCTTTGACCTGCGTGTAGTCGAGAAATGTCTCTTCGCAGTTGACGCCGCCGCCGGGTCCACCCGAAACTCCCTGGCCGCCGTAGGGGAGGCCGTAGGCGATCGAATTGTGGCAGTTGACCTGGCACGTTCCATCGCGGAACTGCTTGGCGAGAGCGACGCCGCGCTCGATATCTTTGGTCCATACGCTCGCCCCCAACCCATAGGGAGAGCTATTGGCCAACTTGAGCGCTTCCTCAGCCGACGCCACGGGACAGACCGTCGCATAAGTGTGGAAGACTTCCAGCGGGTTGACATTGATTCCTGGTTCGGTGCGGTACAGGGCCGGCTTGAGGTAGAAACCTTTCTTCCCGGCAACAACCGCTTCCCCGCCGGCCAGCAGCGGTTTGCCGCCGCGGGCCACGGTTTCCTGCTGAGCTTGCAAGATGCGGCGGCGCTGCGTGGGATTGATGACGGCACCAAGCTGTGTCCCGGCGTCCGCCTGGTATCCGATCTTCAGCTCCTTGAAGAAGGCGCATTGAGCGTCGATGAAATCGTCAGCGATCTTGCGGTCGACAAAGACCCGGTGAATCGTGCAGCAGGTCTGACCATAGTGCTGGTTCGTGTAGCGCCCCACCAGCCGCGCAACCACTTCGGGATCGGCGTCCGCCAGAACGATCGCCGAGCCGTTGCCCCCCATTTCCCGTTTCATCCTGGTGCCATGCCGATCACAGGTCCGCAGAATCGCCTGTCCGACGCCGGGCGAACCGGTGAACGCGATAAATCGCACTCCGGGATGCTCGGCAATGCAATGTCCGGTGATCTCGCCGCGTCCGGGAAGCACGTTGATCACGCCCGGAGGGAAGCCCGCTTCCTGCGCCAGCTTGCCGATGTACAGGGCCGACAATGGGGTATCTTCAGCCGGCTTGATGAGGATCGTATTGCCCGACAAGAGGGCCGGGAACATGAACCACGACGTCAGCACGATGGGATAGTTCCACGGGATGATTCCGGCGACGACTCCCCAAGGCTCGCGATAGGTGTAGCCCCGCACCGTATCGGCGACCTGCATCGCAGGCCCGTCCCCCATGGCGATCCGTCGAGCCACGCCGATGAAGTACTCGGCGCACGCTCGGATTTGGGTAAAATCCCCTTCGGCCAGTTCCGACACCTTGCCGCCATCGCGAATTTCACAGGCGAGCAAGACGTCCCGATCGCGCTGGCACAGCTCCACCAGGCGATTGACAAGCTCGATACGCTTTTCGACCTCCGTGTTCTTCCAGCTCGCTCGGCCAGCTCCATGAAAGGCCCGGTCTGCCGCATCGACTGCCCGCGCGACTTCCGCTTCTCCCATTTCCGAGACAGTGGCGAGCACTTCCTGCGAACCGGGGTCGACCGTCTGGAAAGTCGCGTTCATCGATCCGGCGACCTGTTCACCGCCAATGATGCCGCCGAGCGGTTTTCCGCCATTGCGACAGAAGTCGGTGAACTTCTCCGGAGTGCGAAAGGCGGCGGCGGTCAAGGCGCGAATTTCAGAAGTAACAGTAGACATGGGTGGCGGTTCCGGAAAAGTGTGAGGGATGCAAAAAACACCGACAGAATAACGGGGCGGAATTCCGCGGCAAACGGATCGAATGGGACTGCCCGTTCGAGGCGATCATCGGCCATTCGAGGCGATCACCCGCTGGACCGCTGAAGAATCCGACCAATAAGCTCCGCGATTTTACGATGTCCCACCTGGACAATCAAGCTGCTGAGAAACCGCTAACTTCTCGATGCTGCCGCTGGGGCAATCCGTCCGAGGTGGGGTTCGTCGAGGGGTTGGGAGCCGGGAGTCAAAGGGGCCAGGAGTTCGGACAACGAGGAAGGCGATCCACAGATTCCCCAGTTTCCGCGGATTGTTGCCTGATTGCCTTGCGTCGTGGCGCCTTTGCGTGAGACTCCCTCCATCCGCCCGCGGCTCTTGTTCGCAACCTCCGCGAGCACCGTCAGCGCATGAGGTTCTGGATCCTGCGCGGCCGCACGGCCGATTCGTCACGCGCGCGAATGTCGCGAATTCGTCCCTGCGGACGTGCGCGGTCGATCATCACAGGATCAGGCGATTCGATCGTGGTGACGTTCTGCGCCTCGTCGCGGACCTCCAGACGAAGGTAAATCTGCTCGGCCACGCGGCGGTCGAGTCGCCAGGGATAACTTCCCGTGTTCTTCAACCCCGAGGCAATCGTCGTCCAGGGCCCGCCGGGCGAATCGCTGAACGCCAGGGCGATGGGACGGGCCGCCAGCCGTTCGTCGTCGGCTTCCCAGGTGATGACCAGTTCGCCGGCCTCCTCGCCGGCGCCTTGCTCGGCCGAAATCAGCCTGGCCCGCGGCTTCGTGAGATCGACGCCTACCCAAACGTCGGGTTGATCGCCCGGCTTGGGCGCCAAACCACGCCGGCCGGCGCCGTTTTCGATCACGACCCGGAAACCATACGTGCCTTCGTCGTCCACCTCGACCAGCATCGGGCTTTGGCAATCGTCGTCTTCGCCGAAGCTCTCCCAATTGCGTCCGCCGTCGTGCGTGGCCCACAACTCGACCCGCGCGACACCCGACGAACCGACTTCCTCGACGTCGTACATCATCTCGAATTCACGCGTGTTGACGAAGTGCGGACGCACTCCGGACGGCAACAACTCACCCTGGAAGTCTTCATCCAGAACGTCGTTATCCTCGGTACCGCGCTTTAGGTACTGCGGGCCCGTGGGCTGACGGACCTGCCCCGCCACCGTGCGGTGGCCGTCTCGTCGCGGCGTCGGGATCTCCTCCGCGTCAGGCTTGCCCGCCGCCGCCGCGAGCCGATGGCGCCTGTCGGGCGTTGGTTTGCCAGGAGCAATCGGCTCGGCGTCGGGCGCATCGGCGGGGTAATGGGCTGAAATGCCGGAGGGGGGGCCGTCGGCCGGTCGCTGCTCGTCGTCAGGTTTCTGACCCTGGAAGCGCTCACTCGGCACGGGTTCCCACCTGGTGACCTTGTCCCTCGTGGTCCGTTGACCTCGGCGATCGGTGGCTGTTTCCAGCGGCTTTACGAGGCGCTCGGTCGTCATTTCGTTGTCGGCCAGATCCTTAATCTTTGCGCGTAGCGTGATTTGACCCGCAATATCATGCGGCACGACGTCCACTTCTCCGCGATAATTCCCCTTCGTCCCGGCCGGCGGCTCGTCGAGCGCGACTTCTCGCCAGGACGTGTCGGCGCCTTGGGTCTGGTACGAGATCTTGAGAGTCGTGGGATCCAAGTTCGCGTCGGTGGCGTCCCAGTGGACGTGGATCTCGCCCCCGTCCCCGCGTTTGGCCAAAAGCTCCAACGTGGGCGGCACCGTGTCGATCATCACTCGCGACGTGGGCCGGGGGGACTCGTTAGGAAGGAGCATGTTTCCGGGATACTTGGTCCTGGGCATGAACCAGTATTCACCGTCGTGCGGGGCCTTGAAAACGAACCTCTTTTCTCCGGGATCAACGGCCAAAGTGTTTTTCCAGTGCTTTCCTTGATCGTCCGAAACGTGCAACTGCACCTCGATCGGTTGCGCACCGTCACGATCCGGCACCGCCGGAGCAATTCCAATCTGCATCGTGTCGACCCTCAGGTACTGCAGCTTCGCATCCTTGGGTCGTTCCTGGTTCGGAACAGCCAGCACGCCGCTTGACGCCAGCGCCAGCGTGATCCCACCAAGCAGTGCGTAGACCAACCGCATCGCACGAGCCTCGACGTGAAAAACGCCCCCGCCAGGCGAACCCTAGGCGGACTGCCGGTCCCGCGCGCAGCACCAGCCGGGCGTTATATGACTCTGGTATCGGTCGATTTGCCGTTGCGGCTTGAGGGGACATTTCCGCGGATTTGGGCTGGGTAGAATGGGGGTTCGGGGTTAGGAGCAGGCATGGGAGAATGGGACTGCGTTAGGAGTTATGGCAAGGCAAAAGGCGTTAGGCAATATGCGTTAGAATCTCAAGTGCCGAATGCTGACCATCAACCAATGACAACGGACAAATGACGACTGACCACAGTCATGCACATCCTCTTCGTCCATAAGACGTTTCCCGCGCAGTTCGGCCACATCGCCCGACACCTGGTTCGCCGGCACGGTTGCCGCGCGACGTTCGTCTCGCAAATGCCGACACGTGAAGTGGACGGGGTCGAATGCATTCAGTACAAGCTTCAGGGGGGCGCGACCGACGATACGCACTACTGCAGCCGGACGTTCGAAAACGCCGTTTGGCACGCGCACGCCGTGTTCGAGGCCCTGCACGCGCGGCCCGACATCAAACCCGACCTGGTCGTCGGCCATTCGGGCTTTGGTTCGACGATCTACCTCCGCGAGCTCTACGACGCGCCGATCGTCAATTACTTTGAGTACTTCTACCGCGCGCACCAGTCCGACATGGACTTCCGGCCCGATTTTCCCAGTCCCCAGATCGACCTGCTGCGGACCTACACGCGCAACGCGATGCTGCTGGCCGATTTGGAGAATTGCACGGCGGGCTATGGTCCAACGCGCTGGCAACGCGACCGTTTGCCAGCCATGTTCCACGACAAGGTGCGGGTGATCTTCGACGGAGTGGATACCGAATTTTGGCGGCGGCGGGCCGACGCTCCGCGGCGCGTCGCCGGCCACGACGTACCTGAAGGCCTGAAGATCGTGACTTACGCGGCACGGGGGCTGGAGTCGCTCCGCGGATTCGACATCTTCATGCGGATGGCAAAGCGGATCTGCCAGCGGCGGAGCGACGTGTTGTTTGTCGTTGCCGGGAAGGACGAGATTTGCTACGGCGGCGACCAAAAGGTGATCGGCGGCGATTCGTTCAAGAAGTGGGTGCTGGCGCAAGACGCGTACGATCTCACGCGGTTTGCCTTCGTCGACTTCCTGCCCTCTTCGCAGTTGGCGCAGCTTTTCTCGATCAGCGATCTGCACGTCTACCTGACAGTGCCGTTCGTGCTCTCCTGGTCGCTGTTCGACGCCCTGGCCTGTGGCGCCACGGTGCTCGCCTCCGACACACCGCCGGTTCGCGAGTTGATCGAGAACGGCCGGACGGGCCTTCTGGTCGATTTCTTCGACGTCGACGGTTTCGCCGACGCGGCCTGCCGGGTGCTGGAAAGCCCTCGCGATTACCGCGCGTTCGGGGCCAACGGGATTGAACTGGTTCGTGAAAAGTACAGTCTCGACGTTTGCTTGCCGCGGATGATGGATCTGTACCAGGAGGTGATTGGTTGAAGGTTGAGCTTGAGGCGAAATCCCGACTTGTCGGGGATAGCCGGAACTTCGCACGCACCTCGCGGACGATCGGCGGCCCGACCAAGCACCCCACGGCCACGATTGCCGTGAGGATGAACAACGAGCACAGGCGGAAGTGAATTGATCTGGGAATATTCGCTCAATCCCACTAATCTGGCGAAATGGCGAACTCCCAGACCACGCAAGTTAATCGCCGGAAAAACCGCGCCGCGCAACTCAGTGGTGCCGCCGCGGTGCCAGCCGCAATCGCCAAATCCGCGCCGCGGCGTTCGAGACACACCACGACGCTGGCACTCGGCATGCTGGGCAGTGTCCTATTGTTCCTGGCCTTTCCGCCGGTCGACCTCTGGTGGCTGGCTTGGGCGGCGCCGGTCTCCTGGGTCTATTTGATCCGTCTTCGGGACCTCCCCGGTCGGCGGCCGTACCGCGCGCTTTGGCTGGCCGGCTCGTGTTTCTGGCTGGGGGTGCTCTACTGGCTTTGTTTGCCGTACCCGCCGGCGAGCTGGATCGGCTGGCTGGCGTTGTCGTTCTATCTGGGCGTCTATCTGCCGACATTCGTCGCTATGTCGCGAGTCGCGGTCCATCGTTTACGATGTCCCGCGGTTGTAGCCGCGCCCGTCGTCTGGGCCGGGCTGGAACTGGCACAGGCGCACGTCATCACGGGCTTCAGCATGGCGTCGCTCGGCCACTCGCAATACCGCTGGATCGATTTGATCCAAATCTCCGACCTGACCGGTCACTACGGTGTGAGCTTCGTGGTGATGTTCGTCGCCGCGTGCCTGGCGCGAATGTGTCGCACTGGTCCTCGCAGCGGAACTCGCGAGAGGTCCGAGGGTCGGTACCCCACGAACGCCCCGAATTCTTGCGTATCGGGCGATATCCGAGACTGCTGGACCGCCTGGCCATTGGCCCCTTTGGTGGTTGTCGTCGCGGTCGTGCTCGCTTATGGCCACTGGCGCGTGGGCGCAGCCGAACTGCGAAAGGGCGCAAAGATTGCACTGATCCAAGGCTCAGTCGACTGCGAGCTGAAACACGATCCCGCAAGACAAGATTTGATCCAGCGGCAATACCTGGAACTCTCGCACGCCGCGTGCGAAGCCGACCCGGACTTGGACCTGGTCATCTGGCCCGAGACGATGTATCGCGATTCGCACTGCACGTTCTCGAAAGATGCCACGCCGCCGCCGGATTGGCCCGGCACCGTCGACGAATTCGAGGAGTACAAGGCAAGCATGAGCAGCAACAAATCGCGAATCGGCGAAACCGCGCTTTGGCTGCAAACACCGCTTTTGTTGGGAATCGACTCGATGCATTTCGGCCGCGATTCCATCGAGCATTACAACTCGGCGCTCTACGTCGACCGCCAGGGGCGTCTCGGGCCGCGCTACGATAAAACGCACCTCGTGCTGTTCGGCGAATATGTTCCTTTCGCCAAGCAATTCCCTTGGCTCTACCAGCTCACGCCACTGGGCGGCGGATTGGAGCCGGGCGTCGCCCTGCCGACGTTCCGCGCCGGCGAAGCAAAGCTTGCCGCGAACATCTGCTACGAAAGCGTGTTGGCCCACGTCGTCCGCGACCAGGTCGACCGCTTGCGGCGGCAAGGCGACGAGCCCGACGTGCTAGTCAACCTGACCAACGACGGCTGGTTCCGGGGTTCGAACGAGCTCGATCTACACCTCGTCTGCGGCGTGTTCCGCGCGGTCGAGTGCCGCAAGCCGTTCTTGATCGCCGCCAATACGGGCCTTTCGGCTTCGATCGACGCCAATGGTCGCATTCTGAAGCGCGGTCCGCGACGTGAAACCGCGGTGCTTGTGGCGGACGTCCGTCTCGACGGTCGTGCCAGTCCCTACGTCCGGTACGGCGACCTCTTTGCGGGCGCTTGTTTGCTGGCCGCACTCGCCGTCGCCCTGATGGGTCTTCGCGACCGTATCCGCACCGTCCCTTGGAAACCTGCCTCACGGTGAGCGCCGTAAGTCATTACCGAGGCATGACTAAGTAACTGGCGTCTCGTGGCGATCATGAGGCGTGGCCAGCGGGCGCCTTTACCCCATTCGCCTACTTTAGCAAAAGCAGCCGGTTCTTAATTGACTTTCGAAATGCGGTCAAGGTATACTACGGGAACCACTCGGTGAATCTATCTCGTTTCGTACAACAGCGTTTCGTTCAATACCAAGCATTTCGTTCCACACTGCGGTTGAGTTTCGGCACATGAACCTCGTCGGCAAAATCTTCGTCGTGCTCATTCTGGTAATGAGCCTCGTTTTCATGGGATTTGCCGTGGCAGTCTATGCCACGCACAAGAACTGGATGGAAGCCGTCAACCGCCCAGAGGCCGGCGAAGGTAAACCGCTCGGGTTGAAACCTCAGTTGGCCAGGGCCCAGGCCCTGGAGAAGCAATTGCGCGAAGAGCTTGACGCCTTGAAGAATGAAACCAAGTCGCTTGAGATCGATCGGCAAGCGTCACTGAAAAGCCTGCAAAGCACTCTCGATAGTTTGCGGCAGGAACACGACGCGCTACAAAACAGCGAGGCCGCTTTGAAACAAAGCGAGCGTCAGGCGGTTTTGGCCACGCAAAATGCGCAACGAATGCTCGACAGGGCGCTCGCCGAAATTGATACCCTCCGTACCAACATCTTCGAGGCCTATGCGGAACGCGATAAGACGTTCAAGGACTCCGTGGCCCTGACCGACAAGTTGATCGAAAAGGAGAGCGAGGTCGATCGGCTCAAGGCCAACAAGATCGGCCTGCTGGCGAGGGTCACGGCCTACAAGATGGCCGCCGAAAAACAGGGTGTGGACATCAACGCTACGCCTGGCAACGTCGCGATCCCGCTCGACGGAATCGTGTTGGCCAGCCGCTCCAACGGCCTGGTCGAAATCTCGCTCGGCTCCGACGACGGAGTGCAACGCGGTCACGAAGCTTTCATTTCCCGCAACCAAGGGGGCGAGAGCAAGTTCGTCGCCAAAATCGAAATCGTCAAGACCACGCCCGACAAGTCGGTCGGCAAGGTCATTCCGTCCTACAGGAAAGGTCCAGTCGAAAGGGGCGATCGTGTCGTCACAAAACTCCCCTGACCCCGGTCGCGGCGTCGTCGTCCAGAAACCAAAGGCCGACATTTACACGGCGCTTTTGGGTATCGCCCTGACGGCGATCCTTCTGGCCATCATTTGCCTCTGGCTGGAGATGAGTCGTTACAAATACGACTATAAAGCCACCGGCGCCTCGGCCGCCGTGAGCTACGTTCCGACGGCGCTGGTCCGCCGGGCCTGACTCGTTTTGGGCTCTCGAAAAACAACTTCGGGTTTGGTCTAGTCCCAACATTTCGCCTCACCGAGAGCAAGGATGCTCCACCGACTCCGTGGTTTACTTGGCCCCGACCTGGCCATCGACCTGGGCACGGCCAACACGCTGATCAGCGTGGCGGGCGAGGGATTGGTGCTGAACGAGCCTTCGGTGGTCGCGGTCGAGGAAGGAACGCACCAAATCGTGGCCGGCGGGTGCGCCGTCGGCCGGCTGGCCAAACAGATGCAGGGCCGCACTCCCGGCTCGGTCACCGTCATCCGCCCGCTGCGAGAAGGCGTGATCACCGATTTCGAGTTGTGCGAAGCGATGCTACGCTACTTCATCCGCAAGGTGCGGCGCCACGGTTGGGGTCTGAAACCGCGCGCGTTGGTTGCCGTGCCCGGCTGTATTACGCCGGTTGAAAAGCGGGCCGTCTACAACAGCGCGCACCGCGCCGGCGCTCGCCAGGTGCTGTTGATGACCGAGGCCAAAGCGGCGGCGATCGGCGTCGGGTTGCCGGTGGGTGAACCTGTGGCCAGCATGATCTGCGACATCGGCGGCGGCACGACCGAAGTGGCCGTGCTGAGCATGTCGGACGTGGTCGCGGCGGAATCGGTGCGCGTGGGGGGCGACGCGCTGGACCGGGCCATCGTCGATTATCTCCGGAGGAACTACAGCCTGCGGATCGGCCTGACGATGGCCGAAAAGATTCGGATCGAAATCGGCAGCGCTTATCCGCTCGAAGCGGAACTGGTCGACGAGGTCCGCGGCGTCGATTCGATCAGCGGCCTGCCGCGGAAAGCGACGATCACCAGCGAGGAGGTCCGCGAGGCGCTGGGCGACCCCTTGGCCCGGATCATCGAGACCATCAAGTCGGTGCTCGACCGTTGCTCTCCGGACCTGGCGGCGGACCTTGTCGACAACGGCCTGGTTCTCGCAGGCGGCGGCGCGTTGACGCGCGGGATCGATCGCTTCGTCACCGAGCAGACAGGCTTGCCCGCGCGGGTCGCGGACGATGCGCTTTCGGCCGTGGCCAAGGGCACGTTGATTTGCCTTGAGCACCTCGGCCAATGGCGTAAAACGCTGGAGTCGAGCGATGACGACGTTTGAATATGGCCATCCTCCAACTTTTCGCCAGTCCGGCTACCGGCCGGTCCGGTCGACTGTGCCGCCCATCGGACTGGCGGCCATGTTGCTGGCCGCGTTGATCTTGGCGCTTTTGCCCGTGCGGCGGATGGCGGCGATCAAGGGGGCCGCGGCGCGCCTGCTCGTGCCGGGACAAAGGGAGCTCGGGCGCGCACGTGATTGGGCGCTGCGTCAGGTCGAGATCTACTCGAGCGATCGCGCGACATCCGCGCGGCAATCGCTACTGGCCGCTGAGCTCCGTCGTCTCTCGTCGCGAAACCGCGAGCTTGAAGCGGCCTTGGCGCTTGCGCGCGTGGGCGACGACACCCCGCCGCCGGACGGGGCGCCCCTGCTCTTGGCCGACCTGCTGCCGGCGCATGTCCTGGGCCGCCAGGCACGCGCCTTTCTCGAACGAGCGGACCTCATCGACCGCGGCGGCCTGAGTGGGCTGTTTGCGGGCGACCTGGCCCTTGCGGGTGGCTCGGCGTTGACTGACGCCGCGCCGATGATCGACCAAGGGGCGGACGGCGCCTTGGCCGTGGACGACCTGGCCTTGGCGGGCCGCCGAGTTTGGGGCCGGCTTAGTGAGGTTGGCCCTCGGACGGCCAGCGTGCGCCGCGTGACCGACGTCGGCTTTCGCGAGGTCGTGCAGTTGGCCCATTGGGGCGACGCTCGCTGGCGCGCGACGGCGCGGGGCGTGCTCGAAGGGACGGGCGAGCCGCTGGCGCGCGTACGGATGGTCGCTACGACAGAAGCGGTGAACGTCGGTGATTACGCTCTTGCCACGGGCGTGCGCGGCGCCGTGTCGGCGCCGTTGATCTATGGCCGCGTGGCCCGCGTCGAACGCGGGGCCGGCAAAGCACACTGGGACATCTGGATCGAGCCGGCCGTTGGAGCGGACGAGCCTGGTGTCGTCGCCGTGCTGCGGCTTTCGTTGAATCCGAAGCGCGCCGGAGCCGTCAGCGAAGGGGAGGAGGAGATCAGGAGATGATGAGATGATGAGATGATGAGATGATGACGAGGGGATGTAACGGAGACTGCACGGGCGATCGATGCGAGTTGATTTTCATCGTTCCCACGCTCCGCGTGGGAACGTCGCCGCGGACGCTCCGCGTCCCCTGCGGTGCCGAGCGGTCGAGGCGCTGACGACGAGGCCGCGGAGCGGCCGAAGATGCGTTCGGGGTACCCGCGCAGTGGGTCGGCGGAGCGTGGGAACGAGACGAACATTTCGAGCATCAAGATTGCCCATATATATAAGGATACGCACGGATGTGGCCCTACTTGTTCCTGATCCCGGCCGTCTACTTGGCGGCCGTGCTCGACTCGTCCCTTGGCTCGGCGCTCGACATCGGCCCGGCGGCGCCCGACTTGCTAGCCGTGGTGGCGCTCGTCTGGTCGCTCACGATCGCCCCGGCGCGCGGCTACCTGGCGACCGGAGCCGTTGGTTTCGCGTCGGACCTGGTTTCGCCCGGCCGCCTCGGTGCCGACATGGCCTGCTTCGCGATCGTTGGGTATTTCCTCTCGCGATTGCGCACTCGCTTTGGCGCACGGCGCCCGTTTTCGTCCGCGCTTTGCGCCTGGCCGGCCGCCACGATCATGGTCTTGGGACCGGCCATGGTGCGGCGCGGTCTGGGCGAGGTCGAAGTTCATTGGATCACGCTGGTGGTTTGCGCGCTTCTGTCGGCGGCCTACACCGCTGCGTTGACGTTGCCCGTCGTCGTCGCGGCAGATCGGATCAGTCGGGTGCGCCGGCAGCGGCAGTGGGTGTGAAAGAATTACTCCTTTTCAACCGCCCTAATCGCGTTATCCGAACCATCGGCGGTTTGTTTCACGGAGCGGTACGAGATTTCATTCGGAGCTTGACGCATGTGGTGGCCCGGGACGCAAGCCGACCGGAAAAGCGCGTCGACCGGCGCCGCCGAGGAATTCGACGGCGATGGTGCGCGGGGCCGTTTACGGTGGCTGGTGGCCATGATCGCCGTGCTGGCCGTCGCGGTGGTTTCACGTGTCGTCGCGTTGGAATGGTCTTATGGTGAGGCGTACCGCGCCGAAGCGGCGCGGCCGATGGAACGCACTTTCTACGTGCCGGGCGTGCGGGGGCGCATCTTGGCGCGCGACGGAACGGTGCTGGCCTACGATCGCGAGATCCTGTCGCTGGCGGTCGAGTACCGGTACCTCGAGCAACCTCCCGACCAGCGCTGGCTGGAAAGGCTCGCGCGGCGCCGGCTGCCGCGCCAGGACCGCCGCCGGCGCGAGCGCGTCGTGGCCGAGGTCGACCGCGTGCGCGCCGACCTCGCCGAGCGGCAACGCCGCCTGGCAAAGCTCTGTGGACAATCGGTTGCCGAGCTGTGCCTGCGAGCGGCCGCCATCCAGGGCCGCGTATCGCGGATTTCGGAGCGGGTCAATCAGCGACGGAACGAACGGTTCATCGCTCGAATTGACGGCCGCGGCACGTCACCGCCGGCCGAATCGTCGAGCTGGTTGCAATGGCTGGAAGCAGTCGCCTTCCCACCGGTCGATGAATCGCCGCCGCCCTTAGTTGCCGTCGCCGAGGAGCTCGATCACCATGTCGTGTTCCGGGACGTTTCGCTCGATGTCGTGGCCCAGATCGAATCGCACCCGGAGCTTTATCCAGGCGCCCGGATCGTCGCCGAGCGCCGCCGCACCTACCCGGCCGCGACGCTTGCGGCCCACGTCCTGGGGCACCTTGGTCCCGTCAGCGCCGACGACCTGCACGCCGAGGCCCTTGACGAACAAGGAAGTCCGGCGGTCGTTTACGCTCCCTGCGACGTGGTCGGACAGTTGGGGGCCGAAAGACGGTTCGAGCCGATCCTGCACGCCGCGTCCGGCACCGAAGTCGAACGCACCGACCGAGGCGGACGATGGCTCGAAACCGAACGACGCCGGGCGGCGGGCGTTGGACGCGACCTGGTGCTCACGATCGACCCCGCCCTTCAACGCACCGCCGAGTCGCTCTTGGACTCGGCACTCCTGCGTCGACTCACCGATCTCGACGGAGAGCACCACGTCTCCGGAGGCGCCATCGTCGTGCTCGACGTGGCCGGCGGCGCGGTCCTGGCTTCGGCGTCGGCCCCACGTTTCGACCCGAACTCGTTTTCGGGCGATTCCGAGGCCATCGTGGCGATCTTGAGCGATCCGGGCAACGCACTTTTCGATCGTGCGACGCGCATGGCTTTGCCCCCCGGCTCGGTGTTCAAGGTGTTGACCGCGGTCGCCTTGATGGAATGCGGCACCATCGAGGCCCACGAGCCGTTCGAATGCCAGGGATACCTGGACTCGCCCGATGCGCAGCGCTGCCAAATCTTCCGCCGGTTCGGCATGGGGCACGGAGAAGTCACGCTGGTCGACGCGCTGGCCCGAAGTTGCAACGTTTACTTCTTTCATCATGCCGGCGAGATGGGTCCTGAGCCGCTGGTCGATTGGGCGACGCGGTTTGGTTTCGGTCGGCCATCGGGTATCGACCTGCCTGACGAAGCCCCCGGCAACTTGCCCAGTCCCGGCGCGCGGAGCGTCACGGAAGGCCCGGCCTGGCGGACGCGAGACACGCAGGCGCTCGCGATCGGCCAGGGTGAGTTGACGGCGACTCCGCTGCAAGTGGCGCGGCTGATGGCGGCCATCGCCAATGGTGGGCGTTTGGTCACGCCGCACGTGGCGGCGCGCCTGGGCCTGCCCGAATCGGCCGCCGACTCATTCGACGACGATCGGCTGGCGGCCCTGCTCGAAGTCGCCGCGCCGCGCGCGATCGCGGGCTTGAGCGCGGCCACGCTCGAAACCATTCGCGAAGGCTTGTCGCAGGTGGTCGCATCGCCCGACGGCACCGCGCACCACGCGGCCTTTCTGGAAACGATCGCGATTGCGGGCAAGACGGGCACCGCGGAAACGGGCGCCGGCGAGGACCATGCCTGGTTCGCCGGGTACGCGCCGGCGGAGTCGCCACGGGTCGCCTTCGTCGTCGTGCTGGAACATGCCGGCAACGGCGGCGAATCGGCCGGACCGGTCGTCAAACGGCTCGTCACGCGGCTGGAAGAGCTAGGGTATCTGTAAGCGGACAGCGCTGCGCGGTACAATTTATTTTTGAGGCGTAGGCTCCCAGGTCCCACCGCGCGCGAGCGCCGTGAAACTCCATTCGATTGAGGCCCGAAACGATCATGGAAATGCCAAGTCTGCCGCCGATCCTGCCCCCGCACCCATGTGTCGCGACGTTCAAACAACTGACCGATTTTCTCGTGGCGCTCGGCACCGACAAGGTGCCGCACACCAACGAAGTGTTCCTGGCCCACCTGATCGGCGTGTATCGCGACCTGGAAACATGGGGTTGCGGCGAAGTCGTCTGCCGTGCCGGCATGTTCCACTCGATCTACGGCACCGAGAAGTTCCAGAAGTTTTCGTTACCGGTGGAGCGCCGTCCAGAGGTGCGGGCTTTGATAGGCGAGCGGGCCGAGCGGCTTGCCTACGCCAACTCGGCGATGGACCGCGCTTCGTTCGACCGCGCCGCCGAAGGGACCGGTGGAGCCTACCATATCGCCGACCGTATGACCGGCGGCGAGATCGTGCTCAATCGTGACGACTTCGATGACCTCTGCCGCGTACATCTTTGCGATTGGCTCGAACAAGTGCCGCGTTCGCAAGAATGGGGCTACCGTCGCGGCGCCTATCGCCGGTTGGCCGAGCGGTTGGGCGGCGTGGCGAGGAAGGCCTATGGACGAGTATTCGCGTTGGAGAGCCCAGCTCCGTATAATACGTAGCTGATGTAGGAAACGCCCCGATGTCCCGTGAATCGACTAGATTACGACATCTCTTCATGGCACACGGAACGCCACGGAGGACGTTCCCTACAGAACGAATTCCGAACGAACCACGAGGCAACGTGTCACGATGCGTTCCAACTCTCCGAACCAGCCACGACTAACCCGGCGCGATGTGCTTCGAGCCGGTTCGTTGGGCCTTCTGGGCTTGACCTGGCCGGAGCTGCTGGCAGGCCGCGCGGTTGCCCAGACCACCAGGGCGGCCGGCGCGAGCTTTGGCCGGGCAAAATCGTGTATCCTGCTCTACATGTGGGGCGGCCCGGCTCATCAAGACACCTGGGATCTCAAGCCCGACGCTCCGGCCGAAATCCGCGGCGAGTTCCAGCCGATCGACACCGCCGTGCCGGGTATCCGCATCTGCGAGCACTTTCCGCTCCTGGCCCAACGGGCCGAGCGACTGGCGATCGTCCGCTCACTGACGCACACCGACGTGAACCACCTGACCGCCACCCATTTCACCCTCACCGGACAACCACCGCCATCCACCAACGACCTGGCCAAAGACTGGCCGCACATCGGCGCGGTGCTGGCGCGTCTGGGACACGGAAAGGGCGCATTGCCCCCCTTCGTTTCATTGCGGCCCAAGCCGCACCAGGAAAACGACGTGCCGCGGTTCGTCGAAGAGAGCCACGGTCAATTCGCCGGCTGGATGGGGCAGGCATTCAACCCATTGACGATCGACGCCGATCCGAGCTACGCCGGCTACCATGTAGGCGACTTCGCCTTGCCGCCCGAGATCTCGACCGCGCGGCTCGGCGACCGCCGCACACTCCTGGCCGATGTCAACCGGCGGTTGGAATCGCAGTCCCCCTCCGTCGAGCGCGCCATGGATCATTATTACCGCCGCGCGTTCGATCTGCTCAGTTCGGCGGCCGGCGGCAGCGCCTTCAATCTCGACGAGGAGCCGACGACCGTGCGCGACCGTTACGGGCGCCACCCGCACGGCCAAAGCGTGCTGCAAGCCCGGCGGCTGATCGAGCGGGGCGTGCCGCTGGTGACCGTGTTCTGGCCCAGCGAGGGGATCAAGAACGTGAGCGTCTACTGGGACACTCACAGCCGCAATTTCATCGACCTCCGCGAGCGGCTCATGCCGCCCGCCGACCAGACGTTTTCGGTCTTGCTCGACGATCTGGCCGAGCGCGGATTGTTGGACGAGACGCTCGTCGTTTGGACCGGCGAGTTCGGCCGCACGCCGCGCGTCGGCCAGCGCAACAGCGACGCCGGCGCGGGGGCCGACGGACGCGACCATTGGCCCGGCTGTTTCAGCGCCGTGCTCGCGGGGGGCGGCACGCGCGGCGGGCAAGTTTACGGCGCGAGCGACCGCCACGCCGCCTACCCCGCCGCGAACCCCGTGGCGCCGGTCGACCTGATCGCCACCGTTTACCACCTGCTCGGCGTGCCTCCGCAAGCGGCAATCGAAGACCAGCAGGGCCGGCCGCAGGTGGTGTGTCCGGGGACGCCGATTTGGGAGATTGTGGGATGAACGATATCTGAACCGGCCAATCTGGCCCGCCATTACTTTTGACGGTATGATGGAAGTCGTGGTACGACTGGAACTTTGGCTGGTCCGGGTTTTTTGGTGCGAGGTCATTTATGGTCAGGATCACGCTCGACGACGAGCTGCGTGGCAAGCTGAATGGTCTCAACGAACCGGTCGAGGTTTGCGACGAAACGGGGCACTTGGTGGGTCAGTTCCTTCCCACTGCGACCTATGACGGTTTGCGCCTCGCGGCCATGGCGGCGAAAACACCCTACTCGGCGGAAGAGCTGAAGCGCCGTCTTGAGGAAAAAGAGCAAGGTGGCCTGCCTTTGGCCGAAATCTGGAAAAGGCTGGGTCGCGAATGAAGTTTCGCGTCGATTGGTCGCCCTCGGCGCATGCGGAATTGGCGAACTTGTGGAACGACGCTCTTGATCGCGACGTCATCACCAAGGCTGCTGATTCCATCGACATCGCCCTGACGAGGCAACCCCTTGAGTTCGGCGAGTCACGCGACGACCCTCTTCTTCACGTTGGCTTCGTGTTACCGCTCGGCGTGACGTTCCAGGTCGACGAACGCGACCTGCGGGTGTGGGTGGTCGGTGTTTGGCGCGTGGGCTCTTAGCCCGAAACCAATCGTGCCGCCCCCTGAATTCGCTTAGTCGAACAGCTTGCTCACCGACTCGTTGCGGTGAATCCGCTTGATGGCCTCGCCCAACAGCGGCGCGACGCTCTTGACCTTGATCTTGGTCAACATCTTTTCCGGCGTCAGCGGGATCGTGTCGGTGATCACGACGCTCGCGATCGGGGCGGCCTTGAGGTTGTCGATCGCTTTGCCGCAAAGCACGCCGTGCGTCGCCGCGACGTGGATCTCGCGGGCGCCGGCCTCATGCACCTTCTGCGCCGCGCCGCAGATCGAGCCGGCCGTGCTGATCATGTCGTCGAACATGAACACCACCTTGTTTTCGACCGAGGCGCCGATGATGTTTTCCTGCCGCGTCTTTTCGGCGCTCGAACGCCGTTTATCGACGATCGCCAGCCGCCCACCCATCCGCTTGGCGTGCCCCAAGGCCCGCTTCGTGCTCCCCTCGTCCGGACTGACCACCACCACGTCGTCCTCGGGGATCTTCATTTTCAAGAAGTGCTCGTTCAACACGGGCGACGCGTAGAGGTGGTCCACCGGCACGTCGAAGAAGCCTTGGATCTGGGCCGCGTGCAGGTCCATCGTCAGCACCCGGTCGGCCCCGGCGCGGGTGATGATGTTCGCCACCAGCTTGGCGGTGATCGGCACGCGCCCCTCGTCCTTGCGGTCCTGTCGCGCGTAGCCGTAGTAGGGCATGACGGCCGTCACTCGCTCGGCGCTGGCCCGCTTGCAGCTCTCGATCATGATCAAGAGCTCCATCAAGTTCTCGTTGACGGGCGGGCAAGTCGGTTG
>Ga0307373_10007080_pt1 | contig 17594 bp, 15 predicted proteins | sample OX2MG_FD_202534 | JGI IMG/M metagenome (GOLD analysis project Ga0307373, IMG submission 202534) | Soil microbial communities from Risofladan, Vaasa, Finland - OX-2 | ecosystem: Environmental > Terrestrial > Soil > Coastal area > Acid sulfate soil | place: Finland: Risofladan, Vaasa | collected... | reverse complement strand
TGTCGCGCTCTTTGCAGGGGGGACCCAACAACTCACGAAGACCCAACGTCTTGGCCATGACACAGACCGCGGCCACATGACCGTGCGCAATCGCACGGGTCAACTCCAACCCCGTGCCGGCGACCACCAAGGTCTCGCCGCTGAGCCCGGCCTTGATGGCCTCGATGATCTCTTGGGGGAGGTGCGAGAGATTGGCCAGGGTCTCATTGCGCACCTTGGACCCTTCGCGCACCGAACGACGAAGCAGGTGCGTCTCATAGGTACGCTCATCGCCGTCCTTGCCCACGTAGTGGCGACGGGTTGTCGACACATGCATCGCACCACCACGCCTGGGCACAAGGGAATTCTACCAGATTCTCCGCCGATAGTCAACTATTTAGTGGCTACACAAACACTCCGTCAAACAACCTCGATACCAGCTCACGGATGGTTTTACTCAGCCAAAACGCCGTAACTTCGGTCTAGCGAGAAATCTCGCCGGCCGGCTTACTGATTGGCCAGAATGAAGTTGCGCACGATCGGGTAGATCTGGTGTTCCCATTTGCTCCCGCTGAACACGCCGTAATGGCCGACCCCGGGTTGGAGGTGGTGCCGTTTCTTCGCCGGCTTGATCCCGGTACACAGCTCTTGTGCCGCCAGGGTCTGACCGGCGCCGCACACGTCGTCCAAAGCCCCCTCGACGGTGAGCAGGGCGGTGCGCCTGATGGCTCCCAGCTCGACCAACTGCCCCCGCCAACTGAACTGGCCCCGGGCCAGCAGCTCACGCTGAAAGACGCGGTCGATCGTCTCGAGGTAGAACTCCGCCGCAATATCCAGCACGGCGAAGTACTCGTCGTAGAAGTCGGCGATCTGTGCCGCCTCCTCCTCATCCCCGTGGACGAGATGCGAGTAGAGCCTGAGGTGCTGGCGCACGTGGCGTTCCAGGTTCATGCTCACGAACCCGGTCACCTGGAGGAAGCCGGGGTAGACCCGCCGGAGCGCTCCCGGGTAGCGCAGGGGCACCGAGGTGATCACGTTCTGCTCGAACCAGTGCAGCGGCTTCGAATGGGCCAGGTCGTTGACCTTGGTGGGGTTGATGCGCGTGTCGACCGGACCGGCCATGAGGGTGAGGCTCCTCGGTTGGGCCGGGTTGTCGCCGGCCGCCATCAACGCCGTCGCGGCGAGGGCCGCCGGGCAGGGCTGACAGACGGCGAGCACGTGTGTCCCGGGACCGATGTACTCGAGATAGGCGATCACCTGCCCGATGTAGTCGTCCAGGCCGAAGCTCCCATGCTCGAGCCCCACGTCGCGGGCGTTGTGCCAGTCGGTGACATACACGTCGTGATCGGGGAGAAGCGAACGCACCGTGGCCCGGAGCAATGTCGAGAAGTGCCCGGCCAGGGCGGTCACCAAGAGCACGGTCGGTTGCGGTTCAGCGACCTCTTTGACGAAGTGCAAGAGGGACGAGAACGGGGAGGCGAGCACGACCTTCTCCTGCACCGCCGTCTCCTCGCCGCCCATGGTCACCGAGTCGATGCCGAACGGCGGACGCTCGTGCGTGAGACGGGAGCGCCCGATCATCTCGTAGCCGGCCGATGCCTGGCGCGCCGGACGGTTGTCGGTCCAGCTCCCGGGCAGCTCGCCCAGGGTCCACGTGGCGAGACCGGCCAGGGCCCGTACCGGGGCGGTGAGGTCCCTCTGTCGCTGGTATGCCTGGTAGAGCACACCCAGCAACCTAGATCGACGGGCGCCGGGGGACCAACTCTTGGGTCCGGTTGGACCGTTGGATCCCGGGATTCCGAGCGCGGATGGCCCGGCGCGCACTCGCCGCGGGACCACCCGTAGGGTCAGTGAACTGCCCCGGAAAAAGGAGAAGGGATCGCCGGGGGGGTGGCGATCCCTTCTCGAGACTCACCAGGTGCTGGAGGGGGGGTTCCATTCCCTGTGGTCTGTATCTATTCTGCCGCCCTCAACTAAATCTGTCAAGCAGCTCCACAAGATACTTAGGATCTGATATTCTGATCGATCGCGTAACTGCCGCGAGCACTCGTCATTATTCCCACGATTGGAGTGTTGTCATGGAATTGAAACACTTGCAAGCACTCCTGGGCATCGCAGACACGGGCAGCTTCTCGGCCGCGGCCACCACCATCGGCACGGTGCAGTCCAATGTGTCGGCGCATATCGCCCGCCTCGAGCGCGAGCTCGACGTGCAACTGGTCGACCGGGCCTCCGGCCGCCTCACCGAAGAGGGCGAGGTCGTCGTCGGCCGGGCCCGGCGGGTCATGAACGAGCTCTCCGACATGGTGGCCGACGTCACCGCCCTGCGCCAGGAGGTCGTCGGCACGGTCCGCCTGGGCATGATCGGCACCACCGGTCGCTGGCTGGTGCCCCAGCTCTTCGATGCGCTGCGGGAACGGCACCCCCACATCCATCTGAACATCGGCGAAGGATCGAGCGCCCAGCTCGAGCTCCAACTCGCCACGGGGCAGCTCGATCTCGCCGTCGTCACGCTGCCGCTGAGCGGCGACGAGGTGATCGTGGCCCACCTCTTCGACGAGGATCTCGTCCTCGTGGTGGACAAGGCACACCCCTTGGGGAAAGAGACCTCCCTCCCCCTGGCCCGCTTGGCCGACCTCGAACTTCTGCTCCCGGCACCCGGCACGGCCCTACGGGCCGAGATCGACAGCGCCGTCGTCCCGGCCCGGGTGGAGCTGCACCCCTCCATGGAGCTCGACGGCGTCCGCATGATCGCCGCCCTGGTCTTCGACGGCTACGGTCCGGCCGTCCTCCCGGCCACCGTGGTGCCGGGCCACCTGCGGGAACGCTTCGCCGTGATCCCGATCATCGGCCTGCCACGCCGCCGAGTCGGGGTGGCACAGCGCCGGCGGGGCCTCCCCTCGGCACCGGTGCGGGCGGTCATCGACATCCTGGGGCTGGTCGTGAGCGATCCGCTCTCCATGCCCGAAGGGATCCACCCCCACTGAGCCCGGCTAGAGGTCGGGCGGTCGGGGCTCTCGCCACATCGTCCAGATCTTGGGCCCTCCACCCGGTAGCGGAAGCTCACGAACGACCTGGAAGCCGTGCCTCGCATAGAAGGGCACGTTGCGCTCCTTCGACGATTCGAGGTACGCCGGCCAGCCCTCGGCGTCGCAGTGGTCGAGGGCGGGGCGCATGAGCGCCGAGCCGATGCCCCTCCCCTGTGCGGAAGGATCCGTCCCCAAGGTGGCGAGATACCAATGGGGCTCATGCGGGTGGACCGACTCGATCAGACTCAGCAGCCGTAGCGTGGCGCTGAGGTGGGCGGCCACGTACGGGAGGACCGAGACCAGGTTCAAGAGGCCGGCCAACCCGGTCAGGAGCGGCTTGCCCGGGGGTCCCCAGATCGCCGCGCCCTGGAGGTCGTCGGTGGTGTAGCAACCACCGAACGGGAGGTAGTCGCCCCGCATCTGGCTGGTGAAATACCTCCGCATGCCCTCGGTCCGACGCGCCTCGTTGCGGAAGACGTGTCCGATGACGGGGTCGTCGTAGAACGAACGGCACAGCTGGGCCGCCATCGCCTCGACGTCGGCCTCGGTCGCCGGGCGGACGATCATGGCGCCGATGCTGGCAGATCAAGCGACTCGGCGCCAAAGGGGGGTAGCGGACCGGGACCCCGTTACCTGCGTTAGCGTCCGTGACCATGCTCAGCCGCAAGGTCCCGCTCGATACGGCTCCCGCGCTCGTCGCGCCCACCTACGCCAGCCGTGGCATGGCGCACACGATCCCCCGCTTCGAGCTGCCCGAAGAGTCGATGGAGCCCCGCTCCGCGTACCAGCTCATCCATGACGAGCTCGCGCTCGATGCGAACCCATCCCTCAACCTGGCGACATTCGTCACCACGTACATGGATGACGAGGCGGCCCGGCTCATGGCCGAGACGGCCAACAAGAACGCCATCGATTGGGACGAGTACCCCCAGACCGTGGGACTGCAAGACCGCTGCGTCAACATGCTGAGCCGCCTCTTCGGGGCGGGGGAGCGTCACGACTCGGTCGGCACGGCGACGGTGGGAAGCTCCGAGGCCATTCACCTGGCCGGGCTGGCCATGAAGTTCCGCTGGCGCAACGCCCGCAGGGCGGCGGGGCTCCCCTGCGACCGCCCCAACATCGTCATGGGAGGGAACGTCCAGGTGTGCTGGGAGAAATTCGCCCGCTACTTCGACGTCGAGCCGCGCTATGTCGCTCTCACACCGACCCGCTTCATCATCGGTGTCGACGAGGCGATGGCGCTGGTGGACGAGAACACCATCGGCGTCGTCGGCATTCTCGGATCGACCTACACGGGCGAGTACGAGCCCATCGCGGCACTCGACGCGGCCCTCACCGCCCTGTGCGAGGCCCATGGCGGCGCCGGCGGTGACGATAACGGGTGGGTGTGGGATGTGCCCCTGCACGTCGACGCCGCGTCGGGCGGATTCGTGGCGCCGTTCCTGTCGCCCGAGCTGCTGTGGGACTTCCGCCTGCCGCGCGTGCGCTCCATCAACGTGAGCGGGCACAAATACGGGCTGGTGTATCCGGGAGTCGGATGGGTCCTGTGGCGCGAGTCGTCCGATCTGCCGTCCGAATTGATCTTCGAAGTCGACTACCTCGGCGGATCGCACGCCAACTTCGGACTCAACTTCTCGCGTGGGGCGGCCCAGATCGTGGCCCAGTACTACAACCTCATCCGGCTCGGCCGGCAGGGCTACACCGAGATCATGGTGACGCTGGCCGAGACGGCCCGCTGGTTGGCCACCGAGCTGACCCTGCTGGACGGGCTCGAAATCGTGGCCGGGGGCACAGACCTGCCCGTGGTGTGCGCGCGCCTGGCCGACGATGTCCCCTTCAGCGTGTTCGACCTCGCCGATCGCCTGCGACTGCGGGGGTGGGTGGTGCCGGCGTACCGCATGGCGGCGGAGGCGCAGGCCGTTGCGGTCCTGCGCATCGTGGTGCGCGAGGGCCTGTCGCGCGACATGGCGGAATGCTTCGTCGCGGACGTCGTGGGCGCCATCGACCACCTGGGAACCTCCCCGCCGACCGCGCCGGTGGCGGCGGACCCCTGCAACCCCGCGGCGGCCAACCCGCGCTCGGCGGCGGCGGCCAGCCAGCTCGCCGGTGTCGCCCGGGTGCCGGGCACGAAGCACGTGACCGAGGTGAAGGAAATAGTCGACTCGAAGACCAAGGCCGTATGTTGAAGATCGGCGTTCTCGGTGCCGCCAACATCGCACCGGGCGCACTCATCAAGCCGGCCCGTCGAACCGGTCGGGCCGAGGTCGTCTCCGTCGCGTCACGTGACATCGATCGGGCCCGCGCCTTCGCCCAGAAGCACAAGATCGCCCGGGTGGCCGACTCCTACGAGGCTCTCCTGGCCGATCCCGAACTCGATGCGATCTACAACCCCCTGCCCAACGGCCTGCACGGCCGCTGGACGATCGCCGCGCTCGACGCGGGCAAGCACGTGCTCTGCGAAAAGCCGTTCACGGCCAACGCCGACGAGGCGCGCCACGTGGCCGAGGCCGCGGCCGCGGCCTCGCACGCGGGCCTCGTCGTGATGGAGGCGTTCCACTACCAGTACCACCCCCTGACACGTCGCCTGGTCGAGATCGTGCAGTCGGGCGAGCTCGGGGTCATCAAGGAGATCGAGATCTCCTTCTCGGCACCGCTGATCAAACGGGGTGACATCCGCTATCAGCTCGACCTGGCGGGCGGCGCCACGATGGACATGGGCTGCTATCCGATCTCCTTGTTGCGCCTGCTCGCCGCCGGACCGAGGGTGACCAGCGCCTCCGCCAAGCTGTCGTCCCCCGGCGTCGATCGTGCCATGGATGCGCGTTTCTCCCTCCCCGAAGGGGGCACGGCCCGCGTACGATGCTCCATGTTCTCTTCTTCGGTCATCCGCATGCACGCCGAAGTGGTCGGCAGCGAGGGAACCCTCAAGGTGTTCAACCCCTTCGCCCCCCAGTACGGGCACCGGGTCCGGGTGGAGACCGCCTCGGGGACACGACGTGAGAAGTTCTCGCGCCGCGCCACCTACGACTACCAACTCGAGGCCTTCGCAGCCGCCGCCGAGGACGGTGCGCCGTTCCCCACCACCGCGGTCGACGCCATCCGGACCATGGAGCTGATCGATGCCACCTACGTGGCCGCCGGGCTGCCCATCCGCCAACCGACCGGGCCGACCGGCTGATGCCACTGCCCGCCGACGATCTCGCCGCGCTCACGGACGCCGCGCTCGCGACGGCCACGGCCGGCGGGTGCACGAATGCCGAGCTCCGGGTCGAGCGCATCCGCTCCCAACGCGTGCGCCTGCGAGACGCCGCACCCGAGGGTACGTCCGACGACACCGAATTCGGTATGGGCGTGCGCGTCGTGGTCGACGGCGCCGTAGGGTTTGCCGCCACGGTCGACGTCAGCCCCACCGAGGCGGCCAACATGGTGCGAAGCGCCATCGAGACGGCCCGGGTCACGGCTCGGGCGGGCGGGGGTCGGGTGGAGATGGCCCCGGAGCCCTCGCACGGCGAGGTCACCTGGACCAGCCCGTTCGAGATCGATCCGGCCGTGGTGCCGCTCTTCGAAAAGGTGGCGCTGCTCGAGGAATGGAGCCGCCGGTTGCTGGCGGACGACGTCGTCTCGCACGTCACGGCCGAGGTGCTGAGCGTGGGCGAGGAGACCTTCCTGGCCGACCTGAACGGGACCCGTGCCACGCAGCGGCGGGTCCGCCTTCACCCGCAGGTGGAGGCGCTCGCCCTGAGCGAGGCCGGCTTCGAGACCATGCGGTCACTGGCCCCACCCGTCGGGCGCGGGTGGGAATACCTGACGGGCGGTGGCGGTGGTTGGGACTGGGACGGCGAGCTCGCCCGCATGCCCGAGTACCTGGCGGAGAAGTTGCGCTCCCCGTCGGTCGACGCGGGCACGTACGACCTCGTCGTCGACCCGTCCAACCTCTGGTTGACGATTCACGAGTCCATCGGCCATGCGACCGAGCTCGACCGCGCCGTCGGGTACGAAGCGGCGTACGCCGGCACGTCGTTCGCCACCTTCGATCAGTTGGGCACCCTGGCCTACGGGTCGCCGATCATGCACGTGACGGGCGATCGGACCGTCGAGCACGGCCTGGCCACCGTCGCCATCGACAGCGAGGGTGTCGCGGGGCAGTCATTCGACCTGATCCGCGGTGGCGTCCTGGTCGGCTATCAGCTCGACCGGTCGATCGCGGCCAGCATGCACCTGGGCCCTTCCAACGGATGCGCCTTCGCCGACTCGCCCCTGCACGTGCCGATACAGCGGATGGCGAACGTCTCCTTGGCGCCGGCCGGCGATGGTGGGACAGGCGGCGACGGGCCGACCACCGACGATCTCATTGCCGGGGTCGAGCGTGGTCTGTACATCGTGGGCGACAAGAGTTGGTCCATCGATATGCAGCGCTACAACTTCCAGTTCACCGGTCAACGGTTCTTCAAGATCGAGGGAGGGCGGCTGGCCGGGCAGGTGAAGGATGTGGCGTATCAAGCCACCACGACAGACTTCTGGGGCGCCATGGAGGCCGTCGGCGGCTCGTCGACCTACGTGCTCGGTGGCGCGTTCAATTGCGGCAAGGGACAGCCGGGACAGGTGGCGCCGGTCAGTCACGGTTGCCCGTCCGTCCTCGTGCGCGGCGTGCGCGTGCTCAACGCGCGTGAAGAGGCCGGGCGATGATCGAAGCGCAGGCCGTGGTCGAGGTCGCGCTGGTCGCTGCAGCCCGGAATGGAGCAGACGGCTGCATCGTGCTCGTCGACGAATCCAGCCATGCCGACGTGCGCTTCGCACTGAACACGACGACGACCAATGGCGTGCGCCGGGACCGTTCGGTCACGGTGATCGCGTTGGTGGCGACAGGGCGGGGCTTGTCACCGTCGGTCGGTGTGGCGCGCCGCAGTGGCGTCGTCGACGTGGAGCAGATGGTGTCGGCCGCGTTGACGGATGCCAGAGGAGCCCCGCCAGCCGAAGATGCCTTTACACTCGTCGACGGGATGGGCGCCGCCAGAGCGGGGGTCGGGGCGGCGGCGCTGGCCTACGGGCGGGCGCCCGTCGAGACGGACCTGTCGGTGCTCGGCGGCGTGCTCTCGGGGCTTTCGTCCGCGTTCCGGCGGGCGGCCGCACATGAGGTGGTGCTGGCGGGTTTTGCGGAGTACGGGGTGTCGACGCTGTATCTGGGCAGCTCGACCGGGGTGCGCTTGTCGTATGCGCAGCCGACCGGGTCCGTCAATCTCGTCGGCCGATCACGTGACGGGGCCCGTTCGGCCTGGACGGGAATCGGGGCCGAGCGGATCGGCGAGATCTCATTCGGCGTGCTCGAGGACGAACTGTGGCGACGGCTGGCGTGGGCCGAGCGGTCGCTCTCGCTCGACGCCGGGCGCTACGAAGTGATCCTTCCACCTTCGGGCGTGGCAGACCTGATGGGATCGCTCTTCTTCTACGGCATGGGCGGGCAGGACGCCGAGGACGGGCGCACGGTGTTCTCGGCCTCGGGGGACGGTGGCACGCGGACCGGCGAACGAGTGAGCGACGTTCCCTTCACCCTCTACAGCGATCCGTTCGAGCCCGGGGTCGAGTGCCTGCCCTTCGTCGCCGTGGGCTCGTCGGACTCGGAGTCATCCGTGTTCGACAATGCGCTGCCGCTCGAGCGGGTGGATTGGATCAAGGATGGGTATCTTGCCCACCTTCGCTACCACCGGGCCGGAGCGGCCCGCTCGGGCGTTGACGTGGCGCCGTACATCGACAACTTGATACTGCGGGCGGGGGACGGCGTTGGCGGCGGCGTTGGCGGAACGGTCGACGAGATGGTGGCCCGCACCGAACGTGGGCTCCTCTTGACCTGCCTGTGGTACATCCGAGAAGTGGACCCCGCCACGGCGCTGTTGACCGGCCTGACCCGGGACGGCGTCTATGTGATCGAAGACGGCGTCGTCGTCGGGGCGGCCAACAACTTTCGCTTCAACGAGAGCCCCGTCGATCTGCTTGCCCGGGCCACCGAGGTTGGCACAAGCGTGCGGGCACTGGGACGGGAGCTGGGCGAATATCTCAATCGCTGCATCATGCCGGCGCTTCGCATCCCCGACTTCAACATGAGCTCGGTGAGCCAAGCCAGCTGACGAAGCGGCGACCGTCGATGTGCCGAGGAATTCGGCATATCGGGGTCGACACGTCGCAGTCGAACGTCGAATTCGGATACCCGTATGTACGTTGTCGGGGCCGCGGCAGACGGTTCCTCGACATGGATCTCGTAGTTGAAAAGACATCGACGGCCGACCTGATGGACGAGGCCGAACGGCTCGGGCGCACGATCTCATCGGCCCTGGGGAGCTTGTTGAGCGCCGTGGGAGAGCTCGACCGTCGAGAAGCATGGCGGACCGAGGGCGCAACCTCGTCCGGAGCCTGGCTCGCGCAGCGCCTCGGAGTGGCGGAAGGAACCGGTCGGGCCTGGTCCCGTGTGGCCGAGAAACTGTGGGACCTCCCCCACCTGGCACAAGGCCTTCGCGTGGGCGCACTCAACTTCGACAAGGTGCGGGCAGCGGTCGAATTCGCGACCCCCGAATCCGACGCCTCAATCCTGCGTCAGGCCGAGGAGTGCACGGTCCGTCAACTGACCGACCTGGCCCGGGCCGGGCGCGGCACCAGCGATGAGCAGGCCGAAACCCAATTCGAGCACAGGTATCTTCGCTTCAACGACGCCCGGCGCGTGATCACGGCGCAACTAGCCGAGGACGCGTATGCCCTGGTTCGCGCAGCCGTCACCGATCGTGCACGTCTCTTTCCGTCCGATGGCGAGACCAGCTACGACCAGCGAAAGGCCGATGCCCTTGTTGACATCTGTGTGCGGCCGTCCGGGCGGCGGAGAGCCGTATCCGGCGGGTCGGGGTCCGGATCAGAGGGAGAGAGCGATGCCGAGCTGCCGTTCGATCCGGGCTTTGCACCAGGATCCGGATCGAACTTCTTCGTGGTGGCCCATACCGACCTGGCCCTCTTGCAGGGCGGTACCGGTCGGGCGGAAATCGAGCGGATGGGGCTCCTGAGTGGCGAGGCCATCCGACGCATCAGTTGCGACGCCACGGTCGCCCTGGCCCTCGATGATGCCTTCGGTCACACCATGTTCGAGGGTCGCTCCAAGCGATTGGCAACCCCGCCACAGCGTCGCGAAGTCCAGCGGCGGGACAGACGATGTCGCTTCCCCGGTTGCGCCAACAACATCTTCACCGATGTCCATCATGTCGTGCACTGGGCTGACCAAGGATCGACGGATCTGCCCAATCTGGTGACCCTGTGCGACCATCACCATCATCGAGTCCATGAGGGAAAGTGGAGCGTGACGGGCAACGCAAACGGGATACTGCGCTTCGTCGGGCCCAGTGGCCGAGCGATGACGTCGCGCCCTTCGCCGTTATGGACGAGGCGCAAGGCCTAACCGGCCGCATCCGTCCTCGCGTCGACGTCCGGCTCGTCAGTCCAAGGTCGCCGAAACTCGAGGCACGAGTGGCGTCCAATCTCTCGACCCCCCGACCACGAGACCATTGACCTTGCCGCCCTCGTCTGCACTGCGGAGCAACAGTGCGTCTCGGGCGTGGGGCAGCTGCTCGAACGCACCTTGTTCATCTGGTGACATGGGTCCGCCCTGGAGCCCCAACGAAGCGACGCTGTCCGCGGCGAGTGTCCCCTCATACGTGACCTGGAGCGCCACGAGATACCGCTTCGCCTCAACATGCAGTCCCACCAACCCGGCCCACCCGCTCACCAAGAGCGACCCGGACCGCTGCCGCACCGGCCACGGCATGCTCCGCGTCGCCCACGCCCTCGATCAGATGCCCGATGTCGTGCACCAACCCGGCCACGGCGAGCTCCGGGTCGTCCGGAAATTGGGCGCGCAGGACAGATGCCGTCTGGAGCGCATGGTCGAGGTGTGTGAAGGACATCGCGGCACCGGAACGAGGATCATCGACTGCTCGAGCCGCCCCCGACGCCAACAGTCGTTCGATGTCATCAATCCTGAGGGTCACCGGCCATTCTCCACTCCCGCCGACGCGAGGACCCACTACGGTCGACGGTCGATGACCTGACCGGTGACCCCGATCACTTCGGAAGGCGACCGGAGAGGCGACCGCGGGTGACGTTTGCCGAGTCGCCCGATTGGGGGCGCACCCGATAGTTTCGCATCACAATCTGGGAGGACCGAACGTGACGGACACCGCGACATCGATTGGGGCCTCGGGCAATGAGGATGCCGCAAGCAGCATCGGCTCACTGGACTCCGTGACCGACGAACTGCTCAGCGACCTGCGCAGCTGGCTGACGAAGAACTGGGACCCGGACCTCACGGTCGGCGAATGGTGGGAGCGCCTCGGCCTGCAGGGCTGGTCGGCACCCGGCTTACCCACGAACGGGTACGGGAAAGGCATGGCCCGCGCCGACACCGTGCTGGTCGCTCAGGAGATCGCGAACTTCGGGGCGCTGGGTGCTCCAGCCGGGTTGGGATTGCTGCTCGCCGCCCCCACCATCGCTACCCATGGCACCCAGGGCCAGATTGACGATTACGTACGCGACATCGTGACGGGGCGAAAAGCCTGGTGCCAGCTCTTCAGCGAACCGCAGGCCGGATCAGACCTGGCCGGTCTGCAGACCAGGGCGGTCAAGGACGGCGACGAGTGGGTCATCAACGGTCAGAAGGTATGGACCTCTGGCGGCCAGTACGCCGATCTCGGTATGTTGTTGGCCCGTACCGACTCCAGCGTGCCCAAACACGTCGGCATTTCCTACTTCGCCTTCGAGATGCTCCAAGACGGCGTCGATGTGCGGCCGCTCAGGGAAATGACCGGTCACGCACTGTTCAATGAGGTTTTCCTCACCGACGCCAGGGTCGCCGACTCCGCGCTGATCGGAGGCGTCAACAACGGGTGGGCGGTCGCCAACACCACGTTGATGAACGAACGGGCCGGATTGGGCTCGGGAGGGGGTAACGCCGCCGGTGGCGACTCGGCACAGCCCGGAACAGTCGTCGGCGCGCTGGGAAAGCGGGTGGGCGACTTCGTCGAAGCCAAGGAGAGAACCGGCAGCCGAGGCAGTGGCAGTGGCAGTGGCGCCGGGAGCGAGAGCGGCGAGGGTGGTCTCGTGGGGGTGATGCGGGGCGGGGCGAGCCTCCTCGTCCGTATGGCCCAGAGAAACGGAGCCAATAAGGATGCCGGTGTGAGGCAGGATCTGGTCCGCCTGTACACCTTGGGCGAGTTGGGACGATTCAACGCATTGCGGGTGAAGGCGGTCAAGGAGAAGGGTGGCGACATCCCGGGAATGCCGAACGTGGCCAAGCTCTCCATGAGCCAGATCGTGCGGCTCACCCGTGATCTCGGGCTGCGGATTGCCGGGCCGGCCGGGATGCTGCACGCCTACGAAGCCGACGAAAAGGTCGGCTTGGCCAAGATCGTCGACAATCCGTTCCTCGAGGGGATCTCGGAGATGGCGCTGTTTGCACAGGCTCCTCCTATCTACGGTGGCACTGACCAGGTCCAGCGCAACATCATCGGTGAGCGCGTCCTCGGATTGCCCAAGGAGCCCAACAACGACCGGGTGACGCCGTTTTCCGAACTGCCGAAGAACGCATGATCGACGCCACCATTGCTCGGGACGAGCCGCCAGGGGAACGGGCGGAGTAGGAGCGGCCGGCTCAGATCGATGCCAGTACGGCTCGGTCGACCTCCGAGATTTCACCCTCCGGCGGCCGCGCGAGGATACGGGGAAGATCTATCGGCGCCCTGTTGCGTGACCAGTATCGACGCCAGGCGTGACATGTGACATCGCAAATATAAGGAGAGAGAACAACCATGGGCATTTGTGACGGGCGCGTCGTCGTCATCACCGGAGCGGGCCGGGGCATCGGGCGTGAGCATGCCCTCGAGTTCGCCAGCCAGGGGGCCAAAGTGGTCGTCAACGACCTGGGGGCCGAGGTCGACGGAAGCGGAAGCTCCGCCGGCCCAGCCGGCGAAGTCGTCGAGGAGATCCGCGGGATGGGTGGGGAAGCCGTGGCCAACGGTGACGACGTCTCGGACTACGACGGCGCCGGTCGCCTGATCCAGACGGCGATCGACCACTTCGGGACGATCGATGTCCTGGTCAACAACGCCGGCATTCTGCGTGACCGGATGCTCGTCAATATGACGATCGACGAATGGGACGCCGTGATCCGCGTCCATCTCCGCGGCACGTTCGCTCCCACACGCCACGCCGCGGAATACTGGCGGAACCGGACGAAGGCGGGCGACACCAATGACGCCCGCGTCATCAACACCACCTCGCCCTCGGGGATTTACGGCAACGTGGGACAGACCAACTATGGAGCCGCCAAGGCGGGCATTGCCTCCTTCACCATCATCGCGGCCATGGAGCTCGGTCGCTATGGCGTCACCGTGAATGCGATCGCGCCCGCTGCGTTGACTCGAATGACCGAGAACCTCGGGATGATTCTGGGCGACGACCCGGCCAAGAAGCCCGAGGAATTCGACCCGCTGGCGCCGGGGAACATTGCCCCGTTGGTGGTGTGGCTGGGCAGCCCGGAATCGGCTTCCATCACCGGCCGCGTCTTCAACGTGCAGGGCGACCACATCAGCGTGGCCGAGGGGTGGGCCGAAGGACCCGCTGCCGACAAGGGCGACCGCTGGGACCCGGCCGAGCTGGGCAAGATCGTGCCCGACCTGGTCGCCAAGGCAGCTCCTAACGCGAACATGGGCGGGAAGAGGAAGTGACGAAAGTGGGTGGAGGCGGCAGACCGGTGGTCCCGGGCGTGGAGGTCCAGCCTCCTCTCCGGGGCGACGTGAGATGGACGAGGACCCGCCGGGTCGCGACGGCATCAGCCGCCTAGTCTCCGGCCAGATCGCATCCAGTGATGGCAAAGCCTCAGGCCAAGGCCGTGGTCGCCCGGATCAGGGCGATCTGCCTCGAATTGCCCGAGGCCGCCGAGAAGCCGTTTGGCGGCCACACGTCGCCCGCATTTCGAGTCCGCGACAAGATGTTCGTGGTCATCTCCGAGGACCAGACGTCCATGACGGTGAAGGCCCCCAGGGGCGTGCAGGGGATCTTGGTGAATTCCGACCCGGAACGGTTCTTCGTACCCAAGTACGTCGGGAGCAAGGGGTGGGTCGGCGTGCGGCTCGATCTGGGCAGCCCGCCGGACTGGGAGGAGATGGCCGAGGTGATCAACGAGAGCTACTGCCTCACGGCGCCCGCCCGCCTGGTGCGCCAATCGGAGGCCGGTCGGGAGGGGCGAGAAGGGTGACGCGGTGGCCTCGGGAGGCCTTAGCCAGGCACGATGTGGGGCCTGATCTGGATTTTTCGCTTCCGAGCCCCGTTTGTGCAGCGCAGCGCGCTATTGTTGTAGTTGAGGGCACCACCATTACAGATTTGGAAATCCCTCTGGCTCGAGAGAGTCACCGGCCATGACCACCGATAAGGGGTCAAATCTGGCCAGGGAAGGAGTGGATTTTCAATGGCAACTGGTTCCGTGAAGTGGTTTAACGGTGAGAAGGGCTTCGGCTTCATCACTCAGGACGGTGGCGGCCCCGACGTATTCGTGCATTTCAGCGCGATCTCCGGTACGGGGTACCGCAACCTCGAAGAAGGACAGAAGGTTGAGTTCGAGACCAACCAAGGCCCCAAGGGGCTGCAGGCCGCAAACGTGCGCGCCATCTGATCCCGACGAGCCGACCAGATCGGCTATCTAGAACAGCCAGACATCAGGGTCCTCTCTCCATTGGAGCGGGGACCCTGTCTGGTTTTCGGAGAGCGGACCGGGCTCTTCCCCCGGGATGTGGGCCTGGAGGTCTCAGTAGTACGGGCGGTAGTCACGCGTGGTGATGCCCAGGACAGCCTCGGTCAGCTCGCGTCGGCAGACCATGAGATCGGGCAGCCACGCATCTGGGGCGCCGTAGCGCAGCGGGTCACCGTTCAGCCGAGATGCGTGCAAGCCGCTCGCCTCGGCCACCGCCACCGGAGCGCATGAGTCCCATTCGTACTGCCCCCCAGCGTGGATGTAGACGTCGGCCAGCCCCATGATCACGGCGCCGATCTTGGCGCCGGCTGATCCCATGGGGATCATGACGCCGCCCAGCATGTCGGCCACCTCGTACGCCACTTCGGGGGGCCGGCTCCGACTCACGACGACACGGGGCGGAGAGCCGGAATCGAAGACAGGCAGCTCCGGCGGGTTAGCGGTCGACAAGGTGACGTCGATCGCCGGCAAGGCGACAGCCCCGACGACGGCGACGCCGCTGAGGGCCATGGCGACGTGAACAGCCCAGTCGGGGCGGCCGGCCTGGCCAAACTCACGGGTCCCGTCGAGGGGGTCGATGATCCAGAGCCGACCATTCCCGGAGATGTGCTCGAGCCCCTCCTCGGATCGCACGTCATCGCCGGGATAGAGCCGATTCAGTTCCTTGACCAGAAGGTGATGGGCCAGCCGATCCCCGGCCGCGCCCACACCCCTTCCGGCGGACGGCCCCTCCCTCAACGCGAGCAAGGCCCGACCAGCCATTGTGGCCAGGGCGGCCGCATCGTGGTGCTCGGCGGTCAGATCAGCTGCGGCCACGACTCCCTTTCCCGCTCTTGGACGTCCAATGTCTAGTCGGAGCGGGATGTCGACGGGTCGACGGGTCGACGAGTCGGGTCTCTAGACGAGTCGACGATCGGTGGCCCAGCGGGTCAGCTCGTGCCGGGTCGAGAGCTGGAGCTTTCGCAAGACGGACGAGACGTGTGATTCGACCGTCTTGGTGGCAATGGTCAAGTCGCGAGCGACCTCTTTATACGTGTAGCCGCGTGCGATGAGGCGCAGGACTTCCCGCTCACGGGGCGAGAGCTGGTCGAGCTCGGTGTCCAAGCCGGTGCTGAGCGTGCCCGTCATGCTCATCTGAGAGAAGGCATCGAGGACGAAACCGGCCAGGCGCGGCGAGAAGACGGCATCGCCCGCCGCGACCCGGTATACCGCCTGCAGGAGTTCGCCGCCGGAAATGGTCTTCGTGATGTAGCCGCGGGCTCCGGCACGGATGACGGCGATGACATCTTCGGGGGCGTCGGACACCGAGAGAGCGAGAAACTGCACCTCAGGGTGGTGGGGAAGGACGCCACGAAGGACGGCCTGACCGCCGCCGCCAGGGAGATGGACATCGAGGAGGACGACGTCCGGGAGGCGCTCGTTGATGAGCTCGATGGCGGCCGCCACCTCGTCCGCCTCGCCGATGACCTCGACGGCATCGCCCAGTTCGGCCCGGACACCGGCCCGGAAGACCGTATGGTCCTCGACGAGGAAGATCCTGGGCCGTCCACCGCCTGCCGCGCTATCGCTCATCGGGGCATCGACAGCTCGACTTCGGTCCCCTCGCCGGGAGACGATCGGATCACCACCGCGCCACCGTAGCGAGCCATGCGCGCCTTGATGGACTGCGCGATGCCCTGGCGGTCGTCGGGGACGTCGTCGGGATCGAAGCCTCGGCCCCTGTCGCGCACGTACAGCATGACGGCGTGCGGTTCGACCTCGGCGTAGAGCGAGGCCTGAGGGGCGCCGGACCACTTGGCGGCGTTGACCGTGGCTTCTCGAGCCGCATCGAGGAGAGCCCGGAGGCCATCGGTCAGGTCGCAGTCGCCCACCAGCACGACCTGGACCGTGATCCCGTGATCGGCCTCGACGTGACGCTGGAGCAGTCCGACGCCCTCGGCCAGCATCGTCGCATCCTCGCTGATCGCGCCGGGGGCCCGTCCCTCGAAGAGCCAGGCCCGGAGCTCCCGTTCTTGGCTCCGGGCCAGCCGCACCACGTTCTGGGGGTCATCGGCCGACCGCTGGATCAGGGCAAGGGTCTGCAGCACCGAGTCGTGCACGTGCGCTGCCATCTGCGCCCGCTCCTCGGCCAAGGCCCGCGCTTCCCGCTCCGACATCAGGTCCCGGGCCAGGCTCAACCACCAGGGGCCAAAGATGATCACGATGGCGGCGATGACGAGCAGGGCGCCGCCGAGCGGTCGCAGGGCGGCGGTGCTCGGGTGGCCGATGATCAGCACCACGATCCCGCCGGCGCCCACCAGGGCTCCCGCACTGACGCGCAGGATCAGTTTCCCGCGCCCGCCACCCCCGCTCCCGATACTGAGCATCGGGACGAGGTCGTCGTTCATCCACACCCGCTCGGCTTCGCTGGCATTGCGCCAGATCAAGATGGTCAACCCCACGGCGAAAAACACCGGCCAGCTGATGATCCCGACGAACCCGATGTGGAGCGCAGAGACCACGATCTGGGTCACCACCACGACCGGGATGACGGCGATGACCAGGCGGATGCCACGCCGATCGTTGATCGCCCTCGAGAAGATGTTCGTGGTCTCGTCGTCCACGGGAACGACCAACCACGCCAACGCGTAGACGAGGACGGGGACGCCGCTGGCCAGTCCGACGAGGACGAAGCCGATCCTCAAGATGGTGACGTCGATGCCTGTGGCCTGGGAGAGCCCGCCACAGATGCCCGCCAGGACGCGTGCGTCAGACGACCGTCGCATGTTGCGCAGGTGATGACGGGGGTGTCGGCCGTGCGGCCGCCAGCC
>Ga0307373_10007079_pt1 | contig 17596 bp, 19 predicted proteins | sample OX2MG_FD_202534 | JGI IMG/M metagenome (GOLD analysis project Ga0307373, IMG submission 202534) | Soil microbial communities from Risofladan, Vaasa, Finland - OX-2 | ecosystem: Environmental > Terrestrial > Soil > Coastal area > Acid sulfate soil | place: Finland: Risofladan, Vaasa | collected... | reverse complement strand
AAGGTCGTAGTAGCCGCCGAGGATGCAACCGTGTCCCAGCGCTGATCAAATGACCACGACCGAAGGCCGACGGCTGGTCTTTGGACTCTCAGCCTGCCAACCGGGGCTTGGTTCGCTCCTTCACTTCCACATCAACTTCGCATCCCAGTACGTAGAGCAATGAAATCAGTTGGCGCACGGACTTGGAGTAGTTGGTGGGATCTAAAAGGCGATAGAGCTGTGTCGGGGATGTTCCAAGCCAACGGGATACTTCCCGAGCGGACAGTCCGGAGGTCTCGAATCTGCTCTTGGCCTCCTGTGTCAGGCGGTACAGCGTCAACTCAGCCATATACGAAGGGTCCTCGTTGTATTCGAGTACAGCATCGATGTGGATGCTTCCTTCCTCTCCCGAACCCAGTCGGTAAGTGAAACCTTCGCGATCAAGCTCTGGGTCGACGAACACCTCTGTCACTCGGTCTGATGGCGTCGGAGCCGGATCAGTCTTGGCATAAGGAAAGACAAGCATTTGCCGACGCGTCCGCACCTCAAATACATGCTTACGATTGTTGGCAGTGACCGACAGAATCTTCATAACGTTCCTTCCTCAACCAGTTCCTTCAAGAGCCTCGTGATCCGAGCTGTGGTTCGCCCTTTCATCGGTTGCCAATTATCGAGATCCCACTTTACGATCAGTTTTCCGTCACGATAGACATGAACATGTCGGGGACTGTGATCGCCGACCCAAGCGACAAAGATGTACCCGCCTCGGCGGATCTTCGGCATCCATAGATGTTACCATATATGGATACAGTTGATTGTGCACGCCCATCGTATTCGTCAGGCAAATGAGGCAACCCTCACACGGGACACTCGGAGCCTGCCACGGCGTCGAATCGAGTCCGGCGACCCAGCTGCTGACGATCGACCAGATGGAGTATGGAGGGTCTCAATGTCGCGCAAAGGCACCTTAGGCAGTTCAGTGCAGGGTATTGCTTGAACCGTATTCCAAATCAAGTTGGGCGAGTTTTTGACGGAGTTCGCCAAGAAGCCTGTCGTCAGCGAGCGCCCGTTGGCCGGCCGCTCGAGTTGATGCGTACCAGGATTCGACGAGCATGCGAACGTCTTGCGCATCCCCCGCCAGCCACGCCTCGGTTGCCGTGCGCCCACCGAGTTCTTCATGCCCGACGAGATTCCACCACTGGGATCGCTCTCCGGGCTATGTCCTCGGGGTCAGCGTTCACCGGTTCCAAGTTTGTTGCCTCGATCCTCCGTGGACTTGAGACCTCCTGGCCAGCCATGTTGAGGTTGAAATCAGCGTCACCTCGACCGCCGGGTGTAAATCCGAACTCATTGCAGCCGTGAATTGCTGCCGATGGCCTCGCTCAGCGCGCTTGCTGCAGCTCGACGACCTGACCGTTGGGATCGCTGATCCAGATCTGCACCACGTCACCCTGCGCACCTTCGATGTAGTCGATCCCCGCTGACTCCAGCTCCGTGCGGGCGGTATCGATATCGGCGACCCAAAGACACCAGTGGGGGGCCACCGGGTCGGGCAAGTTGCCCGACTGTGCGGCGTCGACAAGGTGGAGCTGCACGTCGCCCAACCCCAGCCAGCTTCCATCCACACCGGGAATCTCCGGGCGAGGGAGTTCCGGCAGCTCGAACAACTCGGAGTAGAAACGTCTGGTGGCATCAAGGCGCCCGTGACAGTTGACGCTGACATGCTGCACTCTGACGATCTTCACAATGAACCCTCCACAGGCAGCACGTTGTTGCGGCAACGTTACTGCGGCATTGTGCTCCCCGAACATCTAGGGCCCGGCGCGCCCGTCACCCATGCGCCGTCCGGCGCGGGGTTCGGACGTGGTGGGTTGCACGCGCGTCCGTCGCGGCGAACCGCTGGAGACGCGCCGATAACGTTCGAGGAAGTCGTCCAAGGCGCGGCGCTCGTGGGCGATCATTTCGGCCGCCACGCTGAGCGATTGATGCCCCAGGTCCGTGACGGAATAGACGCGTCGCACCTGCCCGGTGCTCGAGGTCTCATCCCAGACCTTCACGAGGCCGTTCCCCTCGAGTTCTGCCAGCGTTCGGTAGATGCGGGGCCGGTCCATGTCACCAAGTCCGAGATCGGCGAAGGCATTGGTGAGGGCGTAGCCGTGCCGGGGCTTCTCCGCCAAGAGCAGCAGCACTGCTGAAGAGAGCAACTGACGCCGTGGCCGGTGTGACACTGCGGGGTGAGGCCCGCCGTGCGGCTGGCCGTCGTTCCCCGGGGTCGTCGCCCGGGGTGAGAAGGGTGATGGCTTCTGGCCGCCTTTCTCCATCCCTGGCTGCGTCAAGCGCCACCTCCTTTGGTGCTGAGCCGGTTGTACCCAGTCCGTCAGGCGAGGAAACGGCAACCTGTCCGGGTGCAGCAGATGGGACAACCGGCGATGCAGGCTGGTTGTCAGCAGATGCGGGGGAGCGGATCTCCGACGAGCATGTCGACGATCCGGGTACCCCCAAAGGTGGTGCGGAGCACCACGATGCCGGGTGGTGTCGAGTGGATCTGGCCGATCTGCGTGGCGTCGGCGCCATGGGCGTGCCCGCGCAGGGCGGCCAGGGCGGCCTCCGCCTCGTCGGGCGCCACCACGGCGATGAGCTTGCCCTCGTTGGCCACGTACAGCGGATCGATGCCCAGGAGCTCGCAGGCGGCCGCCACGGCGGGCCGGACCGGGAGGGCAGGTTCCTCCAATACGACGGTCAGGTTGCTGTCCCGGGCCAGCTCGTTGCAGACCGTCCCCACGCCACCCCTGGTGGCGTCCCTGAGCCAGCGGGTGGACGGAGCGGCCTCGAGGAGTGCCTCCACGAGCCCGTGCAGCGGAGCCGTGTCGGACCTGATGTCGGCTTCGAGGGCCAGATCGCCGCGGGCGAGCATGACGGCCGTGCCGTGGTCGCCGATGGTCCCCGAGCACAGCACCACGTCGCCTTCGCGGACCTTGTCGGCCGAGAGGTCACGCTCGGCCGGGATGAGCCCCACGCCGGCGGTCGAGATGTACATGCCGTCGGCTGCGCCCCGGTCGACCACTTTGGTGTCGCCGGTGACGATAGAGATGCCGGACGCCGCCGCCGCTTCGGCCATGTCGGCCACGACCTCGCGCAGGGCATCGATCGAGAATCCTTCCTCGAGGACGAAGGCCGCCGAGAGCGCCAACGGCCGGGCACCCATCATGGCCAGGTCGTTCACGGTGCCGTGCACGGCCAGGTGACCGACCGAGCCGCCCGGAAAGCGCAAGGGTTTGACGACATAGGAGTCGGTGCTGAAGGCCAGGCGTTCTCCCGAGGGCAGGCTCACCACGGCGGCGTCGGTCTGGGCCGCCGCTTCGTCCTCGGCGAAGGCCGGGAGGAAGACCGAGGCGAGCAGTGCCGCCGACGCCTTCCCACCGGCTCCGTGGGCCAAGGTCACGACGTCGTCGCGCAAGCGGGGGCGGCGGCGGCGGAACGCCTCGATGCGCGCGAAGACCGCGGCCTCCCGCCCGGCCTGCGCGGTGTCGGTCACGGGCGCCGTCTTTCGTCGAGACGGCGTTGCACGACCGACCACAGCCGCAGCGTCAGGGCGGCCTGCGCCTCTTGTATCCGGTGCACGCTCTCGGACCGCACGACGAGGCAGTGCGCCACGGCATCGCTGAGGGCCATGGCCGAACCCTCGTACCCGCACAAGCCGATGGGGAGGAGCTGGCGACGCGCGGCTTCCTCCAAGCCGCGGAGCACGTTGAGCGAATCGCCACTGGTCGAGAACCCGACAGCGATGTCGCCCGGCCGGGCGTGGGCGATGAGCTGGCGTGAGAAGACCAATTCGAAGCCGACGTCATTGGCCAGCGCCGTCAGGACGGCACGATCGTCAACGAGGGAAAGGGCGGGGAGGGCCCGCCCGTAGGGCGGGTCACGGAACAGCTGGACGGTCCCTTCTGCATCGGTGGCGCTTCCGCCGTTGCCGAAGGCAAAGAGGCGACCGCCCGCCGCGAAGCGGCTGGCCATGGACGAACCTGCCTCTTCGAGCAGCTCTTCGCACCCTTGGAGGCTGGCCGCGCGGAGGTACTCGCTCTCGATGATCTTGGCGTCGGCCGATCGGGCCAGGTCGACGAGGAGCGTCGTCCCATCCCGCTCCTCGGCCTCGATGAAGGGGTAGAGGAAGCCGGTCGGCTCGCTGCTCATGAGCGGTCACCCGCCAGCGCGGTCAGGGCCACGCCGGCGTGGATCAAGAGGAGGTCGCCCGGAGCGACGGGGTCGACCAGGCTGGCATCGACCGTCTCGTGCTTCCCCTCGGCGACCACCTCGACCATCCCGCTTCCGAGAAGCGCCCTGACCTCGGCCACGCGCCCTTCATCGGAGCAGGTGATGCACACCTCGGTGCACACGCTGTCCGGTGTGAGGAGACCTGGATGCTCGAAGACGACGTGCGTCAGCTCCCACAAGAGGTGGTAGAGGAGGACCAGGTCGCCCGAGTAGGGGGCGAGTTCGGGCTCACGGGTGTCGGTCCAGACGAGGTGGTCGGCCCGGCTGGGCGCCGGTCGTTGACCGGTTCCCAACCACAGACGCGTGAGTCCCCATGCCTCGGCCCGGCTGAGGAGGTTCGCCGCGCCGGCGTCGTCGGCCGGGGCTACGAGCAGGAGGATGTCGCCGGGACGGGCCAGCAGTCGCAGCGCGCGCTCGGCCTCTTCCCCTTCGAGGCTGCAGGCGGGCAATGCCCGCTTGCCGACGATGACCGGGTGGACGAACTCCACCGCCACATGCCGGGCGTGGGACGGCCATTGCGGCGCCACGCACCACATGGTGGCTCCGGCGGCGAAACGCCGGGCCAGGGTGAGGGCGGCACCGGCCAGGGCCGCAGCCGGGCCCTCGGACGGGTTGGATCGAGGCGCTCCCATCTGCGTCATCATGCTCGGTTCTTCGCCGCGGCGGCGCAGCCCGCCACGGCCGCCTGGCCAAGCGCCAACCCGCCGTCGTTGGGCGGCACCACGCGGTGCGTGAGGACCTCGAGCCGGCAGGCCGCCAGCCGGGCTCTCGCCAAGCGCAGGAGAAGGACGTTTTGGAACACCCCTCCGCTGAGCGCAACCCGGTCGATGCCCGTTTCCGTATGGAGCTGCCGTGCGATCTCGGCCATCAGGTCGGCCACCGCCACGTGGAAGCCGGCGGCCATGGCACCGATCGGACAACCCGCCCGGATGTCCTCTATCAGGGCACGGAGCACCGGCGCCGGATCGATGTCCGGGCCGGAGAGGGTGAAGCGGTAGGGCCGGGCCTCGTGCAGGTGATCGCCGGCCAGCCATTCGAGCTCCATGGCGGCATGCGCTTCGTAGGAGGCGTCGTGTCGCACGCCGAGCAACGAGCTCACCGCGTCGAAGAGCCGTCCCATGCTCGAGGAGGGGACGCAGTGCACGCCCTGCTCGAGCTGACGGCGTAGGACGTGTTGTTCCACCTCGGGCGCGTGGTGGACGGGCGGGAGGTCGGGCGCCCAGTCGATCCCGGACGCCCACAGGTGGGCCAGGGCGGCACGATACGGCTTGCGGACCGTCGCATCGCCCCCGGGGAGCGGCACATAGCGCAGGTGCGCCGGTCGTTCGAAGCCGTCGTAGCCGGCAATGAGAACCTCGCCACCCCAGATCGCACCATCCGTGCCGTACCCGGTGCCGTCAAAGGCGAAGCCGATGACGCGTTCGTGCTCGGGCACTGCGTGCTCCACCATGACGGCGGCAATGTGGGCGTGATGGTGCTGGACCAGTGCGACGTCGCGGGAGTCCTGCTCGTCGGCCCACCGTCGGGTGTGATAGCCCGGGTGGATGTCGGCAGCGAGCGTGCGGGGGTCGATGCCGTAGAACTCGCCGAACTGGCGCGTCGACCGCGCGAAGGCGGCGAGGGTCTCGACGCTCCCCATGTCGCCGATGTGCTGGCTGACCCAGGCATGGCGACCCGAGGCCAGGCAGAAGGTGTTCTTGAGCTCTCCACCCATGGCCAGCACCGGAGGCACCTCGAAGGGCAGGCGGACGGGCAGGGGGGCGTGGCCCCGTGAACGGCGTATGGGCATGTCGTCCCCGTCGTCTGTCCGCACCACCGAGTCGTCGCACGGCACGTGGATGGGGCGGTCGTGGACGAGCCACGCGTCAGCGATGCCCCCCAGGCGGCGGCGCGCGTCGGTGTCGTCGTAGCAAATCGGCTCGTCGGTGAGGTTCCCGCTGGTCATCACCAACATGGTCGGCGGCGGCGTGGGGTGGCTCGGCACGCGGTGGAACAACAGATGATGGAGCGGGGTGTACGGAAGCATCAAGCCGATGGAAGGGTTTCCCGGCGCCACTCCTTGGGCCAGCGGCGTGCCCCGGCGGGTGGCCACCAGCACGATGGGTCGCTCCGGGCCGGTGAGGAGGGCCTCTTCGTGCTGGTCGATCCAGGCCAGGGCGTGCGCCTCGTCGAGGTCGGCGACCATGACGGCCAGGGGCTTGTCGGCCCGCCGCTTGCGCCGGCGCAACGCGGCGACGGCGTCCGGTGACGATGCGTCAACGGCGAGGTGGTAGCCGCCGAGGCCCTTGACGGCGACGATGGCACCGCGGGCCAACGCGTCCTGGGAAGCCGCTATGGCCGCGTCGGTACCCGTGACCGGTCCATCGGCGCCTTCGAACCACAGGCGGGGACCGCAGGCTTCGCAGGCCACCGGCTGGGCGTGGAAGCGCCTGTCGGAGGGGTCGTGGTACTCGGTGGCGCAGGCGTCGCACAGCTCGAAGTGGCGCATCGTCGTGTGAGGACGGTCGTAGGGGAGCCGACGCGTGATGGTGAAGCGCGGACCGCAGTTCGTGCAGTTGATGAAGGGGTAGCGCCAGCGACGGTCTGCCGGATCGAGCATCTCGCCGACGCAGTCGTCGCAGACGGCGACATCCGGGGAGACGAACGTCGCCGGCCGAGGGAAGGTGTGGCTCTCGACGATGCGAAACCCGGTCTCGCCTTCGGGCTCCACGCATGCGGCCTCGACGCCGAAGATCCGGGCCAGTGGCGGGGCCTCGTCGATGAGACGTGCCTCGAAACGCGCCAAAGCGGGCGCGCCTCCTTCAACCTCGATGAACACGCCGGCACTGTCATTGCCGACGTGACCGGCCAGGCCGAGCTCGGTGGCCAACCGGTGCACGAAGGGGCGGAATCCCACGCCCTGCACGACGCCGGTCACCCGGATCCGACGCCGGGCCTCGGACGTGGTCAGCGCGGTCATGCGTGCTGCGTGCTGCGCCGCCCCAGGGTCACGGCGGCCTCACGGTGCATCCGCCCGAAGTTGTAGTAGGCCGCGCATGCCCCCTCGGAGGAGACCATGCAGGTCCCGATGGGGGTCTCCGGGGTGCATGCCGTGCCGAACACCTTGCACTCCCACGGCTTGATGACGCCCTTGAGGACCTCCCCACATTGACAGGCTTTGGGATCGGCCACCCGGACGCCCGGGATGTCGTAGAGCAACTCGGCATCGAAGGCGGCGAACTCGGGTCGCAGCTTGAGGCCACTCTGGGAGATGAACCCGAGCCCGCGCCACTCGAAGTGGGGCCGGAGCTCGAACACCTCGGCCAGGACGGCGAGTGCGCGCGGGTTGCCCTCCTCGCGCACCACCCGCGAGTACTGGTTCTCGACCTCGCACCGCCCCTCCCGGATCTGCGTCAACAGCATGGAGATGGCATGGAGGATGTCGAGCGGTTCGAAGCCGGCCGTGACCAAGGGCAAGCCGTACTCCTCAGGGACGAAGCGGTAAGGCCGTTGCCCGACCACTGTGGACACATGGCCCGGCCCGAGGAAGCCGTGGAGGCGGAGGTCGGGCGATTCGAGAATGGCCTTGAGCGGCGGGACGATCGTCACGTGGTTGGAGAACACGCTGAAGTTCGTGACCCCCTTTGCCCTGGCCGCCATGAGGGTGAGGGCCGTGGAGGGCGCCGTGGTCTCGAACCCGACGGCGAAGAACATGACGCGGTGCTCGGGGTTCTCCTCCGCCAGCTTCAGCGCATCCAAGGGGGAGTAGACGAACCGCACATCGGCCCCTTCCGCCTTGGCCTGCAGCAGGCTCCCGGTACTGCCGGGGACCCGCATCATGTCGCCGAACGAGGTGAAGATCACCCCGGGTTCCCGGGCCACCGCGATGGCGTCATCCACCCGACCCATCGGGATGACGCACACCGGGCAGCCGGGGCCGTGAACGAGCTCGACCGTGGGGGGGAGGATGTGCTCGATCCCGTGCCGGTAGATGGTGTGGGTGTGACCACCACACACCTCCATGAACTTGAATTCGTCGTCGCCGGCCAGGGCCGTGATCTGCGCCACCAGGGCGCGCGCCGCCATGGGATCCCTGTACTCGTCAACGAAGCGCATGGTGACGGTCTTTCACTCTCGGGCTTTCACTCTCGGGCTCTGCCGGCGATGGCCGACGACCAGAAGGCTTCCAGCTCGTCGTCGTAGGCCTGGCCCATGAGTTGCAACGAGGCCAGCGCCAGCGCAGCCTCCTCCTCGTCGATCTTCGACATGGCGAAGCCCACATGGATGAGCACCCAGTCACCGGGCTGGAGGTCTTCGTCCTCGAGCAGCCCGATGTTGATGATCCGCGTCACGCCGGACACCTCGACCCGGGCGAGGTGCTCGTTGAGGTCGCTGAACTCGCGTATCTGACCTGGAATCCCTAGGCACATGGAGGCATCACATCTTTCGGATCCGGGAGTACCGTGCGATGTCCGGCAAGGCGCTGATGACCAGGCCCAGCGCGAGCAGGATGCCGACCGCGATGAAACCCAGGAACACATAGCCCACGATGTTCATGTCACATCTTCCTTATTCGTAGATAGCGTGTGATGTCGGGAATCGCCTTGACGACGACTCCGGCGACGCCGGCGAGTATGAGCAGAGCGACCGCACGTCGGATCATGAAGGTGTCCCCTTTCCGGCTGGTTCGAGAATTTCCGCTACGAGTTGGATGCACATCTCCACCGCGCCGTCGATGGCGGCCGCCACGGGGGGTGACAGCATCATGCCCTCTTCGAGGGTGGCCGGTTGACACCCGAGCACGTAGGTGCGCCCGACGTGGCCGCCCAGGTGGGCCAGGGTGCCCAGCACGACGTCCGGGCTCATGGCGTGGGCATCCATGACCGGCTGATCGCCGGTCGCCGGCGCGTCCGGCTCGGGCTCCATGACGATGAGCGTCCCCGGAGGCTCGCCCATGGGGAGGGCGTCCACAATGACCAGGGCGTCGTAGCCGTCCAGCAGCTCGTAGGCCAGATGGACCCCGCGGATGCCGTAGTCCTCCACCCGGACCCCGTCCGGAAGCTTCCGCTGGCGCACGCGACGCGCCACCTCGACGCCGAAGGCGTCGTCGGACTGGAAGATGTTGCCGATGCCGGCCACCAGGACGCCGCCGCTCATCGGTCCTCCCTCTGTCCCACCAGCGGTTCCACCTCGTCGGGGTGGAAGAACAGATACCGGCCCTGCCACGCCAGCGCCTCGGTGGCCGGATCGTCGTCGACCGTGACTGCGACATGCTGCTCGCCGTCGACGTCGGTGAACACCCCGGCCACGGTGGCGTCCAGGCCGACCAGGAACATGTCGTGCGCGTCGGCCCGGTGCGAGGGGTGCAGGCGCACGGAGCTCCCTTTCGCGATGGCCACGCCCGAGACCCATACGGTCTCGGTCCAGGGGTCGAACGACGCGTCGACCTCGGGATCCCACCAGGGCACCTCGGCTGGCGCGGCGGACGGCTCCTCCCACGAATCGTCGGCAACCGGTCGCATCTGGCCGTGCAGGGCGCTCAAGGTCTCGGCCGACATGTCGTCGCAGCGGTCGATGATGGCCGCCGCGCGGGGGTCCGTGCCGCGGGCCTCGGACTTCTCCTCGTCGGTCAACGTCATGACGCGCAGGGCGAGGATCTCATCGATCTCCAGGGAGTCGTAGAGGTCTCCGGGGCTCTGGGGGGCCACCTCCGGGTGATCGTAGAGGATGATCGGCGAGGACAGCACGACCTCGTCGCCGCCGATGAGAACGGGGTAGGCCCCCTCACCGTGACAGGCGCCGGCCACCGCGGCGGCTTCGTCGGGCGGATCGAGGATCGAGACGAACTTCCCGTCGTCGACCGCCAGCATGGTGTGGACGGCGATCAGGCTCTGCGCCATGGCGTCGTCGCGATGGAGGCCTCCCCCCGACCATGGGGAGGCGTTCTCCACGGTCACGGTCAGCTTGACAAATGGCACGTCGGGAACGGGTCTCGTGGCGGCGACGCACACGGCCCCCGTGATCGGCTCTCGCCTCCGCACGAAGCGGCCCACCACGGCACCATGGCTGTCGCTGATCAGCTCGGTCTCTGTTGCGGCGGCAAAGGAGAACGGCTCGATGTGGGCGAATCCCTCGAGGGCCCGCAGGGACCGGTCCGGGAGGTCGACGACCTGGTCGACGGCCTCGTCCCAGCCCACATGGGCGACGCCATCGACCTCGAGAACGTCGACGGGCTCGAACGTGGCGTCCGTGAGGCGGGGACCGGAGTCCGTGCGCCGCTCACACCGGCGGCGCTGCGCCTGCAGGCAGCGGATGCGCACCGAAAGGAGGGGGCCGGGACCCGGATGCAGGACGCACTCGGTGCGCATCGACCAGCGTTCGGAGCCTTCGGCCTCACTGAACCCCCGTGGCGTGAGCACGCCCCACTGGAAGCGGGCCTGGTTCTTCTTCGAGGAGGCTCGGTAGGGGTAGAGCACGTACCCCTCGTAGAGGACGGCGTCCGCCACGGAGCGGGCCGTGTCGAAACGGTCGGCGGGAGCCTCGCTCATGGCGCCTCCTGGCCCGCTTCTTTCAGCAACTGCTCGAAGGCCTGGTCCCACGTCGGAAGGCCGCGGTGGGCCCGGAAGCGCTGCAACGTATCGAGCGTGTCGCGCCGGACGCGGATCCAGCCACTGTTCGGGAAGTACTGGTCCATCATGGCGCGCCAGACCGACACCGGCATCTTGTGGGAGGCCTCGAGCGACCATGAGAGCGGCTCGGCCGAGAAGCCCGACTCGCCCCGGGTGAACACGGTCCCCGAGAACAGCAGGAGCAAGGGGATCTCCCCTTCGGTCACGGCGTGCAGATATTTGGCACCGGCCACGTCGAAGTCGTAGGTGCATTCCACCGGGAGGTCGAACTCGGTGGCACCATCGAACTTCCCGATGGTGGTGGACACGTGCGTCCAGAGGAACGGGCGCAGCGAGTCGCCCCATTGCGGCGTCTCGCCGAAGAGCTCGTAGAGCCGGCTTTCCTCCTCGGGCGAATAGCGCCGGCGTTGGGGCTCGATCCGGATCTGGCAGCGCAGCGCCAGGGCGTGGACGCTGAAGCCGTCGGCTTCTTCGACCCGCAACCGCAGCATGATGGTCGGCACGGCCGCGTGTGGCTCGGCCCGGGAGCCCACGACCTCGAAACCCAGCGTCGTCATTGTGCCTTGGCCTTCACGTCGTCGAAGAAGGCGTCGAGCTTGGCGTTCGCCTCCTTGCCGCCGTCAAAGCCCCGCCAGAGCCGGCGCAGATGACCGACCAACTCGTAACAGGCGTCGATGGGCACGATGTAGCACTCGGTCCCACCCTGGTTGGCCCGCGAGCGGACGAGGAACGCCTCCACGTCCGGTTCCAGCGTGGACAGTCGGGGATTGGCGGCGATCACCTCGGTCCAGGTGTCGAGCGGGAGCTCGGACTCGGTGGCGCCGGCCGGTCCCGGGTAGAAGGCTGCCACGCGGTCGAGGGATGAATTGAGAAAGAAGAACGCCACGCTGACGGGAATCTGCAGGTCGTCCCACTGGGCGGGTGACAGCGAGAAATCGGGGAACGAGAGGTAGCGGTCGGGGACGGACCTGAAGTGCGACCCGCCCGCGCCTTCGGAGAGGAACAGCAGATAGCAGGCCCGGCAGGCGCACAGGAGGTTGCGGGCGCCCAGGTCGACCAGGTGCCCGTGGTCGTCGGGGATCGGCTCGGCGCACAGCTCACAGACCTCGCCGGCGCGTGGGATGGCGCGCGGCCTGCTCTCCCGTATCCGCTGCAGTACGGCGAGCGGATCGGTCACCCGGTCGACACCTCGACCGGACACTCGTCGAACATCGGCTTGCTCCCCAATGCGACGGGGACGCTCACGGCGGCTGGCGTCGGCTCTTCGACCACGATGCGAACGATCTCCGGCGCGGCCTCGACGATCGCCACCTCGACCGCACCCCGCAGGGTGCTGGACGACGAGGGACAGCCGTCGCAGCTGCCGAGCAGGCGCAGCTTGACGGCGCCACGCTCCTCGTCGATGCCCAGCAACTCGACGTCACCGCCGTGCTGCGCCAGGAACGGTCGCACCGAGACGAGCGCTGCCTCCACGCGCGCATCGATGGACGCGGGGTGAAGCCCTTGGACAAGGAGAAGGCTGGCGACCAGGTCGTCATCGACCAGCTCGTCGAGCAGTCCGGGGGCGTGCTCCCGGGCCAGCTCGATGATCCGGGAGAAACCGGCGCCGTAGAGCTCGGTGACGAGGCGAAGGAGCTCCTCGGCCAGGTTGACGGTGCGGGGATCCGCCGTGGCGTGCAACTCGTCGAGTGCCTGCTCTATCCGATCGCCTACGGCGCGGAGATTCTGGGGTTCGGACATCTCTCCCCGGCTCAGAAGGCCAGGTCGTCGGGATTGGCCACCTGGGAGGGGGAGTGCATCTTCTTGAGAACCTTGCCCTGGCCGAGGTACATGTGCACGCCGCAGGGCAGGCACGGGTCGAAGCTGCGCACCGCCCGCATGATGTCGATGCCCTTGAAATTCTCCCGGGTGTTCTCCTCGAAGATGGGCGTGTCGATCACCGCGTCCTCATAGGGCCCCGGCGTGCCGAAGGAGTCGCGCGGGTTGGCGTTCCACGGTGTGGGCGGGTACGGGTGGTAGTTGGCGATCTTCCCGCCCTTGATCACCATGTGGTGCGACAGCACGCCGCGGACAGCTTCGGTGAAGCCGCACCCGATCGCCTCGTCGGGCACCTCGAAGGGCTCCCAGGTCTTGGTCCGCCCCGCCCGGACGTCCTTCAGCGCCAGCTCGATGAAGTCGAGCGCGGCCGCCGCCGCATAGGCCTGGAAATAGGTCCTCGCCCGGTCCCGCTCGAGGGTGTTGGACCACTGCGGGATCTTCCACTCGAGATCGACCGGGCCCTTGAGGGCGGTCTTGGGCAGATGGATCTGCACGCTGGTGCCGGTGGCCTTGAGGTGGTCGGTGTTGACCAGCCCGGACAGGGCGGTGGACCACAACCGGGCCAGCGGTCCCCCGCCGGTGTCGAGGGCCAGGTGGTCCTTGCCGTCGAACCACCGGGGCGACATGACCCAGCTGTAGTTGCCGTCGAAGTCGCGCTTTTGGGGTTGGGGATTGGTGTGCTGGTTCCACGGGTGGCGCCGGTCGACCGGGTTGCCCAGTGGGTCCTTGGTCACGAACATGGGCTGGTCTTCCCAGTCGTCGTAGAAGGAGTGTCCGAGCAGGATGCGGATCCCCAGGTTGATCTCCACCAGGTCGTTGGTCACCAGCTTGCCGTCCACGACGATGCCCGGTGTCACGCCCATGGCCCGGCCCCACTTGGTCATGTCCTTGTAGTCGAAGTTGCAGACGTTCGGGTCCTGGAAGGCGCCCCAGCAGTTGAGCAGGATCCGGCGCCGCCCCACCTCTTCGTACCCCGGGAGGGCCTCGTAGAAGAAGTCGAAGAGGTCGTCGTGCATGGGCACGACCCGCTTCATGAACTCCACGTACCGCATGAGGCGCGTGTAGTAGTCGGTGAAGAGCTGGATGGTGGCCGTCGTGCCCACACCGCCGGGGTAGAGGGTCGAAGGGTGGACGTGGCGCCCTTCCATCAGGCAGAACATCTCACGCGTGTAGCGACTGACCTGGAGCGCCTCGCGGTAGAACTCGCCCGAGAACGGGTTGAGCGAGCGCATGATGTCGCCGATGGTCTTGTAGCCGTGCTCGGCCGCGTGCGGGGACTCGGTCCGGTTGGCCTGCTCGAGCACGCCCGGATTGGTCTCGGCCACCATCTTCTCGCAGAAGTCCACCCCGACCAGGTTCTCCTGGAAGATGTTGTGGTCGAACATGTACTCGGCCGCCTCACCCAGGTTGACGATCTGCTCGCCCAGGGGTGGCGGCTTCACGCCGTAGGCCATGTTCTGGGCGTAGCACGAGCAGGTGGCGTGGTTGTCGCCACAGATCCCGCAGATGCGGCTGGTGATGAAGTGGGCGTCGCGGGGATCCTTGCCCTTCATGAAGATGCTGTAGCCGCGGAAGATCGACGAGGTGCTGTGGCATTCGGCCACCTTGCCCTTGCCGAAGTCGATCTTCGTGTAGATCCCGAGGCTGCCGACAATGCGGGTGATCGGGTCCCAGGCCATCTCGACCAGGCCGTTCTTGTCCTCCGTGAACTTCTTCGTGGCCATCGTCCTACCTCCAGATCTTCTCGTAGCCGGTCGATAGGTCGCTGCCCGGTTTGCGCCATTTCGGTTCGTCGTCGAGCGTGTGGGTCGTGATCCGGCGCAGGCCCCGGACCATCGTGCCGTAGAGACCGCTGGCCATCGTCGAGACACGGGCTCCGGGTGGTTCGTCCATGAACGGCATGAACTTGTCGGGGAACCCGGGCATGGTGCAACCGATGCAGATGCCGCCGACGTTGGGGCAGCCACCGACGCCGTTGATCCAGCCCCGCTTGGGCACGTTGCACTTGACCACCGGGCCCCAGCAGCCGAGCTTGACGATGCACTTGGGCGAGCCGTATTCGGTGGCGAAGTCGCCCTGCTCGTAGTAGCCCGCGCGGTCACAGCCCTCGTGCACGGTGTTGCCGAACAGCCACTGCGGCCGGAGGGCATCGTCGAGGGGGATCATCGGCGCCTGACCCGTGGCTTGGTACAGCAGGTAGAGAATTGTCTCGGAGAGGTTGTCAGGGTGGGTCGGGCACCCCGGCACGCACACGATGGGGATCCCCGCCTTTGACTTCCAGTTCCACCCCAAATAGTCGGGCACGCCCATGGCGCCAGTGGGGTTGCCGGCCATGGCGTGGATCCCGCCGTAGCAGGCACACGTGCCGGCGCACAGGACGACGAGCGCCTTGGGCGCCAGGCGGTCGAGCCACTCGCTCGTCGTCATGGGCTGATCGGTGTCGGGGTTGTTCCCGAAGCCGCACCAGTAGCCCTCCCGCTTGATGGCCTCGTTGGGGATCGACCCCTCGACCACCAGCACGAAGGGGTCCAGCTCACCCCGATCGGCCTTGAAGAACCATTCGAGAAAATCGTCGGCCCCTCCCACCGGGCCACATTCGAAATCGATGAGCGGCCAGTGGACGGCGATCTTGGGGAGACCCGGTAACGCGCCGAGTGCGATCTCTTCGATGCTCGGCTGTGTGGCGGCGGTGAGTGCGACGGAATCACCGTCACAACTGAGCCCCGCATTGATCCACAGGACGTGTACGACGGCCTCGTCTGGCGCGGCTTCGGTTACCGTCAAGGGTCCCCTCCTCGGCTCATGACCGCGTGAGATGAGCGGCTCCCTGCAGTGATACAACGGCCGCCCGGGTCTGTAAATGAGTGTCTTTTGCACCGCTTTGCGGCACGGCGTGCCACGGCGCCTTGTACGGCGTGCCCGGTCGCGCCCCCGGGCGCTGTCTGTATGCTCCGTGGCGGAAAGGCACGCCATGCATGAGCTCTCCGTCTGCGACGCCATTGTCGGCACCACCCTGAAACGGGCCGAGGGCCGGCGCGTGACGCAGGTGACGGTCCAGATCGGGCACCTGCGCCAGGTGGTGCCCGATGCGTTGCAGTTCGGCTGGGAGGTTCTCACCGACAGCACGGACCTCAAGGGTTGCGAGCTCTTGATCGAGCAAGTCCCGGCCGTGGTCAGGTGTCAGGGGTGCGGCACCGAGACCACGCTGGACATGCCGATCCTGATGTGCGGTGCCTGCGAGAGCTTCGATGTCACCCTGCTCAGCGGGGAAGAGTTCCTCATCGTCTCGATGGATGTCACGGGGGAGTAGGAGGAGGCATGGGCAGAGTCCACCTTCACGCAGATGGCACCGAGCACGAGCACGGGCACGAGCACGAGCACCGGCATGAGCACGTTGGTGATCATGGCGGCTACACGGAGACGGGATCGGCCCGTATCGAGATTCTGGAGAACCTGCTGTCGGAGAACGATCGCGTGGCCGAGGAGAACCGTGTGGCACTGGCCGAAGCCGGGGTGCGCGCAGTGAACCTGATGTCGTCACCCGGAGCAGGGAAGACGACGTTGCTCAGGCGCACGTTGCACGAACTCGGTGCCAGCATCCGTATCGGCATTCTCGAAGGCGACATCGCGACCAGCCTCGACGCCGAGGCGCTCGAGGGGGCAGGGGCCGCGGCGATGGCCGTCGTGAACACCAGCGCCGGATTCGGCGGCGAGTGTCACCTCGATGCGGTGATGGTCCGCGCCGGCTTGGGCCGGCTCCCGCTCGACGACCTCGAACTGGTCATCATCGAGAACGTGGGCAACCTCGTCTGCCCGGCCGAGTTCAAGGTGGGGGAGCAGGCGAAGGCGATGGTCTACGCCATCACTGAAGGGGAGGAGAAGCCGTTCAAGTATCCCGTGATGTTCCGTGCCGCAGAGGTCGTCGTGGTCAACAAGATCGACCTGTTGCCCCACCTTGAATTCGACCTCGACCTGTTCTTGTCGAACGTCAAGGCGGTGAACCCTTCGGCGCAGGTGATCCTCGCCAGCGCACGCACCGGAGAGGGGATCGACGAATGGTGCGCCTGGCTGAAGGGCTGACCCTACGTGGTGGGGGGTTCGGGAGGCGTCAGATCGTCGGCATTCTCCCCGGCCCATCCGGCCGGCGGGTCGCTGGCAGGGATTGACTCTTCGCTCGCCTCGTCAATTCTCTCATCGTCGCTCATGACCACCATCGACCTCGCTCACGTGCCAACCGACGCCCCGACCCGTTCCCGATTCCACCACAGGACCAACGGCGTCAGGCGCCCAGCTTAGGGCGCCGTGCCTCATGGACGACCTCCTGCGATAGCGTTTCGTCCGGCATGGCTTCCGAGAAGCGGATCATCGAGGCATCGGGCCGGAACATCGAGATCTCCAGTCCGGACAAGGTCTACTTTCCCGAGATCGGGGCCACCAAGTTCGACCTGGCCTCGTATTACGTCGAGATCGGCGATGTGCTGTGCCACATTGCGGCGGGACGACCGGCCCTTCTCGAGCGATTCCCCGATGGCGCCGGCAAGAACTCGTTCTTCCAAAAGCGTGTGCCGAAGAATGCCCCCGGCTGGCTCGAGACCACCGACGTCACCACCCCGAACGGCACACGCTCGAATGCCCTGGTGGTGGCGGACATCGCACACGTCGTGTGGGCGGTCAACCTGGGCTGCCTGGGGCTGCACCTGTGGCCGTACAAGGCCGACGACCCGACCCACGCAGATGAGCTCCGCATCGACCTCGACCCCCAGCCGGGCGTGGGGTTCGACGAGGTCCGTGCGGCGGCCGGTCATGTCCGTGCCCTGCTCGACGAAGTCGGGATTGTCGGTTACCCCAAGACCTCGGGCAATCGTGGCCTTCATGTGTACGTGCGACTGGCGCCACTGTGGGACAGCTTCGATGTCCGC
>Ga0307373_10007074_pt1 | contig 17608 bp, 18 predicted proteins | sample OX2MG_FD_202534 | JGI IMG/M metagenome (GOLD analysis project Ga0307373, IMG submission 202534) | Soil microbial communities from Risofladan, Vaasa, Finland - OX-2 | ecosystem: Environmental > Terrestrial > Soil > Coastal area > Acid sulfate soil | place: Finland: Risofladan, Vaasa | collected... | reverse complement strand
GCACACTTTAGAGATGTTGCGCCAATGACCACCAGCCCGAGTTACGTGGCCGCCGAGGTTGCCTGCATCCTGGTCGGCTTCGGCATAAAGCACAACGCGTTGCGCACGGCCGATTGGAGCGCACTGCCAGCAGTGGCCGACGAACTCGCGTCACGTTCGGGCCTCAACGTCGTCGTCATTCGCGGCGTCGACGGGAGCTTCAGCTCAGGCCCGGATCTGAGCGAATGGCAGACAGCGGACACCCGCTACGTTGACCGAACGTTTGCAGCCATGGAGGCCGCTCTCGAGGCGTTCGACCCAGCTGGTCGATCGCGTGGCCGCCCAGCCGCGTGGCGCGCTGATTGTGGCCAAGCAGTGCACGAATCGCGCTGTGGAGCAGTCTCGGAGTGACCTGCGCAAACGGGCTTGGCATACGTTGACGAGCAAGACTTTGTCGATCGCATTTCAGAGTTCTTCAAAAAATGAGCACGAACAAGTGATAACAATGCGGTCGCGGTGTTCCCAACCAATTCAGAAGGAGTCGTCGTGTCACTTGTAGACAGTCTCGAGCAACTCGTGTCATGGCGCGACGGCCTGATATCGCCGGAGATCTATTTCGATGAGGATCTCTACGCGCAGGAGATCGAGCGGGTCTTCGGTCACGCCTGGATTCCGGTTGGCCATTCAGACATGGTCAGATCCCCCGGGGACTACATCACGAACTACATCGGTGAAGTGCCGATCGTTATTCTCCGCGACTCGACTGGGACGGTCAGATCATTCATCAACCGCTGCCGTCATCGAGGGAACAAGGTTTGCCTGTTCGATCGCGGCCAAGCGCACAGCTTTACGTGCTCATACCACGGCTGGACGTACGGGCTCGACGGCGGACTTGTCGGCGTGCCGCGCGAGCGTGACCTGTACGCCGACCTCGACCGCGCCAGTTGGGGACTGGAAGAGGTTCGTGTGGCGGACTTCAACGGCCTGCTGTTTGCGACGCTTGACAAGGACGCGAGTTCGTTCGAGAACTGGCTCGGGGCTGACGCTCGATGGTGGCTGGAGACGTTCGTGCTCGGCGTGCCGGTGGGCGGACTCGAGGCTCTTCCCGGTTGGCACAGATGCCGGGTTCCGGGCAACTGGAAGCTCATGGCCGAGAACTACATCGGCGATAACTACCACGTTGCGCTGACGCACGCGGCGTGGCTCCGCACTGCGCAGGAGCTTAGGGAGCGTGGGTCAGATATCCCGATGGCCACCTCTCCGCTGCCGATGCGCACCAAGGAGCCTACATACGAGGTTACAGCTGGGTATGGATCGGGATGCCCGTTGGGCCTGGGCGCGCTGCGGCCCTACAGTAACGCGATGTTCGAGCGCGACCTGGACGAGGCGAAGCGCCTCGGTCCGCACGTCGTCTCCTGGCTTCGCGACCGGCAGGACAGGATGCAGAAGGCCCTCGTCGGCACGGATCCCCCGTTGTACGGGTTCGTCAACGGACTGCTCTTCCCGAACCTTGGCCTGATGGGCTACATCTCGCCCATGATCGGCCGGCACCTGCTGCTGTTCCACCCGCACGGCGCGACTGAGCACGAGCAGTGGCAGTGGACGATGGTCGAGCGCGAGGCTCCCGACGTCGTCAAGGAGCTTGCTGTCCAGCGTGTCTACCAGGGCCAAGCGATGGCGGGCGTCATCGGACCTGATGACGTGGAGAACTTCGAGCGGATCGTCGAGGCGATGCGTGCGAAGCGCGCGCAGCGACTGCCATTGAACTTCCAGGTGCATCTAAACGACGACGGCGACCAGCTTCCCGGTGTTCGTGGCAATATCAGCAAAGAACCCAGCGAGGTCAACCAGCGCCAGTTCTACCGGTTCTGGCTGGAGCTGATGGCGCGTGAGCCGGTCGCTGCCTCGAAGGGAGTGTCCTAGAGATGCTCACGTTCGAAGACAAGTACCAGATCGAGGAGATGCTGCGCCGGGAGGCCCACCTTCTGGACGAGCGGCGCTTCCGCGAATGGCTAGACCTGTTCACCGACGATGCCGAGTACGTGATTCCGCTGACCGAAGCTGTGCAGGGCGATGTGGCCGCGGCAGGGCACCCGATCGTCAAGGACACCAAGGAGATGCTTCTCGCCCGAGTCATGAAGGACGAGACGGGGTTCTCTCACGCCGAGATCCCCACGTCTATGACGTGCCACTTGGTGGGCAATATCGTCGTCGACGACAGTGCAAAGGAGGATGCGGAGGTTCGATCCGCCTTCATCGTCAGGCAGGCCCGCAAGCTTCGCGACGAAGCGTGGTGGGTTGGCAGGCGCAAAGATCTCGTACGGCGAGTGGATGACAGGTGGCGGATTGCTCACCGGGAGATTGTCCTCGACACGACCCTCTTACCGAGGGGTATCTCGATTTTCTTCTGAGGTACTCGCCACGAGCCTGTCGCGAACGGTCCAGTGGGCAGCTCGTGACGTCGCTGACCGACCTAACTACGTAGCCTTATGGAGAATTGGATGACGCAGCAGCACAATTTCGACCAGTACAGACGAGTTCAGACTGAGATGGTCGGCCGCGCGATGACGCAATGGCGGTCGTTCGTTGACGACCAGGTCGTCGTGGTAACAGGCGGTGCGAGAGGGATCGGGAAGGTACTGGCCGAGGGCCTGCTCGATGCGGGCGCCAAGGTGGTCTGTGCCGACATCACATGGAAGGACGCGGACGAGTTCGGGGACAAGCTCAACTCGTCCGGTCGCGGGTTGGCACTGGACATGGACATCACGGGCGACGCCGCGGTGCAGGCGGCGTACGCGGAGGTGATGGAGAAGTTCGGCCGCATCGATACCTTGATCAACAATGCCGGGCTCGTTTCCGAGACGCTCTTCGCGCCGAAGGGTCACGTCCCGACGCTGGAGACGACCGACCAGGACTGGCAACGGATGTTCGGCGTGAACGTCTTCGGGACTGTCCGGGTGATCAAGACCTTTGTACCGGCCATGATCTCGCAGAGCAACGGAAGCATCGTCAACGTCGTCAGTAGTGGCGTGCTCATGGAGTCGGTCGGCGGTGGTTACTTCGGCGCCAGACCGTGGAGCACCGAGATGCCATATCAGGCCAGCAAGGCAGCGCTGACGACGTTGACGTTCTATCTGGCCGAAGAGCTGAAGAAGACGGGCATCGCGGTCAACGCGTTCATGCCCGGGCACACCCGTGCCTCGTGGTTCGACGACACGGCTCGCGCGGTCAGCAGCGAGGGGCGCGTCTACGCACTTCGACCGATGGCGCCGCAGCACGTCCTGCCACTCGTGCTCTTCTTGGCCTCCCAGGCACGGTCGAACGAGCCGGCGACCGGCCGCCTCTACCACGTGCCGGACTGGAACTACGACCACGGCTACGGGGGCCTGCAGTCGTGGGGCGACCATGACCTTCCCGCAGACATCGAGGAGGGGTATCGCAAGCTTGAGTCGGCCTTGCCCGACTACTGGCGCTCCGGCTTGGCCCGGGCACGGTTCGATGCCGAGCGCGTGGCCTACGCGGCAGCAATGGACAAACTCAAGCGCGGGGCGCCTGCTCCCGGCCAGAACGTGGGCTAGTCGTGTACCTCACTGCACGAGACGGCGTACGCCTTTACTTCGACGACCGCGGCGCGGGCGTGGCGGTGATACTGATCCACGGCGCCGCCGGGTCCGGCAAGTCCTTCGACCAGCTTGCCGCTCACCTGGAGCATGATTTCAGGGCGGTGGTCGTGGATCTGCGCGGCCTGTCACGCAGTGAACGTGTCGAAACCTTGTCTGCGACAGCTTGGTGCGATGACGTCGTAGAGGTCGCCGACTTCCTCGGCTTGAACAGATTCCATCTGATCGGGTGCTCTCTTGGCGCGCGCATCGCGGGCCGCATCGCGCACGATCACCCCGACCGGGTCGTCACCCTGTCCGTGGATGCGCCGTTGCTCGCGGTCGCCGAGAACGCGAGCACGTCGCTGAATCGCCGGTTCGAAGACCTCGATCACGCGACTGCCGAGGATCTGGAGCGCTGGCAGAGATTCCATGGGGAGGACTGGCGCCGGGCTGTTACGTTCTACGGCCGGGTGCGCAACGATCCCGCCCTCCAGACTCATCTCACGATCCGGCCGTGGCTGTCAGAGCTGACTCTGCCGACGCTGATTACCCGCGGAGACATCGATGACGCGGTGCATCCTCTAGCGCACACCGAAGAGTGGCACCGCGCTCACCCCGCGTCGTGGATGTGGGTAGAGCCCGGCACCGGTTTCGCGCTCACGCAGCGTCGCCCCGCCGAATACGCAGCCACATACAAGCGATTCGTTGCCCACGCGACCGAGTAGCAATTGCGCAGCAGTCACTAGGAGGATTTCAGTGGAAGACTCTCCAATATCGAGCTTGGGCTACTTGACGGTCTACTCAGATCAGAAAGACGCCTGGCGCATGTTTGCCACCGACGTTCTGGGCATGTCCGCGGAATCCAACGATCGCGGCGACTTGCTGCTCCGCATGGATGACCAGGTCGCGCGGTTCATCATCTCCGCTCCGCCTGCGGGAGGCTATTCCTCGGAGGCAAAGCACCCGGTCGTGGTCGGCTGGGAGTGCCCGGGTCAGCCGGAGTGGCAGCGTGCTGCCCAGGCGCTGGAACGGGCCGGCGTGGCGGTGAGCCCGCTGCCGGAGCGCGAGTGGTACACCGAAGCGTTCTCCTGCGTCGATCCGTCCGGGACGCAGTGCGAGCTCTTCTACGGCGCGACGGTCGATCCGGCGACCCACTTCGTGTCGCCGACCGGTGTGAGCTTCGTGACCGGTAAGCAGGGATTGGGGCACGTCACGATAGGCACACCGAAATGCCGCGAGTCCGCCGAGTTCTATCACGAGATACTGGGATTCCAGATCCGTGAGACGAAGATTGGCGGCCCGGAGCGAGGATGGCGCTGGGCCTTTCTGAGCCCCAACTCGCGCGAGCACAGCGTCGCGGTGATCGATACCGGCGCTGTCGAGCGACTGCTGCACGTTCTGGTCGAGGTGAGCGACCTCGATTCGGTCGGGCGCGCGATGGACAAATGCGTCGACGGTCACGCTCCTATGAGTGTCTCGCTCGGGCGCCACTGGAACGACGAGATGGTGTCGTTCTACGTACGCACTCCCTCCGGATTCGACATCGAGTACGGACACGGTGGACGATCGGTCGACTTTGGACAGTGGAGTCGACGGGCGCAGGGCGGCAGCGGCGCAGTCAGCCTCTGGGGCCACCGCGTGGTGCGGTCGGACGGGACGCTGGGACCGCAGATCGGCGGTGGCCATTGACCATCCGAAGCCGGGTGCGCGTTAGCGCGCCACTGGGACCGTTCGCGCAGCGTCCGAGAGACGCTCGAGTGCATAGACCACGGGGAGGCACTTGGTGAGCCGTGAAGTCAATGTCGCCGCAATCGTAGCCGAGATCCACGGACATCTGGCGGCTGAGAACGCCCAGGATCTGGATGCCCTTCTCGACGGGATGACCGAGGACTGTTTCAACCTGATCGTCCCTGATCCGCATCGGCTCTACGCCGGGCCCGTGGAGGTGGCGCGGCGCTACCGCGGTCTGTGGGCGACGTTCCCTGATCTGAATGTCGAAATGCGTCGCATCATTTCGGTCCAAGAGGACTCGGCGGTGTCGGAACACATACTGTCCGGTACCCAACGGGGCAGCTTGTTCGGGATCCCGGCGACCAACTTGCGGGTGGAGGTCGAAACCGCGGTCGTCTGGGACATCAAGGACGGCCGGATCAAAGGCGAGATCGTCTACTTCGACCTCGCGACCATGCTGCGTCAGGTCGGTTTCCTCAGGTTGCCGAACTCTTGATTAGCGCTGCACCGCGACGCCCTGCCTCATGACGCCTGACGAGTTGCCGAGATAGAGCGAAGAATGGAAAACAAATTGGGATGGGAGGTCTTCATCGACCACCAAGCGTGCCAAGGCTACGCCTGCTGCGTCATGGCCGTGCCGTCCGTTTTCGATCTTGACGACGACAGTGGCAAAGCGGTCGTAATCGAGTCCCATCCCGACGACTCCCTGCGCGTGGCAGTCGAGGGCGCCGTCCGCGGCTGCCCAGTTCATGCCATCACCATCAGGCGCCGTAGCCCGTGAACGGAGTCGTTATCGTCGGCGCGTCGGTCGCGGGCGTTCACGCCGCGGAGGCGCTCCGGGATGCCGGCTTCGACCGGCCGGTGACCCTGCTCAGCGCAGAGACGGACCTGCCCTACGACCGGCCACCGCTGTCGAAGTCGGCGTTGCGGGGCGAAGCCTCAAAATCGCAACTGCTGCTGCGTCCCGAGGGTTGGTACCAACAGCACGGAATCGACCTGGTGCTCGGCCGTCGGGCGCGGCAACTCGACCCCCAACGCAAATCGGTGTTGCTGGATAGCGGCGCCGAGCTTGGCTACGACGGTCTAATCCTGGCGACCGGAGCCGCGGCGCGCAGCTTCGAGCCGGTCCACGGCGAGTCGGCAGACGTTTATCGCCTTCGCACCGCCGACGATTGTGCTCGGCTGCGGGACCGCCTGGTTCCGGGCGCACGCGTCCTGGTAATCGGGGCCGGCTTCCTGGGCCTCGAAGTTGCCGCGACGGCGCACGAGATCGGCGGCGAGGTGTCGATCGTCGAGCTCGGCCCGGCGCCCCTCGCCATGGCGCTCGGCGTCGATGTCGGCCAGTGGTTCAAGCGTCTGCACGAGTCGCACGGTGTCGCGGTGCATTGCGACAACTCCGTCACGGCGATCGACGTCAGGCGCGATCGGAGCCGAGCATACCTTCGCGACGGAGGGGTCATCGACGCCGACGTCGTCGTCGCGGCACTCGGCGCTGTCCCGATGGTCCAGTGGCTGGCCGGCAGTGGGCTGGAACTCGCCGGCGGTGGGGTGCGCTGCGACGCGTACTTGCGGACCTCGGCTGCGGACGTGGTGGCCGCAGGCGACATCGCGTACTGGGACAACGAATTGTACGGTAGCTACATGCGCGTCGAGCACTGGACGAACGCCGTAGAGCAGGGCGCCTTTGCAGCGAGGTCACTGCTGGGTGCCAACGAGCGGCCCTACGTCGGACCGCCGTACTTCTGGACCGATCAGTTCGCGGCGAAGACACGAACCGTGGGATACCTGGACGGTGTGGACGCGATCAGTATCCAGCGACAAGACGACCACTCGCTTGTGGCGCTGTACGGTCGCGGGGACGTGTTGCGCGCGGCCGTGTGCGTCAATGCACCCCGCAGCCTACTGAGCTGCCGTCGGGCAATCACAGAGCGAGCCCCTTGGCGCGCCGCCATCGAATCGCTGTACTGAAGCTCGAAGCCCGATGAAAGCGCGCGGAATCGTTGAAATGGCCCCCTTGACCGAAAGAGTGCAACAGCGTAGAGTCACTCATAGCTCTAGAGGCCAATTGGCCTAGCCACTAGACCATAAAACGCACGGTTTTCCGGCTCTCAGCCCCGATCGTTCAAGCATAAGGAATAGTGAACCTGTGCATCTGGCAGCGTTGGCGACGCAACTGGACTGGCACTTGCTTTGGGACCGCATCTTCAATGGCGACCCGGTCTTCTGGGGCGCCCTCGTGGCGACGGTGTACATTTCGGTGGTTTCAGAAGCTCTCGGCATCGTGCTTGGGGTGATCACCCTCGCCGCGGTGCGATCGCGGTTACTTCCGCTGCGCGTGCTGGCCTGGCTGTACCGCCTCGTCATGCGAGGCACGCCAGCAATCGTGCAGATCTTCTTCATCTATTACGGCGCGAACCTGCTACTCGGCTTCGATCTGTTCCCGACGCAGGTCGTGGTGGGGCCGCTCGCGGTCTCAGGCGCCGTCATCGCCGGCATCACCGCGCTCGGCCTCAACGAGGGGGCGTTCATGAGCGAGATCATTCGTGGTGGCCTCAAATCCGTCGAATCCGGCCAACTGGAGGCCGCACTCGCAGTGGGGATGACCCGCCGACAGGCCATGCGACGCATCATTGCCCCGCAGGCTGTGCGAGTGATCGTTCCGACCGTCGGCAACCAATTCAACTACATGTTGAAAGCTACGTCGCTGCTGTCGTTCATTGGCGTGTACGAAATGTTCCAGGATGCGCAGGTGGGATATGCAGCTACCTTCCGCCCAGTCGAGTACTTTCTCGGCGTTGGCTTCTGGTACCTGGTGCTGACGACGCTATGGGGTCTGATCCAGTCTTGGATCGAGAGGAAGCTCGGTGCATCGGATGCCGAATACAGAAGAGAGCGGCGCATATGGACGCCATGGAATGCGAACACAAAGCCGAAGGTGAATGGAAGCCCGGAGGCAGAGAAGGTAGCGTGAGCGGCGACGGTTCGGACCCGGTCTCGGTGCGGGCGATTGGTGTCACGAAGAGCTTCGGCCCGGTCGAGGTTCTGCACGGCGTCTCGATCGACATTCCCTCGCACGGGACGACGGCCATCATCGGACCGTCCGGCTCCGGCAAGACGACCCTCCTGCGCTGTCTGAACGGACTCGAGTTGCCCGAGCGCGGCCGGATCGAGGTCGAGGGCGACATCATGCCCTGGTCCGATGGGAGGTCGATCCTGGGCCGCCGCCGCGAGCGCGAGGTAGTTCGGTTCCGGCAGGAGTTCGGATTCGTGTTCCAGCGGTTCAACCTGTGGCCCCACATGACCGCTCTGGAGAACGTCACCGCAGGGCCGGTGCGTGTTCGCCGCATGCCCGCGGAAGAAGCCAGAGAGCTGGGCCGGACGCTGCTCCGTCGAGTGGGGCTGGAGCAGAAGCTCGACGAGTATCCCAGGCGTCTGTCCGGCGGGCAGCAACAGCGCGTGGCCATTGCGAGAGCGCTCGCGATGGGGCCGAAAATCCTGCTTTTCGACGAGCCCACGAGCGCGCTGGATCCGGAAATGGTCGGCGAAGTGCTCGCGGTTATCAAGGATCTTGCGCTTCAAGGAATGACCATGGCCTGCGTGACGCACGAGATCGGCTTCGCGCGGGAGGTGGCGCGCAAGGTGGTCATGATGGATGAGGGATGCATCGTCGAGGAAGGTGATCCGCAGCAGGTCTTTGATGTGCCGAGCAGTGCGCGCACTCGTCAATTCCTGTCAAAGGTACTTTAGTCGGACGGGCACTGGTGGCAGTTTGAAACGGATTGGCAAATCGCAAACGGAAAGGTAGGCGGCAGATGCGTCAGGTCAGTGCGATATACGATCAGCAGTGCCACTGGATCGACGGCACGTGGGCGCCCGCCCACGGTCCCGGCGGGTTCGATGTGGTGAACCCGGCCACCGAGGAGGTCGTCGGGCGCGTGCCCGCCGGTGGCGCGCAGGACGTGCAGCGCGCTGTTGCGGCCGCGGAAGCAGCGCTACCCGCCTGGCGCAACACGCCGGTAGACGATCGGCTGGCCCTGCTCGAGCATTTGTGCGATGTCGTGGACGCTGATCGCGAGGGGCTGGCCGAATTAATCACCGCCGAGGTTGGCGCGCCGGTGTCGATAGCAGCCCCGCTGCACGTTGGCCTCGCCTCGGAGATCTTTCGGGCCTTCGTCAAGGTCGGCCGCGAGTTCGAGTTCTCCGAGCCGGCCGGCGGCTCGACACTGCTTCACGAACCCGTCGGTGTAGTCGGTTGCATCACGCCGTGGAATCTGCCATTGATCCTGATCGCCCAGAAGCTCGGCGCGGCGCTGGTGGCGGGCTGCACGATGGTGCTCAAGCCCAGCGAGATGACGCCGCTGAGCGCACTACGGCTCGCGGAGTGCCTGGCCGAGGCTGGGTATCCACCCGGTGTCTTCAACGTGGTCACCGGAGACGGGCCGACGGCGGGCGAGCCGCTGGTGATGCACCCGGCTGTGCGAAAGGTGTCATTCACGGGCTCCACGAAAGCGGGACGGCGCGTGGCTGGGCTGGCAGCCGAGACGATCAAGCGGGTCAGCCTCGAACTCGGGGGCAAGAGCGCGAACCTCGTGCTGCCTGATGCAGATCTGGAGCAGGCTGTTGCCACCGGGGCGCGCCAAGCCTGCTTCAACACGGGGCAGTCGTGTATCGCTTGGAGCAGGCTGCTGGTTCCGGCCGATCGACTGAGCGACGCGACTGAACTCGCTGCACAGACCATCAGCAGCATCCGGGTCGGAGACCCGGCAGATCCGCAGACTGAGATGGGGCCGTTGGTCTCAAGCGCGGCGGCGGACCGGGTTCGTGGTTATGTACGGAGCGGTGTTGAGGAGGGTGCGCGTATCGCGCTCGGCGGCGCCGGTCGTCCGGCCAACCTGGCCCGCGGGTACTACGTACAGCCGACGGTGCTGACCGGCGTCAACCCGACCATGGTGGTCGCGCAGGAGGAGATCTTCGGCCCGGTGCTGTGCGTGATGCCGTATCGAGACGAGGAGGAGGCGATCGCCATCGCGAACGGCACACAGTACGGCCTCCACGGTGCGGTGTGGTCATGTGACGAGGAGCACGCCATGGCGGTCGCCGTGCGGTTGGAAACCGGCATGGTCAATATCAACGGGTACGGGTTCGACGCCTTGGCACCGTTCGGGGGCTACAAGCAGTCCGGCATCGGCCGTGAGCTTGGAGCTGTCGGCCTTCAAGAGTTCCTCGAGGTGAAATCAGTGCAGAGCTTCGCGCAGAGATAACGGCCGAAGTGGAAAAAATACAGGACACGGAATCAGGCAAGGACGGGGTTGAACAGTGACAAGCAAGAGCTGGATCGAACGCGACCGCGCAGTGCGAATTCAATCACGCTATACATTTCCTGAGGTGCTCGAACGCGGAACTGGCACGGTTGTCTACGACACTGACGGTCACGAGTACCTCGACTTCGTCTCGGGGCAAGTGTGTGCGGTTGCGGGCCACGCGCATCCCAAGTACGCGGATGCCATCGCCAAGCAGGCGCACACTCTCATCCAGCGCGGCTCGGCGTTCACCGACACATGCCAGATCCAACTCGCGGAGAAGGTCGCCCAGATGTGTCCGGGTGACCTGGGAAAGAGCTACTTCGCGTGCACCGGATCGGAGTCGAACGAGGCCGCACTCCGGATGGCGAAGCTCATCACCGGTCGGCACGAAGTGGCGGCGCTGGTCCGCGGATATCACGGGTTGACAGCGGGATCGTTCGGAATCACCGGCCTGGGCGGCGTCTTCCGTGAGGGGTACGGGCCCATGCAGCCGGGCGCGGTGTTCCTGCCGGCGCCGTACGTGTATCGATGTCCATTCAAGGGATGTGACCAGGATGGTGACACCTGCGCAATGACCTGCCTGGAGCACGGATTGGACACGTTGCAGCGCACCAGTTCGGGCCGGCCCGCGGCGGTGTTCATCGAGGTCATCCAGAGCGCCGGTGGCGTGATCGTTTTGTCGGAGGAGTGGCTGCGTGAGATACGCCGGCTGTGCGACGAGTGGGGTGCGCTGCTGGTCATCGACGAGGCGCAGACCGGATTCGGACGCACCGGAAAGATGTTTGCGTTCGAGCACTTCGCCGTCATGCCCGACATACTCACGGTGTCCAAGTCGCTCGGCGGTGGCGTGCCGGTATCGGGGGTGGTCGTCCGCGACGGCCTGGCTGCTGAGCTCGAGGCCAAGGGCTACTACCAGTCGAGTTCGCACACCGGCGACCCCTTGTTGTCCGCGGCAGCATTGGCGAACCTGACGATCATCGAGGAAGAGGGCCTGGTCGAGAACGCGAAGAAGATCGGCGAGCTGCTCCGCGCCGGACTGGAGGAGCTGCACAAGGAGTTCGACATCGTCGGCGACGTCCGCGGCCTCGGGCTGTTCCTCGGAATCGAGGTCGTAGCGAGCAAGGAGTCGCGCACGGCCGCCTCCGACCTGGCGGTGACGATCTCGAGCCACTGCCAGCGCGATGGGCTGCTCATCGGACACGTCCCCGGCGCTGTCAGCGAGAACATCATCCGGATCCTGCCTCCGCTGACGACGTCGAGCTCCGAGGCAGAGCGCGCACTCGAAATTCTCCGATCCGCTCTCGTCCGAGCCAGCTGATGGCCCGCTCATTGATCGCTTGATAGCGCACCCGCGCCGTACGCATTCGCACCCAGCTGGCGATGTCATCCAGGCTGAAAGGAGAGGACTACGTGAGCCAGATAGATGAGGCAGTTCGCGCGTTGGCTGGCGCGGCAAGGACCCGAGTCGCCATCGAGCCACTCAGTTCCCGGGCCAATGGCCTCACCGCCGTTGACGCGTACCAAATCCAGCTGGGGGTGCAGGCAACCCGCCTCGCCGAGGGCAGGACCGTCCGCGGTTACAAGGTGGGGCTGACATCGGGTGTCATGCAGCGGCAGCTGGGTGTGTCGCAGCCCGACTACGGCTACCTGCTCGACGACATGTTCTATGCTGAGTTCGAGTCGATCCCCACGATTCGTTTCCTGCAGCCGCGGATCGAGCCGGAGATCGCGTTCGTGCTGCGCACGGCTCTGGCCGGCCCTGGTCTCACGGTCGCGGACGCCGCGCGAGCCGTGGACTTCACCCTGCCAGCGCTCGAGATCATCGACAGCCGCATCCAGGACTGGCGCATCGGCCTGGTTGACACGATTGCCGACAACGCCTCCAGCGGCGCGGTCGTGCTCGGTAGCCACCCCGTAGCGCTCGGGGAGATCGAGCTGCGGCTGGCCGGGGTGGTCTTGCGGCGCAACGCCGAGGTCGTGGGCACGGGCGCCGGTGGCGCGGTCTTGGGTAGCCCGCTGGTGGCGCTGACCTGGCTGGCCAACACCCTGGGCGCGCGCGGCACCAGCCTGGAGTCAGGCCATGTCGTGCTGTCCGGCTCGTGCACTGCGGCGGTGCCGGTCGCCGCCGGTGACTCGGTCACGGCGACGTTTGCCGGCCTCGGCAGCGTCACAGCTCATTTCGCTGGTCAACCCGCTGATCGATCTGCAATCGAGGCAACGGCATGAAGGCAACCGCGGCGATCGTGGGGCCGGGCAACATCGGCGCCGACCTGATGATGAAGCTGTTGCGCAGCAGCTTCATCGAGCCACGTTGGATGATCGGGGTGGACCCGGAGTCCGACGGGCTGCGCAGGGCCGAGCACGCCGGCCTGGAGGCCTCTGCCGGCGGGGTCGATTGGCTGCTGTCGCAGAGTGAGCTGCCGGACCTCGTCTTCGAGGCGACGAGTGCCAAGGCGCACCTGGCGAATGCGCCCCGCTACGCAGAGGCAGGCATCACGGCGATCGACCTCACGCCGGCGGCGGTCGGCCCGTTTGTGGTGCCGGTCGTCAACCTGGACGAGCATCGTGAAGCCCCGAACATGAACATGATCACCTGTGGCGGGCAGGCGACCATCCCGATGGTCGCCGCGGTCAGCCGGGTGGTGCCGGTGCCGTACGCCGAGATCGTGGCCTCGATCGCTTCTCGTTCGGCCGGTCCGGGGACGCGGGCGAACATCGACGAGTTCACCGAGACCACGTCCCGCGGGATCCAGGTCATCGGCGGCGCCGACCGCGGCAAGGCGATCATCGTGCTCAACCCGGTCGAGCCACCGATGATCATGCGGGACACGGTATTCTGCGCCATCCCGGCCGAGGCCGACCACGTTGCGATCACCGCATCGGTCCACGAGATGGTCGCGGCGGTGCAGTGCTATGTGCCCGGCTACACGTTGCGCAGCGATCCGCAATATGACGAGCCACGTCCCGGCTGGGACGGCCGGGGCCGGGTCGCCATCTTTCTGGAGGTCCGGGGCAACGGCGACTACCTGCCGCCATACGCCGGCAACCTCGACATCATGACCGCCGCGGCGGCACGCGTCGGTGAGCTAGTCGCCCAGATCAAGGCTGGAGCCAGCGCATGAGCAGCCCGCAGGACACACTGCACCTGGACGTCCGCATCACCGACTCGACACTGCGCGACGGCAGTCATGCGATGGCGCACCAGTTCACCGAGGAGCAGGTCCGCGCCACCGTGCGCGGCTTGGACAGCGCCGGCGTTTCGGTCATCGAGGTCAGCCACGGTGACGGGCTCGGCGGTTCATCGTTCAACTACGGCTTCTCCCGCGAGGACGAGATCAAACTCGTCGCCGCGGCCAGCGACGAGGCACGCAACGCCCGGATCGCCTGCCTTCTGCTACCGGGCGTCGGAACCGTCGAGGATATGAAGAAGGCCGCGGATGCCGGCATGTCGGTGGTCCGCATCGCCACCCACTGCACCGAGGCAGACGTCTCGATCCAGCACTTCCGGGTGGCGCGCGAAATCGGCCTGGAGACCGTTGGCTTCCTGATGCTCAGCCACCGCATCCCACCGGCCGATTTGGCTTTCCAGGCTCGGATCATGGCCGATGCAGGTGCGCAGTGCGTATACGTCGTCGACTCCGCCGGCGCACTGATCCTCGGCGACGTGGTAGAGCGGGTCCGTGCGCTCATCGACGAGCTCGGCGACGACGCCGAGGTGGGCTTTCACGGACACCAGAACATGTCGATGGGTGTGGCGAATTCGGTACTCGCCTACCAGGCCGGAGCCCGCCAGATGGACGGCGCGCTCTGCGCGCTGGGCGCGGGCGCGGGTAACTCCCCCACCGAGGTCCTGGCAGCCGTGTACGACCGCCTCGGCATCGCCACCGGGATTGATGTGGGCGCGGCCCTGGCCACCGCCGAAGAGATCGTCCGCCCGTTCATCCCGCGGCTACCGTATATGGATCGCTCCTCCATCGTGCAGGGGCACGCCGGCGTCTACTCCTCGTTCCTGCTGCACGCCGAGCGGGCCGCGGTCCGCTACGGCGTACCGGCGCACGAGATCCTGCAGCGGGTGGGTGAGCACGGGTACGTCGGTGGCCAGGAAGACATGATTATCGACGTCGCTCTGCAGTTGCTGGAAGAACGCGACGGCAAGCCAGCTGCCCCGGCTGGGAACCTGCGATGACGACCGTGGACCAAACGCTGGTGGACGAGGCGGCCACCGTGCTGCTGGCCTGCGAGGATGCCTGCCAAGACCGTCACCCGCTCACCGACGACTGGCCGCAACTGAACCTCGACACCGCCTACCTCGTGCAGGACGAGACGTTGGCCAGGCGGCTCGCCCGTGGCGAACGGCTGGTCGGCGTCAAGCTCGGCCTCACCAGCCGCGCCAAGCAGCAGCGGATGGGGATCGACTCACCGCTCACCGCCTGGCTCACCGATGCGATGGTGCTTCCCGTCGGCGTTCCGGTGCCGCAGGATGCCCTCATCCACCCACGGGTCGAGCCAGAGATCGTTTTCGTGCTTGGCGAGCGGTTGCAGGGCCCCAGCATCACCGCGGCCCGGGCACTTTGCGCAGTGGAGAACGTGTACGGTGGCGTGGAGATCATCGACAGCCGGTACCGCGACTTCCGCTTCACTTTGCCCGACGTCGTCGCCGACAACGCCTCCTCTGGCCGGTTCGTGCTCGGGCCAGTGGGGCGCATACCGGACCAGCTCGATTTGTCCTTGGAAGCTTGCCTGCTAGAGATAGATGGAACTGTCGTCGACACCGCAACCGGCGCTGCCGTCCAGGGGCATCCAGCCGAGGCATTGGCCCTCGCAGCGAACGCGCTCGGGCGCCGTGGCAAGGCGCTCGAGGCCGGTTGGCTCGTGTTGACCGGTGGCATGACCGACGCCGTGCCGGTCAGGCCGACGACCTCGGTGAAGGTCGACTTCACCCATCTGGGCACCATCAGCCTGAAAGGCCAGTAGCCGTGCCATTCGACGAGGTGAATCTCGTACAGGGTCAGGATCCTTTCCTTGACTTCCAAACGACGGGTGGTACGACGAGTCACGAGACCAGTCAGTCAGTCGGTCTGCGAGCGCGTCAGAAATCGGCAGCCGCCCGCGCGGCAAACCGGCTCGTCAGTTGCACCACACGTCCACCAGAACGAAGCATCCCCCGGTATACTCACTCGGTGACCGACTATGTAGTCGGACAGAGCGCGGTGCTGACTGCCGACATCCGGCGCGCATGGTTTCGGTTCATTGCTAGGCCGAGCAGGACTTCGGTTCGCCATCAGATCGATCCAGGGCAGATTCTCGCTGTGGTCTGGAGTCAGGGGAGGGTGGCGCCATGAATGAGCAGACGGGAATCAGCGCGCTGTCGCCGGTCGCGCGCAAGCCGCTGTACGAGCGACTCGTCGAACACCTCCGCGCCTACGTAGTCGAGGCGGGACTGTCGGCCGGAGATCGCCTGCCGCCTGAGCGTGAACTTGCAGAAAAGCTCGGCGTGAGCAGGGCGTCCGTGCGCCAGGCGATCGTCGCACTCGAGGTCCAAGGCGTTGTCGAAGTGCGTCACGGCGAGGGTGCGTTTCTGCGCGTCGCGCGGCTGGACACGCTGCCGATGACGGAGCTGATGGAACTCAAGCGCCGGCTTCCCGACATCCTCGATGCGCGTGAGGCGATCGAGGTCAAGCTTGCCGAGCTAGCTGCGCAGCGTCGCGACGACGTCGACATCGAGGCCTGTGAGGCGGCGCTGGAAAAGATGGAGAACGAGATCGAGACCGGCGTACTCGGCGAGGTCGGAGACCAGGAGTTCCATCAGAGCGTCGTACGTGCCGCGAAGTCGGAACTGCTCGCACGCATCTACGCGGTCCTTCTCGACGATATTGCCGCGTCCCGGCGTGAGTCATTGAGCCAGATCGGCAGGCCCGGGGCTTCGCTGGAGCAGCACCGGCGGATATTCGGGGCGATTCGCGCGGGCGACGCACAATCGGCATCATCGCTCATGAGGGACCATCTTAAGACGGTGAGGGCGGTCAAGCTGCTGTCGTGGTCGCCGGCGTCAGAGGCCGAGTGACCTCCGGCGAGGTCGGCGTTGGCCACACTCTCCGTCATAGGTAGGCGTTCTCGCCCGGATTACGCGCGGCCCAGACGCACGCCGCAACACCCGCCGAGCATCGTCCCGGTTGAACCCAGTCACCGCGCGCACCGAGTCCAAATCTGCGTCTTCACAGTCCGCGACCCGGGCCGGTACCACGATCCTGTGCGTTCGTGATCGCCGTCCGGTTTGCCATCGACAGCTCGGCGGGACACGGCGACCGGCACACCCCCTGAGCGCCTGCGCAGACACGCTGTCAGCCGGACCTTTCTAGTTCAGGCAACGAACCCGGCTACGCGGGCATCTTTCGTAAGTCAACGCGGCCGCGCAGCCGGACCTTCTTACGCGGCCACGACCCAACCACGAGGACACTTCCGGTGAAGTGAACGCGGGGTCTTGACATCGACCGCCCGAGATCGTACTCTTGGGCAAGAAACCTAGTGGCCTAATGAGCGAGCCACCTATCGAGGTCTGGAAAGTGCAGGAGCGAGATCAGAACATGTCATCCACCGACAGAAATGAGAGGTCCGCGCTGTGATCCGAGTCAGCCAGGTGACACCGAATCTGAATGGAACCTCCCTCAGCATGTCCAAGGGCCGGCTCCTCGCCGGGTTGACTCTGTTCTCCGCGGTGGCGTTGACCGCGAGCGCGTGCGGCGGCAGCAGCAGCAGCAGCTCCCCGTCGGCGTCGGCCGCGGGCGCTGGAACGAACTTCACGCTGACGGCACCCGCCGCGATCAAATCGGCGGGCGTGCTGAGCATCTGCGCGGACATGACGTACCCTCCGTACACGTTCGTGCAGAACAACGAGCCTACAGGGGAGGATGTCGATTTCGCCAACGTGATCGCAAAAGCAATGGGCGTACAAGCACAGTTCCACCAGACGGGGTACGTCGACATTGTGGGCGC
>Ga0307373_10007072_pt1 | contig 17612 bp, 17 predicted proteins | sample OX2MG_FD_202534 | JGI IMG/M metagenome (GOLD analysis project Ga0307373, IMG submission 202534) | Soil microbial communities from Risofladan, Vaasa, Finland - OX-2 | ecosystem: Environmental > Terrestrial > Soil > Coastal area > Acid sulfate soil | place: Finland: Risofladan, Vaasa | collected... | reverse complement strand
GAAAAAAGAGGGCTTTTGATGGCACCTGTCAAGCGATCTCAGCCTCGTTTGCGCCTGAGACTTCGTGCTCAACGAGGTACTTTCTCAGAGAGCGAAGCGCCCGCGCACTGCACATGGCCATGAAAAAGTACTCACTGGTGGCCAGTTCGAGAGCAGCGTTTTTGGCCAGATAAATGACATCACTTTCCCGCTGACCATCCACCACTTGGGTCCCCCGGTCGGTGACGGTGTCGGTGCCAACCAGCACCACACCAACCGGGGAGACACCACCATTGAAGTCAGCGAGGGAACGTATGGACGTGATCGCCGCCTATCGCGATCTTGGAAGCTATCGGGGTGCAGCAGCAGTCTGTGACATGACCCCACGAACCGTCAAGCGGATCATCGATGCAGCCGAACGGGGTGACACACCGGTCCGCGCTGAACGGGGCCACAACTACGACGCGGTCGCCGAACTCGTCACGAAACGCATCGAAGCGACCCGTGGCCGGATCTCAGCCAAACGGCTGTTGCCAGCGGCAACTGCTGCTGGGTATTCGGGATCGGCACGCAACTTTCGCCGTCTTGTCGCCGAGGCCAAGGCCGCCTGGCATTTCGAGCACCGGCGGATCTTTCGTCCAGCGGTGTGGACACCGGGCGAGGTGCTCGCGATCGACTGGGGATCAGAGGGACGGCTGCACGTGTTCTGTGCCGTGCTCGCCTGGAGTCGCTTTCGTTTCATTGGTTTTGCTGACAATGAACGACAAGAGACCACGCTTGGAATGCTCGCAAAGTGCTTCGAGACACTCGGCGGAGTTCCCGCTGTGGTGCTCGCTGACCGGATGGGCTGTCTCAAAGGCGGTGTGGTCGCGAACGTCGTCGTTCCGGCTCCCGGTTATGTCGCCTTCGCATCACACTATGGATTCCGACCGGACTTCTGTGAGGCTCACGACCCCCAGTCAAAGGGTCTCGTCGAACACCTCGTCGGCTATGCGAAATCTGACCTGCTCGCGATGGGTGAGATCGGTGCCGGTGATCTCACTGTGGCCAATGCACAGGCGGCCGCGTGGTGTGACGAGGTGAATGGCGCCCGTCATGCAGAGATCTGTGCGATCCCCACTGAGCGCCTCGACTCAGAACGGGGACTGCTTCGACCGCTTCCTTCGCTTCGACCAAGTCTGACAAGGCGCGTCACGCGAAAGGTCGATGCCCTCTCGTGTGTGCGCTTTGGTTCGGCACGCTATTCGGTGCCGACGAACCGCGTCGGACGTCAGGTGTCAATTGAGGTCACTGGAGGCGAGCTTTCGATCATCGATCTCGGTGAGGTGATCGCCACCCATCTCCTCGTTGCACCAGGCGAGTCCTCGATCAAAGACGAGCACTATGGCGGCAAGAGACCAGAACCAAGACGGCCCCTTCGTCCAAGGACCGAGGCAGAGAAGACCTTCTGTGCACTCGGTCCCGTCGCCGAGGCCTTCATCAAAGGAGCCGCCGCGAGAGGGACAACGACACTGCCAGCAGAGCTCGATGGACTGGTGACTTTGCTGTCTGCATATGGTCAAGAGCTCTTCATCGCGGCGCTCGAACGTGCCGTTCACTTCGCGCGCTTTCGGGCAGGTGATGTGGCGGCCATCCTTGTCGCAGGATCAGGTGTCTGGCAGCTGACCCCACCAGGTGAGGCGCTTTCGGTTGCACTGCCAGCGGTCTCGGTCCGGCCACTGTCTGCCTATGCCTTGAGCGAGCTCTCATGAGCGCGGCCACACCGGCTCCACTCGATGCTGGCCTTCATGCAGGTCTTCGTCGACTCAAGCTCGCGGAGATCAGAAAGATCGCACCCGAGGTGTTGGTGGTCGCGAGGACCCAGCGCTGGAAGCCAGAGGATCTGCTCACGACGCTCGTCGAGGCAGAGATCGCAGCACGTGACCGATCAAACCTTCGCGCTCGGATGAAGAATGCCGCGTTCCCGGTCGAAAAGTCACTCGACGAGTTCGACGTCAACGCCTCGTCGGTTCCACGTCAAAGCTTTGACTATCTGTCTGGTCTCGAGTGGATCGAAGCAAAAGAGAACCTCTGTCTTGTCGGACCACCAGGAACGGGCAAATCCCATCTGTTGGTCGCACTTGGAATTGCCGCAGTCGAAAAGGGGAAGCGGGTGCGGTATTTCTCTGCTGCAGATCTCGTCGAGACGCTCTATCGCGGACTCGCGGACAACTCCGTCGGCAGGGTCATCGAATCACTACTCCGCTTTGATCTCGTGATCATTGACGAGATCGGCTTCGCACCGCTCGACGCGGCGGGATCCCAGCTGCTCTTCCGCTTTGTCGCCGCTGCCTACGAACGGCGATCACTCGCGATCGGATCACACTGGCCCTTCGAGGAGTGGGGGCGTTTTCTCCCAGAACACACCACGGCGGTCAGTCTGCTCGACCGGCTTTTGCATCATGCAAGCGTCGTCGTCACCGAAGGCGAGTCATTTCGCATGCGAGAGGCAAAAACGAAAGGAGGGACCAGGGGTCTGAAGATCAGCTGAACCAGCGCGGGAGTGATGTCATTTATATGGCCACCAGCGGTGACAAATTACTGGCCATTGACAGTATACCGAACAAAACACCCTGTGTTGATAGTTCAACACAAGTAGGGATGAACGTATCACGGAATTTTGCAGGGGAGTCCACGACTTTTCGATTTTGCCCACAACTGGCATATTTTGCGCTGATCTGACCGGATATCCGTGGACTGATCCACCTTGATTGCAGGTCCAATGCTCCACCCGGTTCCCGGAGTTTTCCTCGCAGTAGAACCACTCTGAGTTGAAAAGGAGATGGCAGCGGCGGGGATCGGCATCTCGGCCTCCCATATCGAACGGCACTCGCGGCTAACAACGTGCGCCCGCACAAGGTGGACAGTTGGCTAACGAGACGCGACACTCCGGAGCTTTGGGAGCGTGCGGCTGACATCTGCGGGCTCTACGTTTCGCCTCCGGAGAACGCCGTCGTGTTGAGCATCGATGAGAAGATCTCTATCCAGGTCAAAGAGCACCAGCGCCCGCCGACAGCAGTCCGACCAGGTTGGCTCCCCGGCACGAGTTCGAGTACGTCCACAACGGCACCGCGTCGATCGACGTCTCGACTGGAAGAGTCGCCGCACGAGACATTGCCCGCAACGACTCGGTCAACTTCATTGACCTCTTGGAAGAGATCGACGCAAGCATCGATGAGTCGCATTCGATCCACGTCGTTTTGGACAACGGCTCCTCGCACACCTCCAGGGCGACGGGTTCCTGGTTCGCCACGCACAGTCGCTTCTTCGTCCACCACACACCAGCACACGCAAGCTGGCTGGCCCAACCCTGAGGAGCCGGTTAATTGAGTACTTATTCTCGATTCTCATCCGTGAGCACCCGCAGCGCGACGAGTTCTCCTCACGCGAGGACCTCGTCGCGAAGATGCTGTACTGCGTTAAGCATCACAGCGAGAGTGCGAAGCCGTCAAAGTGCTCAAAGCAAAGCCAAGACCCTCGTGATTGAGAGCCCGCCTTTGGTCTCGAATGAAAGTCTCTCGCAGCCCTCGCGATTAACCCCTCGACTTGAGTTGTACCTCAAGCTCGCCAAGCACGCGATAACAATCGAGCACTCCAGAGACACTTGAATTCGGCTCTCTCGACTCGCGGATCGCGGATATGAACTCACGATCCTGAAGCTCAATACCATTCATGGAAACTGCGACCTTGGAGACGTCAATCTTCTCATCGCTGCCGGTATAGAGATCGTCATAACGAGCGATGTAGGTACCGTTGTCGCAGATGTACCGGAAGAAAGCACCAAGTGGTCCATCATTGTTGAAGCTCAGCGAAAGAGAGCAGATCTTTCCACCGTCGGTAAGGAGCTGGATCGACATGTCCATCGCAATCCCAAGTTCAGGATGCTTGGGTCCCTCGACTGCGTTGGCAACGACAACCCTCTCTCCGGTCTGGTACTGAAACAGGTCAACCGTGTGTGCGGCGTGGTGCCAGAGCAGATGGTCCGTCCAACTGCGAGGTTGACCAAGCGCGTTCATGTTCGTGCGTCGAAAGAAGTAGGTCTGCACGTCCATCTGCGAGATAGACAGCTCTCCAGAGACGACGCGATTGTGGACCCACTGATGAGACGGGTTGAAACGGCGCGTGTGTCCGACCATACAGGTAAGTCCGGTCTCGCGCTGCACCCTCTCAACCTCGAGCGCATCCTCCCATCGGTCACACAGCGGGATCTCGACCTGAACATGCTTGCCAGCGCGCATCGCGGCGATCGACTGCTCGGCATGCATCTGCGTTGGGGTGCAAAGAATCACCGCATCGACGTCGTCACGTGCAAGTGTCTCGTTGAGGTCGGTCGTTGCATGAGATGCGCCGTACTTTGATGCGACCTCTTGTGCCTGTTCGAGTCTCCTGCTCACGATCGAGGTGATCTCAACATCATCGATGTTGAGAAGTCCGTCAAGATGTTTGATTCCAAAGGCGCCAGCACCGGCAAGAGCAACTCGCATTCAGGTGTTCCTTTCAAGATATTCCAACGAGATATTCGATTGACCAAACGGCATTCACCAAACGGTGTACTCCGACAGCTCGGCAAAATACAGCCTTACCAGTGTAAATCGCCACGAGAAGCTGTCGCGGGAACGAGCACTGTTTCGGTGTACTGAGACAGCTGGCCTCTCAACGGTCTCTGAACGCCAAACCGACATCCCGGCAGTGACCGGTCTGCTGGCTTGTCAGAACCCAATTGGACAAGAGCTCACTCGAAGAGCTCTCTCATAGACATTGCTCCGAGTATCTGCTCGACCTCGGTGATCTCCTCTGGACTCAAGCGCATAAAAAGCTCCTCCCAGCTCATCGGAGCCTCCTCAAGATGGTGCGCAACGACTTGATAGAGAGCCAGTCTCGCCATCGCGCGCTCTTGCGCGCCGGGCAATAGTGGCAGGCCTGGTTGTGGCGTGCCAAGAACGAGAGCGATCGCTGCTTCAATGTCCTCGCGCGTGAACAAGCCTGAGACATCGGTCCATTCGCGAAAATACGGATCGCGCGCGAGCTGTTCAAAAATATCGTAGGCATTGCTCGACGGATCAGTCACGAGATCCTCCGATCCCTGTCCGCTCGCCGCGAGACAACTCCGGTACACCCGCGTCACTGACAAGCGCTCCCGACTCTGACAGCTCCTCAACCCATGCCGAGCAGACGAACAATACGCAACCATATGTCGACAGAGATCTCTTTGATCTCTCGAAGCGTCCTATGAGGGAATCGGTGGCGCCTCAACGGTCTCGAGTTGATCGATCCAATCAAATCCAAGTTGGGCAACCTGTCGGGAGGTCGCGCTGATAAAACGCGAAGGAGTGTCGCCGGTCTGGAAGTGCTGGTGGATTGCGTACGCGGGAATGTAGACAAAATCGCCGCGCTTCCACTCGAACTTCTTCGATTCTTCAGACCACGTGAAGTCGATCGTCACATCTGCATCAAACTGGGGATCCCAGTGGAGGTCATATCCGGAACCTTCGATGATGTAGAGCATCTCCTCGGTCATGTGACGGTGCTTGCCGGACTTGCCGCCGACTTCGAGATACTGCTGGTACATGTCAAGACACGGCTCGGAGGTATCCATCTCGCCATTGACGAGGTGCTTGATCAACCCCTGTGGGCTGCGCTCCCAAACCTGCTCCTCTGCTGGAACCGCTTTGTGCAACGTCTTTGCGGTCTCGCGGCTCTTCTTGCTCCGCTCAAGGGACTCCGCATAATAGGCAGGTCCGGTCTTTCCGAGCATTGCACGCTCGCGCTCACTTGCCATTTTCTGTTACTCCTTGGTCGCTAGCAAAATGGATCTTAAATTTGGACGGTCGTACTTTCAACGAAGAATCAGTAACCCTCCGGTGGCTCCCAGCCCTCGAAGCCCGGAACCGGCTCAGTCGGCGACGGCTCGACGAACTTCTGGAACAACAGGTTGGCAAACAGATAGATCGGCTTGGACTTCATCACGAGACATTTCGCGGGGTTCTCCGGGTCCGAGTTGAAGTGCTGGTGCACGCAGCCGGGCTCGACGATACAAATGTCACCGGCCTTCCAGTCATAACGGATGCCGTCGTGTATGTCGTAACCCTCGCCATCGAGGATGTAGAAAATCGCCCCATTCATATGCCCATGCTTCTGGCTATATCCACCCGGAGAAAACGTCTCGATGTGGGTTTCGAAAAGCTGGGTCGTCGCAACCTTGCCAGGACGGACAACCGATTTACCAAAAAACTGAGGTCCGCCGTGATAGTTCAGGATCGATTCGGGATAGACACGCGGCTGCGAAAGCAGCGTCGGAAGAAGGTCACCATAGGCTCCTCGGACCTCGCGTACGAATGTGCGGTCTGCCGTGGAATCATGTTCGTTCGCAATGTCTCGCGTAATGAAAACCTCTGCGAGCCTCTCTTCGGCGGTCTTGATCTGTTCGATACTTACGCCCTCAATCGTCATCTGCACTCCTCTTTCATCTGTCGGGCTCGACGCAGTAACCACGACCGCGAATTGCTACCAACGCTGGATACGAACCACGCGACCACGACAATCCGGTCATCTGGAGTCCGCAACGAACAAAGTCGATCATACGCATTGCGAAGGACTTGAGCAAGAACGGAGAGGTCCAGCAATGCTCCACAGAGAACAACAGGATCACAATCCGCGCGATATCCATAGATCCACTACGAAGAGAAGGTGGGTGCGAGAGACTCCCCCACCCACCTCTCACGATCGGTGTTGTGTTGGTCTTGCCTAACAAGTCCCCTGCACGTAGCAGATAACGGACTTACCAAGTCTCAAGGCAGTCAGGTAGTTCTGCTTTGACTGCACTGGGTTGCCGTATGTTGGATTTTGACCAAATCCCAGCATTATCGTCCTGACCGCAGGCTGAGTGTAAGCCCACTTCATCGCCGCCCGGAGTGTGTTGACCTTGTAACCAACCACACTTTTCTGGGTGACGGTCGGGTTGCCTGTGACCGCGAGAAGCGAGTTCAGAGTGTTCCACTCGGTCTTGAGCTTCTTGGTCGTAGGCGGATAGGTCTTCTCAAGTTGCTTGAAGGTGGGGACCACAGCGAGGTATCTCCGGCAGTTTGTCCCAACCGGTGGAACCACATTTGTTGCGAGTGCGATGACCTTCCCGGCCTGGAGCATGCCGCACGAAAAACTCAGATCGATATCGGCAATAGGAACGTCACCACGCAACAGTCCGGTGACCTCGTCGGCAAGCTTGTTGTAACCCGATATCCACTTGGGCGTGATACCCATGACACCCATTCATGTCCGCAGGATCGCGTTCGTTGTACCTGCCGTCTGGGTCAACATCTTGAGCGTTCCCGCCGTTGACGCGCTAATCAACTGCCCAAAGCTCGTGTACCCCGAACCGACCGGCGTCACAAGCGGCGAACCAGCGACGCCAGCGGAGACAAGGTAGGCAAGGCGCCCTGAATTGAAATTAATACCAGGGGTATTAGTCAAAATGTCAGCGACGTCATTCAACGGGTTCAACAGGCCCTCGGTCAATCCGTCTGGCAGTGCATGAGCAAGATAGTCCTGACCGGTAATCGTGTTTCCGGTCGTGATGCGCGTCTCGTTGATCGTCGCGCCCAAGAATGCCTGCATGCTCGGAATCTCGCCGGCGACCTGGAGGTCAAAGGGACCACCGACCGATCCTGGGGAGATGAAGCTCATGGTCTTGCCCTTGTAAAACGCAAGGCCCTTGCGCGCGAGCGGGTCGGTGACCTTGATTCCGTTCGCGCTGTGACAGGACTTTTCTGATTTGGTGGCAGAGGCCGAGGCTTTGGTGGCAGATGCCGAGGCAGGGATGACGGTCATCCCGACTAGAGACAGAACGGCGCCGCCAGCAAGGAGGATGCGTTGCATCCCAAGATACATTCCGTTATGCAATGGAGCTCCCGTTTGGTAGGTATCAGATAGCTGTGATACGAGTCGATTGTGATCCGAGAGCCACCGCGAATCGGACGACACGTACTCAGCCGTGAGCACCCGGGCCGCGAAACGGCGACAGCTCCCTCGTCCAAGAGAATAGCCAAATATTACGCAATTCGTAAGCAAAACGTAATATGAACGTAATCAGGGATTCCCCAACTCAGGGGCTCGACTCGGCGCGATCGGGCTCAGCCGGTCTCGTATTCGTCGGTCAGCATCGAGTAGTAGCGCCATGTGGCAAGCATCCCGACCTCGCCACCGACAGAGCCCCGTCCCTTGTTCGTCTCCTGCGGCTTTTTCATAAATTCAAGGTCGATATCTGGAATCGGCTGAGGATCTCCGAGCAGATAGGCCTGATAGTTCATCGTTGTCAGCTCATCAAGTGCGATCGCCCGCACCGTAGCATCTTCAACTGAACTTCCAACGACGCTGATGCCATGCCCGCGCATCAGTGCAACCTTCTTGGTGCCCATGAACGTGGCAAAGTCCTCACCAAGTTCATCATTGAGAATCCTGATCGATCGCTGGTAGGTCTCCACGCCCTCGAGTGCAAGGCTAACTCCCGTTCCGTACGCGGAATAGATCGGGAGGATCGGCTTGTTGCAGATCGTCAGCAGCACAGCTGGCCTTGGGTGGATATGGATCACACATTGCACCTCAGGGTTTTTCTTGTACATCCAAAGGTGCAGGTAACTCTCGCTCGGAGGCTGGAGTCCATCTGGTCCCCAGATCTTGTTCGCATTGAAATCGACTTCGATGATGTCCTCGGGACGCGTGTAGCGCACCCCCACCTCATCTGGACCCTTGGCCTTGATGAGCATGGTGTCGGTCCCGGGAATCCGGTAGCTCACATGACCAAGTGCCGCATGGGTCATATCAAGCTTGCCCATGATGCGACATGAACGGGCGATCGTCTCGCTGATCTCCCTGCGCTCGTCGTTACTTAATGCCATCGTGTCTCTCCCCTGTCACAAATTGATGTCGTCAAACCCGATACAGAAAATCTCAGATGATTCGAAGAACCTAAAGCTCCAGTGTCGGAGGATAGAAAATCTCGTCGAGTTCGAACTGTCTCGGCGAGAGACCCTGCTCGAACGAGTACTGCGCAATCGTCTCGAGTATTGAACGCTGGGCAACGACTCCATAGGTGAACAGATCCGTATTGAGCGCTGTCTCAACCGATGGGTCGACAAGGCCGGCGTCAAGAAAGACCGAAAGGCCGGCAGTCTGCTGGGTATGTGCGATCTGCTTTGCCTCAAGAAACATCGAATACAGATTCAGCGGAACCCATGGGTAGGCCTTGACAATATCCTTGCGCACAACGACACAGTGATTGATCGGATAGAACCCGGTCTTTTGGAAATAGCGAACTGCCTCTGCACGACGGTCAGGAAAGAGTGTGTGAATCTCCTCACCGAGAGTCAGGTCTGCGCGCGAACGATCGATCAGGTTCCGGTCAGCAATGTAGAGAAGCGTCGCGTCGACTCCACCGTTCATCAGCTGTTCGCCGATGTTGGAATTGCGGTCCATGTAGTCAAGACGCACCCCTGGAGGTGGGGTAAATCCGGTGGCACCACCGTGGCTCTGTTCTGGAGGTCGTTCCATGAACCAATGCAGGTCCTCTGGCATGACCTCGAACTCGTGACGCAAGATCCCGCGTGCCCAGAGCGCGGCCGTCTGCTGATATTCAGGAACAGCAACGCGCTTTCCCTTGAGATCCGCAGGAGTCTTGATCCCCGCGTCCTCTCTCACGAGTATCCCGGTGTGAAAGAACTGACGCGAGGTGAAGATGGGAAGCGCCACCCAGGTATCGTCTCCGGCCGAGCGGGCCGCGAGCAGGGAGCTCATCGACATCTCTGAGACCTCAAACTCCTTGTAGTGCAACTGACGCCAGAACATCTCTGAGGGATGCACCTTGGTAACGCGAAGGTCGATACCCTCCGCGCGAACCACGCCATCGTGAACCGGTTTGGTCCGCGCGTTGTCAGAGAGGGCCACCCCTAGTTCGATATTTGGCATTTTGTTCCTCTTTCTCCCATCATGCGTCAGCTTGAGAACCACACCTCAGACAGACCAGCCATAAAGCCTCTGAACCCCTGGGGCCCGCTGGCCATCAGACGAATACAGATTGGCCGACCCGTCTTGCTTAGACGCTTTTTCACGCTCACGCAATTATCGCTATCTGAATCGAGATCATGACCCCGCGAGAGCTACCAAGATCCCTCGTGTTCGGGCACATGTCTCACGACAAGAAGGAGCACACAAAACACCGAGGCGCTCACGAAAAGGACGATCGCGAGTGCGCTTCCAGGATGAGAGCTCCGAGCGACAAGCGCAGCTGGAATCGTGACACCAAGAATCGTCCCCGTCTGGCGAAAGAGACCTCGAAGGCCTGTAATCGCGCCCACATGCTCTGGGGCTAACGAAAGGCTCGCGTTGTTGACCGCTGGAGCACAAAAACCAAAGGCACATCCCGTAATCAATCCACCAATCGAGAGCCACCAGTACGGCGAGAGTCCGTGTGGCGAAACGGCAAGAAAGAACGTCCCGACAGCGATGCCCACGATGCCAATTGCAATAGGAATGCGATAGCCAACTTTTCGGAGCATATAAGAACCGAGCACCGCAAAGATAATGAGACCGATCACCCGACCCGTCAGCGACGTCGCGGCATCGAGTGCAGAGAGGTGATAGCGATCCTGCGCGTAGAGCGGGAGCAAAGAGCCCAGCCCGAGCAGAAATGTGCCAAAGGAGAGGTTCAACATGTTCATAATGAGAAAACCCCTGCCAAGAACAAGTCCGCGCGGAATGAGCGGATGCAAAATCTTCGAAGAGCGCCGCACGAGCAGCAAAATCGCACCGACCGATATTGAGAGCGTGAACAGCACCGGCCATGACCAGAACGCTGTGTTGCCATTGCCTAACACCGTAATCATCGCCATCGCTGAAAGAATGGTGAGACTGAGCAGACCCACGCCGATGAAGTCCGTCGAGGCAGTTGGCTGGACAGGACTTTTGGGAATATGGCGGAGCGCAACGACGACGAGAACGATGCCGATCGGAACGTTTACCCAGAAGATTCCCCTCCAGGTCCAATAATGGATGAACAGTCCTCCAAGCGCTGGGGCAATCAGGCCACCGATAGGAAGAATCGTGCTCGTCATCCCGATTGCCCGATCGCGCTGATCTCCAAATGCATCGGAGATGATGCCGATCGCAGAGGGGAGAAACGCCCCACCGCCAAGAGCCTGCAGCGTTCGCAGAGGAATGAGTTCATAGACGCTCGTCGCCGCCCCACACGCGAGCGAGGTCACGGTGAACAGGACAATCGAACCGATGAAGACCCGTTTTCGGCCATAGAGATCACTTGTTCGCCCGGCAAGTGGCATCGCAATGACGAGACCAAACGCATAGGCGCTGATGATCCAGCTCGACCAGTTGATTCGAGCGTGCAGCTCGACATGGATAGTTGGCAATGCAACAGAGACGATCGTCTGGTCAATCGATGCCATCGTGAGCGCGACAGAGACAGTACTGAAAAGCACCCAGCGCGACACGACATGTGGCACTCCCAGTGCAGCATCGCTCTCTTCGCCTCGCACTGATCGACCTCGTTTCAATCAATGATCCAAGACAGCACAACGGCAGGCCATTGGCCTGCCGTTATCAAAAACTGCAACGACGACGAGCGTCGTGTTGCATTACTCGTCGTTGCCAGCCTGAAGCCAGGCGATGTAGTCAGCTACCGCTGCATCGGTGGAAAACTTCGGCTCGTATCCAACATCGCGCTTGATCAGCGACAGGTCCATGTAGGCAACCTCGTCACCAGAGCCCGGCGCGTGCCCTTCGGGCAGCGCAGCGGAAAAGCCCGGGATCACCTTTTGGACAGCCTCGAGGATCTCTCGGTTCTTGACCCCACGGCCTGCACCGATGTTGTAGGTACGACCTGAAAGATTCGTCGCGACCTGCAAGAGCGCTATTCCGCGTCCACAGTCAGGCGCGTAACAAAGATCCCCGCCATCTTCGAGATACGACGGTCCACGCGGACCATCAATCTTCGCCGGTACACCTTTGACAGCTGCATGGACAAGCCTGCTCGGAAGGTTCGACATCGAGTGATAGAGCGGACCCCAAATCGCTGCGATCCGGAGATTCACGAGATCAACACCGGTGCGGTCTGCGTAGTGATTCGCGAGCACCTCATAGGCCTTCTTGTAGGCCTCGGTCGGGTTCGTGCTCGACAGAGAAAAGGTCATGTCTTCTCTGTGAGGAAGTTCGGGGATCGAGCCATAGATCGCTAGTGAGCTCGCAATCGAGACCCGCTTGACCTTCCACTCTTCGGCGGCGCGCAGCACATTCAACAGGCCTGTCATGTTGACGCGAAAATCTTCGGCAGCACTGAGTGCACCAAGACCTGGAACGGCCAGATGGATGATCGAGTCGATCTGATGGCGCCTGCCGATCGCTGCAAGGCCATCTGCATCGGTGACGTCGAGCTGTTCGATGAACGCCGTCTTGCCAAAGTCATCCTTGATGAAAGCAGGCGCACGGGGAACGCGGTACTGGGTCAAGACAACCCCTTCACCCATATCAACAAGTGCCCGCGCGGTGTGCAGTCCGATGAAGCCAAGACCTCCGGTGATTAAAATCATGGTGCTCCTCCAATCATGGGCTTCCCCAGTTCCAAGACACACTCTGTGTCAACTTCCAGACCCTTAGATCGATCTGTCCCCTCTGCACCTCATTCCCGCGTCCTCCGCGGGGATCAAACTTGAGAAAGCCTGTCAATCCGCCTTGGTCTGGAGCTGGTGATAGCCGTGTCGACGACGCGCCTCGTCGAGCCGCATCCCCTGCATCGCCTCGAGATGAATTGCCTGTTCGGCCTCTTCGATCTTGAGCGCTACCTTGACGATCTCTTCAGCACGTTCGCGCGGCACAACGACCACACCATCGGCGTCTCCAACCAGCACGTCCTCGGGCCGAACAAGAACTCCACCAATCGAGACTGGGCGTTGTGTTGATTCGACACGAACGCGGTCCTTACCCGTACGCATCCAGTGACTTCTCGCAAAGAGCGAGTAACCGACCTCGGCTGCACGCGGAGTGTCGCGACACGTGCCGTCGATCACCGTTGCGGTCACCCCACGGTATGAGGCAACCTCTGAGAGCAGGCCTCCCCAGACGGTGACATCGGTACGGACATTGTTTGCAAGCACGATGATCGAACCGGGCAGCGCGTCGTCGATGTAGTCACCAACGGTTCCACCCTCGGTTCCAATTGGCGTGTACTGCAGAGTCCATGCGCGCCCGACAACAGTTCCTGTTCCCGTAATCCGGGCAATTCCACTTGCCTGTCCATCGATTCCAAGACGGTCAAGAGCGTCAGAGACCACTGGGGTTGAGAGCGTCTTAAGCGCCTCTACAACGTCATCATCTGCCATGCTCAGCCTTTCTTTTGTGACGATGAATCAAGCATCGTCTCGTAGTTTCCTGCAAGAACATCGGTCACTGTCGCGCCTGAGCGCAAGGCGTTCGCCATCTCAGCCTCACGTGCAACGAGTTCATCTGCTTTGGCAAGCACCTCTTCGGCTTTGTCAATCGAAACAAAGACGACTCCCGAGCTGTCACAAAGCACAAGGTCTCCCTCTTTGACATGAACCCCGTCGAGGTCAAGAGGTTCATTGGTCGCAACCTCAACGACCCGCTTTCGCGCTGTGCGGGGAGTGGCAACGTGTGCGTAATAGGGCATTCCGACCGCCTCTACATCATCGACGTCTCGACACACGCCAAACACGACGACTCCAGCGACCTCTTTCAGGCTCGCGGCCAGCGAAAGCAATCCTCCCCAGCCGGCTCCGCCGGTCTCGAGACCGGCGCGGTTATCGACCACGATCACGTCGCCAGGCAGAGCTGCTGCAATTGCTCGGGCACCAAGATGCACAGGTGGACCGTTGACATTTACACCACCCGAAGCCGGCGCGAGACGAACCGTCGAGACGCGGCCTGCGGTTCTCCCACAGGGCCACATCGGACGTATCCCAGCGACCGCCCCGGGCAGACCAAGCGCGTCAAGCGCGTCGGAGATCATGCAGGTATCCATCTCTTTGAGACGGACTATTAGCGCGCCAGTGTCAGACACAGATCTCCCTCCTTGTCAACGGACATTCACTCGATGCCGCCGCTCCCAAAATCCGGGACCCGTTCACCCTATACCGATGGTCAAGAATGCGGCCACCCGATGCGCGCTGGTCCAATCGTCTGATGATTTCGATTGCACGCACACGGGGGTCCCGGGTCTCTTCTAGTTCGTAAGCTCCTTGGCGATTCGTTCTGTAAGCGCAGGAATCACGATCGCCCAGTCGCCAACGATGCCAAGATCTGAGGCCGCAAAGAGAGGCGACGCCTCGTCGATGTTGATACCAACTACCGTCCCAGCAGCGCGCACCCCGACCATGTGATTGAACTTGCCTGCCGCACCAATCACGACGCAAAGCAGCGGACGAACGTGTAGGCCGGTGATACCAACCTGGCGTGTTCGCGGAAGCCATCCCTTGTCGGTTACCTTTCTCGTGGCAATCAGCTCTGCATTGAGCAGTTCCACGAGAGGGCCAATCTCTGCGTAACGCTCTGAGTCGACACCCGCGCCGATACTGATCAGCACGGGAGCGCCAGCGATTTTGTCGGCGGCCTCATCGACTCTGTGGTCGCTGTAGGCAACGCGACCACGCACCGAAACGAGCCTCGTACTCTCGGTCGGCATGTGATCACGAGGCGCAAGCAGCGAAAATGCCCCGGCTCGCACGGTTGCGCACTGAATCGGCGAGGTCGCGGTAATCGATGCTTCGAGCTGACCACCAAAGGCCGGCTTCCAGGCGACGAGGCGCCCATTCGCGACCTCGAGCGACGAGGCATCGCCTGTCAGACCCGAGTTGGTTGCCGCGCAAAAGCGCGCCGCGACCTCTCGCCCCCATGAACTCGATGGCGCAACCAGAATCGATGGGTTGATCTCAGTTGCGATCGACACCAGCGCATCGGCGATGTCTTCGGCATTGATGCGCTCACTTGTGCTGAGCCGGATCACGCGATCTGCTCCATATCCACCAAGGTCAATCAGGGTTGGTGCCTCCCCGCTGACCAACGCGTAGACCGAACCATCAAGTTCATGCGCGAGTCGCGCCGCTCCTCCAAGAAGTTCGCGACCAAACCGCTCACGACCAGGCTCGAGCGCGACGATCACTGCGGTCGCGCTGCCACCTGTTGATGGCACCGTCTCTGATGGCATTGGCTCACCGGTATCAAGCGCACTGCGATCTCTGAGCGCCTCCATAAGCGCATCGAGTTGCGCATCGAGCGAACCCGAGAGCAACTTGCCAAGGCGCGTATTCTCGATCAGGCGAACATCTCCAACCCAGGTCGGACTCCCCTCTTGGCCCCAGGGTCCTCTACCAAGCTCATCCGCGCGAATCCACGTGATCTTTGCTGGGTCGACGAGGGCGCGCTCCTCTGGGGTGTGTTTTGCCGGATAGGTAAGTCGCTCGGCAACACTGAGAAGAGCTGGAAGCTCAACGAGCGCATGGACAAGACCATCGTCTCGCTCGCACTCAAGTTCGAGCTGACGGCCATCGAGTTCGAGCTGACGAACCCCGGAGACAAACGCGACATCAAGTAGCTCGGCGATCTGCGCGCCAACCTGACCGGTTTCGGCGTCGACGGAGTTGAGTCCACTCAAGACCAGGTCGAACGGGCCATGAAGGGTGATCGCACTCGCAAGCGCACGCGCGGTGGCAAGCGTGTCTGAGCCGACGAATTTCTGGTCACTGATCAGGAGTGCGCGGTCAACGCCGGCAGCGATTGCCTCGCGCAGCGCGTCCTCGGCACTTGGCGGACCAAGGGTGACCGCGATGCACACACCACCAGTCTCCTTCGCGAGTTCGACGCCCTTGGTGATCGCCCGACGACAGAAAGGGTTGATCTCGAGATCGAGGCCCTCTCGGATAAGCCGTCCATCGGTCCCGAGTTCAAACGTGGCATGACCACCCTCGATCGTTGGCACCTGCTTGATCAAGACGGCAATACGTAGACCTGCGAACACTCTTCCTCCTCGATGGCGACCGCGGGTACGAGCATGGTCGACGCCCCGTCATTTTTCACTGTATTTTGCAATCGGGCCACCCGAGGGGCCGAACTGCAGATGACCTTAAAGGCCCTTTTCAACAACTTGGCTGTAATAGGTCCAAACGCCACCAACTTTTGGCGTGTGCTCCCGCATCGGCTCAACAAAATGAGGAAGTTCCGCGAGTGGGGGCCGACTCGACATCTCCGTAACGTTTTCTGGCGGGATCGAACGATGGTTCGGTCCTGCCGCACAGTAGGCATACCAGTTCATCCGCGCCTGCTCTTCGAGCCAGAGCATATTCATCACCGACTGTTCGAGTGATGAACCCGTCGTGGTCGCTCCATGGCCCTCCAACAAGATTGCCGGCCCACCATCTAACAGGGCGGCGACCTCCATTCCTTCTTCGTCGGTAAGGATCGTCTTCATGTGCGGATAAACGGGTATCGGATTCGAGACGAGTTCGGACCCTACCTGACACATTGGCATCAGCGTTGCCTGCAAGACACTCATCACCACCGAGAACTGAGGATGCACATGAGTCACCGAGACGATATTGGGGTACATCTTGTAGATCGACGAGTGCATCTTGACCTCAAAGCACTGCGTGGAGTTCGGAGGACCCTCGATCTTGTTGCCCTCTAGATCACAGACGATCATCTGTTCTGGTCGCATCGCGGCAAGCGCGTCGATCTCATACCCGCGTCCTTTGACGATAAATCGATCCGGAGCCTCCGGGACGCGCATGCTCGAATGACCGAGAGAGGCATGTACCCCCGTTGCGAGACCGACCTCGGCGAGAATGCGGTTCGCAATGCACACGTCGTATTTCACATCTTCGAAGCTCATCGAAAACTCCCCCTAGGAAAAAGACCGATTCAATCGACCTTGTCTGAATCGTAGTAAGCGAGCACCATTGTCGCAGGGGGTTTCCTCGCGCGCATTGCTCGGATGCCCCTTCGTCGCTAACGTCAGCACCTCATGGGACGCGCGGGGTACTTCGTCGACATCTCTCCGATGCGACGATTCCGTGACTTTCGAAGACTCTGGTTTGGACTCGTTCTCGCTCAGATCGGTGCGCAGCTCGGCATCGTCGCGGCGAGCTACCAGGTGTATCGCATAACCGGATCCTCGCTCGATGTCGGATTCATCAGCCTCGTTCAGCTGGTGCCATCGCTCTTTGGATCCCTCATTGGAGGATCGATCGCCGACGCGATGGACCGCAAGAAGCTCCTCATCATCACCGAAACATCAATGGCTCTTTGCACCGCAGGTCTTGCTTTCAACGCGAGGGGACCTCATCCATCTCTTGTGATGATCTTCCTTCTTGCTGGCCTCAGTGCCGGATTCAGCGGTGTTGACGGACCGACGCGTTCTGCAATGCTCATGGCAACGGTCGATCGTGACTCGTTTGTAGCGGCAAACACGCTGCGCCAGTTGATGATTCAAGTTGCCGTCATCGTCGGTCCAGCGATCAGCGGTCTGCTCCTCGCCCCTATCGGTGTAGCCGGTGTTTACTGGCTCAATACCGGCGCCTTCGCGC